>UEXV01000079.1_pt1 | contig 3716 bp, 3 predicted proteins | sample 4301181 | NCBI WGS metagenome assembly UEXV01 (sample SAMEA4773175, study PRJEB27434) | metagenome | biome: 2259; feature: agricultural soil; material: soil | place: USA | collected 2014-09 | depth 0.25 m | reverse complement strand
GGTTATTGGCCCGGCAACAATGGGATTGAAAATGCAGAGCGTCCGGATCCAAGGATGCACTTTTCGTCAGGCTCTCTCTATTCGTCAACCGCGGATTTGCTCCGATGGAACACCGCACTGTTCGGCGGCAAAGTATTGACACCGGCATCCCTGTGCAAAATGACCACACCCTTTAAGAGTGACTATGCCTGCGGTTTGTACGTTAAGCGTGTTAACGGCCACCTGATGATCGAGCATGATGGGAACAACATTGGGTTTAACTCAGATATGGCCTATTACCCCGAAGATAGGATTGCCGTTATCGTCTTGGCAAATCTTAATGGCACCGTCACCGGCGAGATGACGAGGGCACTTGCGGCGGTGGCCCACGGCGAGACCCCTCCGACTCCTTCCGTGCACAAGGAAATCAGTTTGTCCAGGGAAATTCTGGCGCGTTATGCGGGGACGTATCACTTTCCGCATTACAGCCTAAGGATGGTCCCCGAAGGCAATCATCTGCTAGTCGAGTTTGACAAGGGCGGGACCCTTGCGGTGTTTCCGGAGTCGGATACGAAATTCTTTTCCAAGCCGTGGCCCACCCGATTCGAGTTCTCGAAAAACGAACACGGCGAATTCACCATTCTGAAACGGTACCAGGGCGGCAGAGAGGAAATTGGGGCGAAGAAATAACACACTCGCCATGGCCCATGCGACTCGCAAAGGTTAAGCGGCCGCCTGTGTGATAATCCGCACAAGATCAAAAGCCCGAGCCAACACGGCGCGAATGTTATTGATAAGTTCCGGTTTGGACGGCGCCGGCGCGCTCGTAATTCACCAGAATGACGCCAGTCGAACCGACAATGCTTTCCGTCAACTTGAACGCCGCCGGGATCGTGCCCTCGGCAAACAAACGTTTCCCCTCGCCCAAAGTTATCGGATAGATCATCAACGAGAAATTATCGACCAGATCATGCTTCATAAGCGTCTGGAGCAGATTGCCGCTTCCCCAAATGTGCAGATCGGGCCCCTTCCCTTCCTTGAGTTCGGCGACTTTCTTCGCAACATCCCCGCTCAAAAACACGGACGGCTGCCATTCGTGAGAAGTCATCGTGTTCGAGGCGACGTACTTGGTCGCCGTGTTGACGCGGGGCCATATGTCTCCATGCTGCGGCCAAAACCCCGCCCAAATTTCGAAGGTTTTACGCCCCAGCAAAAGGTCGATCGGCATATCCAACATCTTTTTCACGGTCGCTCCGATCGCGTCGTCGTCAAAGGGAGCTGCCCATCCGCCATACTTAAAGCCGCCGCTCGTATCCTCGTCCGGCCCGCCCCCTGCCTGTATGACGCCATCAAGAGTAATGTGTTCAAGTACGGTAATTCTTCTCATGATCGAGTTCCCTTCCACGTGTTGTGGTCATCTCAGAGATTAATTAATGATTTCTCCTTTGACGTTCGCCAACCGTTCTCGCCATTTTTGCAAGTCCTCGGGTGTTTGTCTCACCCAATCGGTGACTTCGCCAACGATCTTCAATGGCGCCTGGCTTCGATACGAGCGTGTTGGATTACCAGGAAATTTTTTTGTCGGTAACGTTCGGGTCGTTTTCAAAAGTCCCTGTCGGTTCGACGACATAAACACGTTCACGTCCATCGCCTTTAGCTAATGCCGCAGCAAGTCCGGCCCCGTTTACCAGGGCTGTAAAATAAATGTGATTCATTATGAGGTCGGTTTTGTAATTAGAACTGCTTCCTGCTGTCAGCAAATCGCCCACCGACAAATCTGCTTTCGTTCCGTGATAAAAAGGACCTTTGTCAGACGGATCGCCCGTAAACGAATTTGCTAATTCAAAATTCTTTTTTGCGTTGTCGAGGTCGTTTAAGTCTTCATAGCATTTGGCGATTTTTGAATATAGAGAAGGAAAAGCCGCCTTAACAGTTACGTCATTTATTTTGAGTGCAAACTGCAAAGATGTTTCGAGCCATCTTAATTTGTCGCGAACATTCTTTTGATGTCGAGCCACATAATAAGCGGCCGTAAACTTTTCAAAGTCGTTTGTCGCTTCGTTCCACGCTTGAAGAAATAGTCTGCTGGCACCGTCAGGATTGCCTTCATCTTCCGCGGCCATACCTTGAATACAGAGTTTAATAACATTGTTACTAGGGCTGAATTCCATTTCGCCTCAACCTTCATGGTTTTGGGTCGCGATCTCGCGAGCAGTGCAACCCAAAGGGTTGCGAGAAAGTAGCCGGTGGTCGGAGTCCCGATTTATCGGGACAGACCACCGGTACCAGACATTATTTGACGCTTTCCGGTGGTCTCCGCTGCGACCACCGGCTACTTTCGTGCAGCCCTCCGGGCTGCCTCCATTGAGCGCACGGCCGGCACTTATTCCGCTGCTGCATTCGGGTCCGGGAAGAATAGAAGTTCGCGCACTTCGCCGGCCACATCGCAGGCGATAGCACCCTTCTTCGCCCATGCCAGCGCCTCGTCGATATCAGCGCATTCCAGAATCCAAAATCCGCCCATGTGCTCTTTGGTCTCGGTGTACGGCCCGTCGGTGACGAGCACCGTGCCGTCGGACTGCTTCCGCATCGTCTTGGCGTTGGCGACCGGGGAAATTCCGCAAGCGAACTTCCGCACGCCGGCAGCAATCATTTCGCGGTTGAGCGCGTGGATCTCCTCGATCATCGCTTCGGTTACGCCGGACGGGTCGAAGTCGTCGGGTAGGTAGTTAGCAACTAAATATTGCGGCATGATTTCTCCTCTTTTTCTGTAACGTTTGTCGGGCGGGCCGTTTGCCCAGCCTTCAACATATAGTCGAACGGCCGGACGAAATTCGACAAGTCGTCCAAAAAAATTTTCCGCGGTTTAGAACCATGCTTTGAGCAGAGAAACTGAGAACGGGGTCAGGCTTGCGATTTGTGCGATTCCGAAGCAGCGGCAAGGTTTAAGCCCAAGGCGAGCTTTTGCGAGCCCGACCATATGTTGAGTCACACAGCGCGCGGAGCGCGCGAGAGCATAAAGCCTGGGGCGTCAGCCCCAGGACCAGACAGCGAATGTGTCGAGCCCGCGGAGCGGGCGACAGCCCATTCGCGAATCATTTGTAGTTCAATCCGGTGCGAAGGTAATGAAGTATCGCACCCAGCTTCTCGAATTGAGCTCGCAGAATCGAAGGCCTGCCCCCAATTGCTTTCATTCAGTTACACAACCTGACCGGCGGCGAAAGCCGAGGCCCAGGCCCACTGAAAGTTGTAGCCACCCAGTTGGCCCGTCACATCCACCACTTCGCCGATAAAGTAGAGCCCGGGAACGCGCCTGGCTTCCATTGTCTGTGACGAGAGTTCCGCGGTAGAGACGCCTCCGACTGTCACTTCAGCTTTTTTGAAACCTTCCGTTCCGGCCGGCGTAAGCTGGAGCCTGTGAATGTTGTCCGCAATTCTCTGAAGTTCCCTGCCGTTGTACTGTTGCAGCGGCCGCGATGCTCCGTAAAGATCGCACCAGGACTGCGCAAACCGTCGTGGCAAGTAACGTGATAAGAGATTGATCAGATCAATCCGGGAGCTGAGTCCTCCTGTCTTCGGCGCGCTCGGCGCAGAACCCGGTGTTAAATCGCACTCGATTATTCTGGCCGCCGAAATGATCTCCATTACGTCTTCATCAGGTAACAGGTTGATTGAGATCGACTCGCCGGGGCGCCAGTAGTTTGAAACTTGCAGTATCGCCGGCCCACTCAAGCCGC
>UEXV01000030.1_pt1 | contig 3846 bp, 12 predicted proteins | sample 4301181 | NCBI WGS metagenome assembly UEXV01 (sample SAMEA4773175, study PRJEB27434) | metagenome | biome: 2259; feature: agricultural soil; material: soil | place: USA | collected 2014-09 | depth 0.25 m | reverse complement strand
GATCGCCATGCTTGCATAGATCACGATGATCGGATCCGGGATGTGGCCGGGGTAAGCGAGCACTGTCCTATTCATTGCGTGTGATCGCATCGAGCTTCTCGTCGATCTTGTTATCGAGCTCAACGATGCGCTCCTGGATGTTCGCGTCGAGGTCGCTGATCATTTCAACGATGTCGTCATTGTCCGGCTTCATCTGAATCGATACGAGCAGGATGTACACGAAGCACGCGAAGAAAACAATCGCCACACCGAACGACGCGTACAATTGCGTGAAGGCCAGCGGCGAATGTAACGATGTCAGAAACGACGCGACCCAATAGACCAGGCTGCCGTTCATGATGTTCATCGTGAACAGCATGAGGAAGGCGGTCAGGATCGTGGCGACCACGATGAAGGTGAACGGACGAACGATCATGTCGGGCTCTTCGACCCGCGCCCAATCTGGATTTTTCTTTTTGTTTTTCAGCGCGGCGCGCAGGCGGTTGTAAATATTTTCGGAATTAATTTTGGAAGTTGTTGCCATTTTTATTTTTCTCCTGGTGAAAAGAAATTGATTATTCGTGCGAGCGCGTAGATGATCAGCACGATGGGGATGAAAAAGAAACCGATCAGGACCGGGAGTTTTTCCCACCAGGCCATGAACGCGCGGATGGACCTACTGAGCATCGACCATCAGCTCTTCATGCTCAGCCAGAGCGAAAGCCCGGACCAGCAGCAGCGCCAGCGATGTGCTGGCGGCGTCCGCTCGCCTGGCCTGGTCCTCGGTGATCTGTGGATCCACACGCATGATGACCTCGGTCCGCTGGTCGCGCTTGCGTGATGCAGTCACGGCGATCAGCGCCGTGCGCGAGACAACCAGATCGTGGATCACTTCGTAGTCGTATGCCTTCGGGTCAGAATGAAAGCATTCATCAGCGAAGAGATACGCCACCTGGCTTTGTTGGTTGGGAGTGAGGGATTGGTAGTTCATGATGCTATTTGCCTACCTGCTCGCGGGCGTACATCAACACAGCCACGCAAGCCGCAGCGAACATCGCATGTCCCAGCTTTCCTGCGCCCAGTAGGAACGTGCCATCGACTGAGATCATGAGTCCCGTCACGAGGGCAAGGAAGCGCATGAAGCGGATAAATTCCGGTGTCATATCGCCACCTCGCTGATCGCGTCGAACACTTCGAGCAGGACCTGCAGCCGCGTGCGGGTGGACTGCACACGTGCGATCAGGATCTGCAGCGCCAGGCGCGGGAAGGTGATGATCAATGCGATGCGTTTCATATCTCCCCGGCCTCCGCTGCGATCTTCTCGATCGCTTCGCTTGCGAGCGCATTCAGTGCTTCGATGTTGATCGGCTCTTTGGATTTGTTCAGCGTGTCGATGGTGTGCGTCACTACATCCAGGAGCTTTGTCTGTGCGGAGATCAGCGCGGCGTCTGCCATGTTCGGCACCAGGGCGACGAGCTTGTTCCCATCCGGCGTGACTGCCATCACCTGGTGCAGGAACGTCCCATCGGAGCACGGCTCTTTCGCGGGGACAACAATCCATTCGCCGGGAGTAGTGTTCATGACTTCTCCATGTCGGTGAGTTCGTCGGTGTCCGCTTCGGAGAACCCGAACGTCTCATCGAGGACCGTGCCATCGATTGGGTTGCGCGATATGCCGAGGCATTGATCGCATCCCATCACGGTGCCGAGCTTGCCGAGCTCGTATCTCTCCCCGCAGTGTTGGCAGATGACAATGATTGGGACGCAGCTCATGCTGGCTCTCCCTCTTCGGCGCGCACGTCCACGCGTTCGGCGTTCGACACAAGCGATTCGAGTAGTTGAAAATCGTTGTAATCATTCGCTGAGATATTTGCAGGTAGCCATCTTCGCATGACTGGCAGGAATTTCTTGCAGATGTTGACGAGCCTTTTGGAGACAGCGAAAACAAACGCGTTGTCTATGCTCTCTTCTTCATCGATGGCTCCCTGGTAGCCGGTCAATGCGACGGCCTTGTTATTCTCGTCGACCACGGCGATATGACGCCTGCCTTGGAGTTTGGCGAGGCAGGCGTCAATATCCACGACGAGCAGGTTTCGCATATCGCGCGGGGTGTGGAGATTGATTTCGCGCCTGGCCCTGATGAGCAAGTCGACAACGTTCTTCTCTCCTGCCGGTAGAAAGGATCCGGTCACCTTCCAGATTGATGTACTCATGGGTGAGCCTCCTGGTTGAGCAGCTTCCGTTCCGCCTCGGCGACCGGATGAGATCCGTTGCCGTTGTTCGGGATGAGCGGGATAGCGAGGATGGCTTCGGATGTTAGGCTGGTCTTACTGACGACCAGCCCCAGCTTCTTGCGTGCGCGGATCACCTTTTCGATGTGCGCGTTGGCGTGCTGGGTGACGCGAATTTGCGGTTGGGGATCGATGACGACCTTTTGGACAGGCATTAGCTACACACTCCTTTTGTATATATATTGTAGACAGTTATCTACTTCGTAGGCGATACATTATCACACTGTCTACGGGTTGTCAAGGGTCTGTTCCGTTCCCGGGGAGCGTAGTAAAATGGCTACGTTGGCAATAACTTGGGAGAGGTAGCGAACAGTGGCAAAGAGCGATGCGGCCGGTAAGATCAGTGAAACCGGTAAGTTATTATTTCAGTACCATCAGGCGTATCGTACGCAGCAAAACAGGGATGTGCCGCAGAAGGAATTCGCGGCCTATATAGGTATCGACGACAAGTATTACAATCACATCTATAAGGGCAGGCAGAGACCGAGCAAAGAGATAGTCAGAATGCTGGCCGAGTTTTTCGATGACCTGCGTTTCTATGACGCCGGGGGGTATCCACGCCCGGATCCGAGACTGCATTTGGTGCAGCGTAACTGGAAGGATTTGCCAAATGGGATTACTAAGCAGATTGCAGATATTGTTGCGGAATATACGACGAAGAAAAAATAGTTCCAGGCCACCGACCGCGCAGGAATGGGCGGAGCTCCCGGACTTCGTCAAGACACAGATCTTTTACGCGACCTTCGATGCGATGAACGGATGGGATGGCGAGATCTACATTGCTCATTGGGTGGGGTGGTAGAACACGTGCTGCAAAAACATAAACCCTATCGTGAGCTGCGCTTCGTGGCCGGGCTGATCGAATACCTGGGCTATGTGACGTTGGTCTTTGGGTGGGTGTTTGCCCTATGGTGGCTGTGGTCAGCAAATCATGGCGGCGTGAATCCGCATTCTGCGGTTGTCGTCCTGGTTGGCAAGGATCTATTCCGAGTAGTTTCCGAATATCTGGTCGTCGCTTTCGCGTTGGCGTGCACAGTAGCCGGGATTGTCATCGTTGCGGCGGGCCAGATCTATAAGGTGTTTCTCGATATTCGCGACGACGTTCACGAGACTATGCGCCTGACGCAACGGCTTGAGATCATCGCATCCGAGGCCGATAAGACTTGACAAGTTGTAGACACTGAATTAGGATGTAGACCGTTATCTATTTCAGGTCTGCATGAACGTTCTTTACCCTCCACACTCCACATTGAAACCAGGCTCACGCGTCGTGGCCTATCTGCGCGACAGCGGTGGGAGCGATCAGGAAGACTCGGTCAACCGGCAGGAGGAAGAGCTGCGCCGTTGGTGCGCGCAATATTCCCTTGAGCTGACCGCGATCTACACCGACGAGGCTCGCACCGCACGTCACTCCCTGCACAAAAGAAAAGACCTCCTCTCCATGATGGCGCATCTGCGCGATGGGGGAGACGAGGCTGGGGTGATCATCTGGAATTATGAGCGCTTCTTCCGCAACATCAAACACGGGCGCGCCTTCATCGCCGAGATCGAACAGATGAACAAGGTCCTGTGTTCGC
>UEXV01000078.1_pt1 | contig 5138 bp, 4 predicted proteins | sample 4301181 | NCBI WGS metagenome assembly UEXV01 (sample SAMEA4773175, study PRJEB27434) | metagenome | biome: 2259; feature: agricultural soil; material: soil | place: USA | collected 2014-09 | depth 0.25 m | reverse complement strand
ATCTTCCTCGATTCTTTGTTTATGCAGAAGCTCGACTCCAAACTCAAGTGGGGATACGATCTTGTTCCCTATCCCTTTTTCGCCACGATACTTGCAAAAAAGTATCAAGCCTCGACCGCATTTAGCGACCAGATTTTTTCGTAAAAAGCGGCCGCCTAAACTATAGGGCGAGAAATGAGTCGGATTTCCCTTAAGGTGAAAGACACTAAGAGCGTGTCCATTCGGTAGGGCTTAGTCCAGCGTCATCAGCTACGGTCCGAGCGGCAACGTCAGTTTCGCCTTTTGCTGGTCTCCCGACTCAAACTAATCGTTCGTTTTGCTTGCGGGAGTTCAAGTAATTGGCTGCTGCACTCGCTCTTATCCCCGCACCCACCGACTCCCCTTCTGTGATTGTTCTCAATCCCTCACCACTTTGTGCGTTCCAGAGCTTGATAGCGCCTGCTCCATCTCCCGTCGCCAACATCGAGCCGTCCGGACTAAAAGCAATCGCGCTAACCGGAGATGAGTGCCCAGTGACAATGACTAACTCTGGACGCTGTCCGGGGACTTTCTGATTTGACACCGGCTTCGATTCTGGTGTCGTTTCTGCTTCTGACGGTGATGTGGTAGGGCTTCGAGTGGGAGCGGGTGGCTTAGCTTTGCCGGTCTTGTGTCACGCCAATTCCGCAAACCTCCGTCAGGGTATTTCCGGAGATAGTATTCGAAGTCTGCAGGATCCGTACTGTTCTTGATCGAATCCCACAAAGCAACCTCAAAGTTAGCTGGGCTGGCCGGCGGTGAAGTGCTTCGCCTCTCACGCACCTTGGTAGTCGGACTTGAAGATGGTTCCTGCTTTCCCGATTCAGGTGCGATCGACTCGTTAACAGGCGTTGGCGCAGGCGCAACCGAAGACAGAACAGTAGTCGTGTAGCTTGAAGGATTGAATTTGCTGATTTCGCTATCCAGCTTCTTCGCGAGCGTCGAATTCAGAGCGACCAACTTTTTCCGCTCGTCATCTAGTCCCTTCTGATTTCCCAGATGCAAGTGCGCGATCGCCAGGCCATAATGCGCGTCGTCGTAGTCGGGTTTAAGTGAGATCGCGCGCTTGAGAAAACTAAGCGATTTCTCATATTGCTCACCGCTTAAGTAGGCGTAGCCGATGCCGTAGAACGCTTCCGCAAACTTGGGATCCAGTTGGGTAGCCTTGACCAGTGGCGCGAACGCGTCGCCGTGCATCCGCATAGTATTGTAAGCGTCTCCCAAAGCGTACAGCGCGTCGGCATTCTGAGGCGCGATTGAGACCGCTTTCTTGTAGGCATCCAGCGCTTCCTTCGATTGGCCCAGCCCCATGTAAGCGTCGCCCAGCCCGATGTGCGCATCAGCGTTTTGGGCATCGATTTGGATCGCTGCCTTGTAAGCCTCGAGCGCTTCATTCCATTTTCGATCATCAGCGAGCTTATCGCCGGCATCAATCAAAGCTTTAGCGCGTTCGTTTTGGGGAGGTGGTTTTTGGCGACTGGGATTCTGTGTGAAGACGGCGCCACAGGCTAACAATACTGCTAACAGGATCGTGAGTATGGAACGATATCTGATGAGAGTGCTCCTGTATTAAGACAGCCGCGATGGAAAGTCGACAATCCGCCCGGTTGATTACCTGTTCTCGACCCGCAACTGAGAGCCTAAGGTTGCGCAACGACAAGCGGACGCGGCTCGGTCTCGCGTCGATAGCACTTGTCTATCTTTCGGTGCGCGGTCCGCCGCGTTTGTCTTTAACCCTTCCTCAACCAATGCGTACGTCAAGTAACCGTGTCCGTTCACCGGATTGGGCGAGTGTGGATGTCGGGATGGCCGCAACCAGCAAGACAACAAAGGCAATTAGTCTTAGGTGTTCGTTAATGATTGTAGGATTCATTCAAACTACCCTGGGCGCGGCAACACGTGGCCTTCCTGACGGTCTGGCTTATGACAATCTACTTTGCATACCTCAGCCGCACCTGCACCAGCATCGCTTTGCTGTCTGTTGTCGAAACCCGGTAGATCGTTTGTGGTGGCGGGTCTTCGCGTGTTAGTTGTCGGGTGCCTTGCTTCGCTGCTGCTTGCTGTTCTTGTTGGGTCCAGGCTTCACCGGCGCCGCCCTCCATCTCAAACCGTTCGCTCTCGCCGCCCCAAAGCTTTTCCCAACTTCTCATTTGGCCGGTTGCGATTTGGAAAGGCTTGTCAGCAATCGGCAGATCGAGCGGCGATGAAGTAATGATGAATGTGAGTAACTCGCCGACCTGGTTCGCGCTGGTAAGCCTCGCGGTGAAATAGCTCGGGTCCTCTTCCTGACCTGGGATGTCAACTAACCTTCCAGGTCGCATCTCGTTGTCTGAGTCGGACCACGGATAGATCAGCATTGCGCCACCCGTTGTTCCATCAGCAAACAAATCGCGGTCGATTACGTAGAGGTAACCTGCGCGCGGTGACTCAACGCTGATACGGACGTGGTCGCCTTCGCGAAAAGTTGTGTCTCCCTCAACTCGTTCAGCGATCCACCCGGATGACTTGCCCTTTTCTCTGATCAGGGCGCGCCCGCTGGAATTACTTTCTGCGGGACGTAGTCGCCAAATAGTGATCCCCAACTGGGCGATCACAGCTCCGCCGGATGCTGGTCGGGGCTTTGTTGCGGGTTGCGAAGCGAGAGTGTATGTGCGCGGTGGTTTGGGCCGCGGCCGCGTGCTGCCGCCCGGCGTTCCTTTATTACTGGCTGCGGTGGATGATGCCTCCGGCCTGTTCTTCGTGAAATCATCCGAGACAATTTTTCGCGGCGTGCCTTGAGGGGGTAAGGCGAAACCAACGAACGCAATGCCAAAGAGCAAAAGCGCGCAGAGCAATAAAGCACCAAACAGAGACGTAAGAGTTCGACTGAATTTCCGTGGGCATGGTGAAGACATCTCTTAATTCTCCTTGAGATTTTCGTTTTGCCTCGGGTTCAACGATGCTCCAACTCAACTAGTTTGACCAGCATATCGCCGTTCCCGCGCACGTCGGTTTGTTGCTTTGACGTGTTCTTCGTCGTTTCCGGTTTTGGTTCCGCATGTTTGTTCAAGAAGTCCTTAACCGTGCTAACCAGCGCCGGGTCGCTCAAAGCTCCCTCGGGATCTTTGAAGGCGGCATCTTTCGCACTCTCCAATTCAGAAACTGACGACGCGGACCAGATGATCCAAAACTTCTCAGTTCCCGTCTGGCCTGCGAACGTATTCCAGTTAGTTTGCATCGCTTGATTTGCATCGAGCTTCGCGGAACCCTTATTAGTAACCGGGGTCGGATAAATTATGGTGAAATCAGTTTTGTCCTTCTCGGGGGCGCCTTCATTGAAGACATAAAGGTATCCCGCTTGCGGACTCCTCACGTTGAGCCGGAACTTATAGCCATTTTCAAAAATCTCCTGGCCTGAAGATTCAAATGGTTCCTTGTAAGATTTGCCGTCTCGCATTTTCTGCACGGTCAGTGAATAAGCGAGCGAACGCTGCGCTGAGGGGTTTGCGGAATTTGGATTGGCTCTGCTACCAAACAGCGCTTGTCGCTTGAAAATAATCAGAAAGGAACCGAGCGCGAGTATGGCCGCGAGCCCGATTAGCCCAACGACGACTGGCCATCTTCTCTTACGCGTTTCTGGCTCAAGGGGCACAACGGATTGACCAAATGACTTCACCGATGCAGGTTCAAAAGGCGTTACCAAGGTATCGGCGTGAGGTTGGCTTGTCGGCCGGCCTGCTGGATGTGAATCACTTGAAACCTCGGTTGGCGGAATCGGTACTCTGTCTTTTCGATCCCGCCTAATTGTTTCCGCCTCGCCGGCTAGTGCTCGGGAAAGATCATCACCAAAATCGCCGGCGTTCTGATAGCGAGCTTGCGACTCGAAAGCTAACGCTTTCAAAATTGCTCTTTCTGCGTCTCCAGATAAACGCGGACGTAAATCAGTGGGCCTCGCCCGCACACCATGACGATGCATCTCTACCAGGTGTCCGATTGTCTCCGGGTTAAATGGTCGCCTGCCGGTTAACATTTCGTAGGCGATCACGCCAAAAGAATACACATCGCTGGCTGAGTCGACCTTTAAACCTTGAAGCTGCTCAGGCGACATGTAAAGAACGGTGCCCAGCGTGGCGCCTCCAGTGATGAGGCTCGGCGCAACCAGAGAGTCCTTGACCTTGGCCACACCGAAATCAAGAATTTTCACCTGCTCTCCGCCGCGGACGAGTCGCTGAAGCATGATGTTTTCCGGTTTGAGATCCCGATGGTAGATTCTCTTCTCGTGAACCGCGCTGAGGGCTGCTCCCATTTGCTTAATGACTTCTGCGGCATGCTGCACTTCCATCCCTTCTGGTTCCGCCTTGATCGCCTCGCGTAGGGACATGCCTTCGACATATTGCATGACGAGGTAAGGCTGGCCATCGGGCATCTCACCCGAGTCGGTGATAACCACGATACCCGGGTGATCGAGACGAGCGAGAGCTTCTTTTTCTTGCTGAAACTTTATCTGGACTAGAGGGTCCTTAAGCGACTTGTCGAGCAGTACCTTTACAACGACCCGCTTGTCATGAAGTTTGTAATCGCGCGCTAGATAGACCGCGCCAACTCCGCCCTGCCCTAACTTACTCTCAATGAGATAACGCCCGGCTAGTGTTGTTCCGACGAGCTTATCCGGTCCTGCGTCGTTCAAATTAGCCGTGGTCACAAAGTCATTAGAGTTATCCATGAGGATTGTTAGACCTAATTCAAAGATGCTTGTCTCGAGAAACCGCCGGAGAATTCGTCAGCCTCTAAGAGTGAATGCGTCTCTTGGCTGCAAGTTCAAGATCGCCTTCTCAGGCTTTTGTGACGTGAGCGATCCGTTCACATTTGAGCAGCGGGAGAGCGGATTGATAAATCTCTCCAATTCGATGTCACGGCTGGAGGTTCATCTAGTGATCTCCATTACTGATGGATAGCGCCAGAAGTGAAGCTCCGGCAAGTGCTTTGAGAAACCAAGTCTGACTATTCGGCCGTGCATCTTATACGCATCAGAGATTCAGAGCAATAGATTTGGAACGAGGTGGTGGGAAACGAACCCAACATGGTATCCCCCTGGAAAAGATCAGGATCTTGGGAAGAACGGGAAATAAGGAGTTACGAAG
>UEXV01000112.1_pt1 | contig 6352 bp, 10 predicted proteins | sample 4301181 | NCBI WGS metagenome assembly UEXV01 (sample SAMEA4773175, study PRJEB27434) | metagenome | biome: 2259; feature: agricultural soil; material: soil | place: USA | collected 2014-09 | depth 0.25 m | reverse complement strand
GCAGCCTGGTAGCGCGCACGCTTGGGGTGCGTGAGGTCGCGAGTTCGAATCTCGCCGTCCCGACCATTACAATCAAGCATTTACGGCTGTCGCTTGCGGCAGCCGTTCTTGCGTTGTGGCAAAGTTGTGGCAGATACCATTGCGCAAGACACCCACAGCTCCACCGCAGCCTTTTTAGCCCGATCGGTGGCGTGTGTATAGCGGCGCGTGGTTTGCCGCTCGGAATGGCCCATAAGCGAGGCAATTGTCGCCTCGCTACAGCCAGACTCCGCGAGCCGCGTGCCGAATGTGTGACGTAAATCGTGCCAATGCAAACCACGAACTCCTGCTAACCGACAAGCCGTTCCGAACGCTTTCTTGAGGTCGGTATAAGGCTTGTTCGTTTTCGGATATACGTAGTCTGACGGATTACGTCGGGCCCGGATTTCAAGCAACGTGTTTCTCACGTCTTCATTCATCGGCACGCCGTAATCCTTTCCCGTCTTTGAATTTGGCACGTAGAATACATTGCGCTGGAAATCGACCTTCTCCCAACGGAGATTCAACTGATCGCCTCGCCTCATTCCTGTGCCGATAGCCACGATTACCAGTGGTCGTAAATGCGCGCGCCGTTTATTTAGGACGGAAAAAAGCGGCTGCTCCTCTTCGTCCTGCAGATATCTAAGAGGTGATTATTCTCTGGCAACCATTCGACTTCTTGGCACGGGTTGCTGTGCGTGACGCCATACTTGATCGCGAGCGAAAAGATTTTGGAGATTAACCCCAATTCGCGGTTAATAGTCGAGGGCTTGCGTGTTCTCTTATTTTCCATGATCTCCTCACGTCGTTCCTTCTTGTATTTCTCAATGAGCATCGGTGAGATTTGAGCAAAAGTTTTGCCCTTAAAACATTTGCTCTCGCAGATCATGGGAGTTTGTATTTGTCGTTCGTATTGAACGAGCGTTTGTTGTCCTTCGCCCAGAGTTTGTAGACCTCTTCGACGAACTCCACAAAGCTCTTTTCGCCAGACGGCTTTCCGTACTTACCGTCGTAAACCTCCTGGCGAAGTTTTGTCTCAGCCTTTTCAGCGTCGAACTTTGTACGTGCTTCCGGGATTCCGCCTCGGTAGCGGACTCCGCGAATACAAAACGCGTAGTGCCATTTGTTACCGCGCTTGTGAACTGGCATTTCCATTTTTCTTTCTATCTAGGTATGGGAAATGGCCGTGGGGGGAGTTTGCGCATGGTGCCACTGGAATATTTGAGGCCTACGCGTTTATTAACGGAGGTCGTAAGACGCAGAGATGCGTTGGTTTCCTCGCGCAGGATCACAATTGGCCTCGAATCAAATCAATCTTACTTCAAGAGAGTGAAGTCGACGCCAACCTACAATGTTTCTGTAGAAGTGGACAAATCATAGGGCGTTGTCATCCCCAAGCCTTGCAGGGAGCCCGGCAGTTACAGAAGGATCTCAGGTACTGGCCGGTCTCTTTACTATAGGCTTTAGCTGTCTTTCCCCTATTGACAGCCTATTGATTGATTCGGCTTTCTCAATCCGAAAGCCTTCAGAACCATCTCGAATGGCGGCGCATCTAGGCCTGGTTACTTAATAAGAAGGTAGATTTGCCGTGATAAGCCCACGTCCTTAGCTATACGCGACTGCGTATAGGGGTCAGCTTCCGTATTATTTTGACTGTGAAGGCCGTCTTCGTCGAGCTACCGCCCTTTGAACGTCATCGGCAGACTATTTAGACGACGACGCTTTCCTAAGGCTTCAGCGGTTGCTGATGTTGAACCCGGAAGCTGGCGATGTCATTTCCGGTACGGGCGGATTGCGTAAGCTACGTTTCGGGGATGAAAGACGCGGGAAGGGTAAACGCGGCGGTCTGCGGGTGATCTATTACTGGTGGGACACAGAGGCGCAGTTTTGGCTGTTCACGGTTTTCGATAAGGATGAGATGTCAGACCTCACTGCGACTGAACGCAAAGCGCTTAAAGAGATGATCAAGCAGGAGCTTGAAGCAAGGAGAAAGCGATGAAGCGGACAATGAAAACTAAGGCGAAGCGTGTTTCTGCACGTAATCGTTTCGCCGAACTGAGCGAAGGAATGGAAGCGCTGGCCGATGCGCGCCAAGGGAAGCGGACGCTGCGGACTCATGCTCTTGAATTCAGGCCAGCGCCGAATATCACTCCGCAGGAACTTATTCGTGTGCGGAAAAGCTTAAAACTTTCGCGTGCCCTCTTCGCAGTGTATCTGCGAACCAACGTCCGCACATTGGAGAACTGGGAACAGGGTCGCGCCAAACCAAATGCGCAAGCGGCGCTCCTCATCAATCTCGTCAAGCGATACCCGGACACAGTGCAAAGGCTAGCAACGATCTAATTTAATCGGCGATGAGATCGAAAATGACTAAGAAGGACCTCGAACGGTACCACCTCGAACTTTTTCGAGAGACGCGTTCCGATTTTCCTTCGGGCCAGATTGAGGACAGCGAGGAGCCGGATTTCGTAGTCAAGAATGGTTCGACTGCAATTGGAATCGAATTAACTGAGCTGTACCGGGAAGCACCTGAGTCGGGCCGACCAATGCAAGCTTGGGAAAATCTCTCAGAGCGTGTCGTAGATGAGGCATGTTCAATTCATAATCTGAAAGGGGGGCCGGTCTTGACTGTTAGGGTGGAGTTTGATCTCGCGTCCAAGTTTGGAAAAGTACGTCAGTCACAAGTTGCTTGGAAACTCGCTGAACTAGTATTTGCAAACCCCCCAGGCATTGGCAATGAAGTTAAACTAGAGAATCACTACGACGATTTGGATGCTTTTCCCGAAGAACTAACCAGGATTCGAATTCAACGCTCACCGTCTCGATCGCGCCCGCTCTGGAGCGCCCCACGTACTGCATTCATACCGCGCTTGAATGTTGAACTCGTGCAAGAAAGGATAGACGAAAAGAATAGGCGTACTGAGGTTTATCGAAACAGACTCCGGAAATCTGGCTGGTTGTGATCTACAACCTTTCTCTTTCGTTGGCATCTTCTTTCGACGCTGCGGCGAAGCCTTAAAGCAGACTTACCGATCTGATTTTGATCGGACTTTTATGCTTAATGCATTCGCAAGGAGTTCAGTCGAGTTGGCTACGGTTCGGGTCTGAAGGCTTGGCGTGAGGATTCATGGGTTTGTTGTGGAGCGACGCGTACGCTTCGTCAACCTCTTAGACGTGCACTCCAAGTAGCTTGCCCAGCGCTACAGTACGAGCACGCGTTAGCATAGCTTCAATTAGCGAACAAGACTTGTACTCGTCGTCAGTGTAAAACAGTTGGTTCTGATTTGCTCGCAAGGCTGCCGGGAAACTCGTTGAATCTTTATAGCGCTCGTGAGTCAGGATGAGTAACTTATTTGCGGCCCGCGAGTGAACAAAGTGGGCTATCTCTTCGCCTGCTCCTTTCGATGTATCAAGAACCACGCATACATCACAGGCTTCCAAGTGCCAAAGCTCCTGCTGTGGAATACTCAGTTGCTCGCCTCCAGGAAGCGACTCTGCCAGGTTAAGGTTCTCACTGAAGCGAACATCCGCATTCAGAAGGATTCCAGCTCCACCTGCCTTCTGGATGATCGCCTAACCTCCTCAAGAAGCACGCGCTTCGCCACGCCATAAAAATAAAGGCGTGGATCACCCACGTAGCCCTCCCTTATAGCTGCAACTTTTCTTGTGACCCTATTAATCGTTTCGTCCGCCAATCCCTCAGGATCGGAGGCTCGTTTCCAAGAGAACATTTTTATGAGCCCCTGACGGATAGTCTCGTATTTCTCTCCCGCACGTTCCCTGTCAGGATCAAGCCAACTCAGGAGAGCATCAAAATCTTTTTCGTCAGAGTCCTTTTTCACGTTAGCCCGTTTGCATTGTATTTACTGCGGTCTACAGTGCCAATAGAAAACTGTTTCAACTGCGGGGTTCACCCAAAAACGTCTGGCAATTTGTGGACAGCATTTTGCACCATTCGACTGTTTTCGGCCTCAGGCAGTAAGAGTGGGTTGCCGACTCCCACGGCTTAACAGTGAGAGCGATTTGCCGACTCCCACGCTCGGACATTTGTGGCCAATTTGTGGACAGAAGTTACAGCATTCGACTGCTACACGATGGGAGCGGATGTGACGGAATGCGAAAACCTTAGGAAATTCTTGGTGGCTGCAACTTTTGAAAAGTCAAAAACTTACGTTTTTGACGGGTTTGTGATTATGAATTTAAAGGGTCGTGTTCAAAGCATAAAATGACGCTCACGACCTACCCGATGCGCATCACAAATTCGGCGCGAATGATGATTTTCCTCGCTCGTCTCCCAATGGCTCAAAGGTTTTGTTTCAGCTCGCCGCGTTCGACTGCGACGTTTGGCCCCTATGGATGAAATCACAAACAAGAGTAATCAGTGTATTACGCAAGAGACTTTGATGCGGAAGAATTGGTGCCTTCACAGGCTCCGTGACTGCGGTCTCTTCATCCACTTGCGAAGCCAGGCTCGTGCTTCGCGCCATTGATCTCATTGAGGTCCCGAGGTTAAACAACGTGAGATATGAATCGCCTTTTTTTCCTACTTCTCGCGGAGATCTGTGTTGACAAGGTCTTGAATGCGTGTATGATAGGCATGATAGTAAGAATTGTAGTGATTCCGAGTTTCGCACAAAAGCCTACAACTGTTTGCCGGGGATTAACAGGATGCAATTCCGTCCCACTTCCTCGAAAGTAGTGTCCCGTCGCCCGCACGACCGGTTAGGGTCGCAACTTATCAAGTCCCGGCAAGAGCCAAGCTTCCCAGGTTTCGTTCATATTCAACGAGTGTAGTCGCGGTGATCGATGTTTTTATTCGTGGAGGCGAGGTTACTGCGTCGTTCCCCACAGCCACTTGGACGCGCAAGATCGCGTTCGGCTGTGTGTAAAACTACGAAAGGGTAAAGGCTATCGAGTTACAAACTCTTGATGGTAAGGTTCGCAAGGCAGGATAGACCCCATCCATAACTTAGCGGTGACGAATGGGGCCTGTCCCGAGACGCAACCAAAGCGTTCATTTACGCAAGAGGCTGCGGCGACTCTCATCCTATCGCAAAAGCGCGACCGCGTTCAAACAAGCGCCGTAGCATCGAGTTGTCGCGCAGCCCTCTGTTCTGAGGCGGTCAAACGGCTTTGACCGTGAAGGAGCTTGCCTTATTCGCTTAATCCAGAATGGACAAAGCTTATGGCGGCCGCTTTCCCATTTCGTTCTGCGATTAGAAATCAGATACTGGCAGGACTGCCTCGCGATAAGTACCGCCATTTATTTTCCAATCTGAGACCGATAAGTCTAACGACCCAAGAAGTTCTCTATAACATGGAGGACTACTTCCGGTGTGCCTACTTCATCAACGACGGCTTGGCTTCTTTGCTTTCCCTCATTGGTGAGGGTGATAGCATTGAAGTCGCTAATGTTGGCAACGAAGGTATGGTTGGAATTCCGATAGTCCTCAGAGAGGCAAAGACGCCTTACCAGATCATCGTGCAGATCCCAGGAGACGCGCTGATAGTAAACGCCGACGTCCTTAGGCGTGAGTTTGACAAGGAGGGTGAGTTGAGAGATCGGCTTCTGCACTATACTTACGCTCTGTCAACCTACATGTGCCAATTGGGAGTGTGCAATCACTTCCACACCTTGGAACAGCGGCTCTGTCGCTTGTTGCTAATCATAAGTGACCGTGTGCAATCAAAGAGTTTTCAATTGACTCATGAATTTCTCTCTCAAGCGCTCGGAGCCGGTCGGACGGGAGTCACGATGGCGGCTATCAGACTCCAAAGAGCAGGGCTAATTCATTACCGGCGGGGTAAAATTGCGGTTCTTAACCGTGCGGGTATGGAAGCCGCCGCGTGCGATTGCTACCAAATTACTAGAGAGGTGTTCGAACACTTTCGGGGCGATCCCAATTCCTCAGGGCTCTAGCAGGGCTACCTGTTACGGCCAGGAAGAGGGATGCTCTGCGTCGGCTATTCTACGCGATATTCGTTCCACATTATCGCATCAGGAGGGTTGTCATGGAGAATGTCTTGGCTCTTCAACTGTTTCAGGGTGACATGGCTTCATCACCGTATCTTATGTCAGTTGCACAGAAACGAGCGTCGACTGTACGCGTTCAATCGAGGAAATAATTAGGGAAGGCTAATAACGCGAACCTCGCCTATTCACTGAAGTTCTCCCGGTCTTCCCAGACTAGACGGTTGAGCGCCCCTTGCGTGCCAACATCCGTCAGATCTGGCGCAGCAAACTTGAACTGGAAGTGTAAGTACCCCGAAAATTAGGACCGTTGAAAAGTAGAGGTTTCCGGGTAGGATGACAAACCCAGGAGGCCTTGGAATG
>UEXV01000084.1_pt1 | contig 6813 bp, 5 predicted proteins | sample 4301181 | NCBI WGS metagenome assembly UEXV01 (sample SAMEA4773175, study PRJEB27434) | metagenome | biome: 2259; feature: agricultural soil; material: soil | place: USA | collected 2014-09 | depth 0.25 m | reverse complement strand
TGGGGCGTTAGCTCAGTTGGTAGAGCAGCAGACTCTTAATCTGCGGGTCGTAGGTTCGATCCCTACACGCCTCACCATTAAGTCATCACTACGACGGCAGGTTCAATGACCTGCCGTTTTTGTCTGCTGATCTAGAACCGGGAGATGGCAAGGAGCGTCACTCGGATCTACGAATGTCAGAAGATGAGGGCGACACAACTCGATTCTCCGTTAATTTAACGCTCAGGGGCCGCCGACCAGAAATACGTCCCAAGCCCATCGGCCCATTTGCGCGTCATGTACGTCTTTGACCTTACCTCGGTAACGGAAACGATTTCCGTTCGCGTCGGTCTTCTTCGACTCCTTGTAATCAAGGTCAATTGACTTCAAGCCTAATTGGGCCAGGGTGCGCAACTCACCCGCCTCGGACATCCCATTGTGATTTGAATCTTGCCACAATCGTAGTCTCGCGAAGACCGTATCCGCGCTGCTTATCACACCATCGCCATTACCACCCTTAGTTGACTTGTCGAACTCAGCCAAAGCATTAAACCCATTCGCTTGTGGCGATGTAGGTTGAGGCGTGAAGTTGCCAAAAAGCTCGGTGCCGTTATCAACGAGACCGTTACCATTGCGGTCAAGCGACAGCCAAGCGTCATCGCTGTTTACGGATGTCCAGCCGAATTGATTTGGGACCCCGTCGCCGTTCATGTCAAACGAGACTCCATTAGCGGCATTCGTCAGATTAAAGCCGTTGCCGGAAACGTCAATCACTATCGGTGTGTTGTAGTGCACACATTGACACTCTACAAAGCTCCACCAACCGTTCTCACATTCTTGCGGAAGCTCATTGCATTCGGGGGGCGGATTTTCCTGACAATCATTATGCGCAAAACTCCAGTACCAACCTGCTTCTTCACACTCGCCTATATTGGTTGGACGCTTACATATTCCGCCCACGCACGTCGTCCCAGAACCGCGTATGCCTGTGGAAATATGAGCGGGCCTAACGGATGTTGTCCTTGTCCTTATGACCCTGAATATCCAACACTTGACGAATATGACTTTGCTATAAAGCAACTGTCATCAGGTGCTTTCGTTTCCGTGCCGAAACCAAGAACTAAGAATGCGTGTAAACTAAACCTACAATTTCAATCCGGCGCAACGGAAGAAGAGGTAATGAGAAAAATCAAAAGCAACTACGAACGATTTAAACCAAAGAAACCAGACGCTAAAGTGTGAAGCAAGTATTTCACGAATGAGACGCTTTTCCTCCTGCACTTTTAAAACCTGGATTCAACGAGGACGAGCCTCACGTCAGCGGCACATCCACAATCACATCCGTGCCCCAACCCGGCTTCGAGTTGATTTCAAACTCCGCACGGATGGCCAGGGCTCGTTCCTGCATGCCGCGCAGGCCCGAAGCTTTGGCCGGGGTCAAGCCATAAAGAAATTCTTTTGAATTGAAGCCGACTCCATTATCGTGCACGGCGAGATGCAGTTGTCCTTTGCGTCGCTCCAGATGAATGGTGGCCTTGGTGGCGCGTGAGTGTTTGGCGGTATTCGTCAAAGCTTCCTGCGTGATGCGGAAGCAAGCAGTTTCAACGTCGTGCGGGATTGATCCCATCGCGGAATCGCCAATCACCTCGGCCGAGATCCCGCAGCGCATCGTGTAACGATTAACGTACCAGCGCAGCGCCGCGGCCAGTCCGAGCTCCTCGAGCTGCGAGGTTTGCAGTTCCAGGGCCAGGTCGTGAACCTGGGCCAGCGCTGCATCAATCTTCTCGAGGCTCTGAACCACTCGCGCATTCAGGTCGCCTTTCTGCGTCGAGTCCTGAATTGACAGCAAATGATCTCTCACCGCCACGAGGATTGGACTGATGTCCTGATCCAACTCGTGCGCGATGCTTTGCCGTTCGACTTCCTGCGCTTCGATCAGGCGATGTGAATAGGTTTGCAAAATCTCCTGCGCGCGCTTGCGTTCCGTGATGTCACGCACAGTTCCCTGCACTCCGACGGCTTCGCCATTCTCGTAAATCATCCGGCTGCTGACTTCGACGGGAATGCGTGTGCCGTCCTTGCAAACAATTTCGGCCTCATAAGTCGTTTCGAGGGGCACATCCAATTTGCGACAGAAATTTTCGCGCGCTTCTTTCAGATGACGCGGCGCGACAAAGTTCGAATAGTGCTTGCCAAGAATCTCTTCACGCGTATAGCCACACAGTTCTTCCGCCGCCCGATTCACCAGCGTGTAACGGCCGCTGAGGTCATGGACATAAATCGCGTCGCGGCAGTTTTCGAACAACTCGCGATAACGCCCCTCACTCTCGCCCGAGGTGGGCGCGCTTTCAGCTTCTTCTTCAGTTAAAGGCGCCTGGCGGTGAGCAGCTTTCATGGCAATCAGGTCGTGATGAGACGCGGCGATTGTAATGCGATGGGCAAGCCCGCGCAATGCGCAGGATCCGCGGCTGTTGTCCTAACAGTACGTTACCGGGCAAGCGGGGCAGTAGCCCGACCGTAAGGGAGGGCGTTAATCACGCAACATTCGCCCCCTCCCTCACGGTCGGGCTACTGCCCGCTTGGCCTGAGCGCCCGCCACTCACAACTCAATTCGTTCAAGTTGTTCGTCGGTTTTGGCCTCTTTGGTTTCGGGAGTTTCCGGCGCAACTTCTTCGACCGGCGGCTCTTCCTCCGGTTCGGCGATGGGAATCAGGCTGGGGATCTTTATTGAGAGCGGAAACTTGATAGGCTCGAATTTCTTTTCGGCGATCGACATCTTTTCGAACTTGATGTTTCCCTTCGCTTCGCACTTGCCGGGTTGCAGCTCGCGAATCACGCCGTTTTGAATCTTCAACCCAAAGCCTTTTATTTTGAGATTCAGCACGACGTTCAGCGTCAGCTTTTTCACCGACGCGCTCTTGATCTTCACATCGATGAAAGGCTTCGTGGCGTAATCAAGACTGTGCTCGCTCAGATCGAGATAAACGGCCTTGTCAGGCGTCTGTTTTGAATCTTCCAAAGCCTGGCGCACCGCTTCGACCTTTTTCCACGCGGTCAGCAGGATGTCGTGAATTTTGATGTCGAGCAGCTCGCCAATCTTCGAACCCAATTCAGGCATCGCCGCGGTCCACTTAATTCCCTTCGCCTCTTCGGCGAGCTTCTCCTGAAACGCCTTCCAATGATCGTCACCGTCCGTCTCTTTTTCCGGCACACCGAAAAATTGCCGCAGCGTCGGCGGCTCGGACACTTCCGCCTCCAAAACAGCGGGCGTGGCTGGTTCTGCGGTTGCCGCAGGCGCCGCCACGGTTTGGGTTTCAGTCACGTCGTCGGTTGTTTCTTCGACGCGGGCTTCGGGCGTTTGTGGGTCTTCAGTCATTACTCAATCCTCTTTGACTTAATCAAACTGTCTCCCTCGGTATCGATATTGAATTCTCCGGCGGCGATGTTCGGATCGACATCCATCTGCATATTGATCGCCAGCGGATTATCGGCGCCGACATTTGCATCGCCCATATCAACGTGCGGCACGAAAGTCGGGCGCGGCGCGAAGAAATGCGAATAGACTTGATACCCGGCTAACAAAAGAATCACCAGGATGATGATGTACTTCCACCAGTCGTTGGACTCGGTCTGTTCGGGGGGAACAACCGGGGTCGAATTTGAATTCGCCGTGCTCGCGTTTAAGTTCCCCGACCCGTTCGTGTTTCCATTTCGGTTCCCATTCACGTTCCCATTCACGTTCACGTTCGCATTCTGATTAAGATTGCTGTTCGCGTTTACGTTGCCGTTCGCATTTCCGTTGACGTTCACATTTCCGTTCACGCTGCCAAACGAATTTGTATTGGTATTCACATTCGCGTTTCGATTGACGTTGGTGTTGACGGGGACATTCGCATTGCGGTTGGGACTGGTATTGGCATTTGCCCTGGGCGTAGCGTTCGAGTTCGCATTGCCGGAATTATTGTTTTGATTGCGATTCTGGTTGTTGTTGCGGTTGTCGTTGTTATTATTGTTGATGTTAATCGCCGTGACCCGAACGCTTTTCTTCCCGCTTGCGGCAGACGGCTCGTTTCCGGATGCGGACATCTCCACGAATGCCGAATATCTGCCCGCAGCTTTGTATGAATGCGTTTGATAACGACTCGACGACCACGCAGTGGTGGCCGAACCGTCGCCAAAATCAAACCGGAAACGTGCACTTGCATTCGCCGCGGAAGGGACGGCTTCGAAAAAGACCGGGAAGCCTTCCAGGACGGACCCGGGAACAACTTTCAGATCGACTGTGGACTTTTCATCAGGCGCGCGCGAGACCTGGATGGTAATCGAATCGGAAATAGTCGAAGCGTTCGTGGTCGCTCGTCGCACTTCGACCTGAGCTGAATATTTTCCCGCAGTTTTGTATCGATGGGTCGTTTGCGAGCTTGCCTGCCAATTGGTCGCCGGAGTTTTGTCGCCAAATTCAAAACGATACCTGGCGTTGGCTGATTCGGGATTGACGCGAGCGTTGAATGTCACGGGCTTGTCTGCCTCGACAGACGTCGGATTGGCGGTCAGCTTCACGCTCGCGTTCACGATCCGCGGTTCGACCTTAACCAGCTCACGCTGGCTGCCACCCACCTGCTTGGTCGAGCCATTTGAATAGACACCGATGTCCACGTACGTCTTGTAAGTATTCGGCGAGCGATAAGCATGCGTGACATTTGAGCTATCCTGCCAACCTGAGTCTGAACCGTCCGCGAACACGAAACGATATTTGATGTTTGGATAGCGACGCGAGAGCTGGGCCGAAAAATTCACCGGCCGGTTGACTTCAACCGTCGTCGGTGTGGCCGACAGTTTCACCGCGGGTACAGGATCTCTCGGAGTCGGCGTCGGCGTTGGTTGTTTCTCGGCCTCAACGAGAATCGAATAGGTGTAGGTCCCTGTCTGCGGATACGAATGAGTGATTTTTGCCTGGCGCATCACTTGTCGCTTGCCGTCACCAAAAAAAAGCGTGACGCGGTAACGCGGGTCGGAAACGATGCGCGCCGGCGACAGAATGAAGGTGACTTCCTGGCCAACAGGCACGCGATTGCGATCGACAGTGGCCCGGACTTCGGGGATGCCTGGTTGCGGGGACGTTACTCGGGGGCGAACGTTGACAATCCCGGGCTGTTGCGCGCGCGTAAGCAGACTCGCCGGCAGATACAGTCCAAGCGCCAGCAAGAGGATCAGCAAGAGTCGAGCAGGGATTCGCATCGGGGATAAACCAATTAAAGCTATATTGGTGACAGCATTCCTATTATTAACGGCAGCAGAAGTCAATGAGAAGAGTGCGAGGCCAGGGTACGCACGCCTCCGGCGCCTAAATTTGGAGTGCGCCGGCAGAGCGAAGCGGCGACGGCGCTCTGGATAAACCGGCCAATCAAGAAATCCAAAGCGCCGTCGCCGCTTCGCTTTGCCGGCGCACTCCAAATTTCCCGCACTCTCGACTGAACTTGCGCCACATGCAGATTTTGAATAAAACCTATCCGGCGCTTACGCCGTAGTATCACTGACTCAAACAGTGACCTTGAGGAGGAAATCCAATGTTTCGGATTCTGGGACTGATTGCTGTAATTACGCTGTCCGCATTTTCCGTCTCCGCGCAAACCGCGGATGAGATTGTCGGGCGCTACATCAAGGCGGTCGGCGGCATGGACAAGATTCAGGAGGTGCGCACGCTGCGACGCACCGGCAAATATGTCGGCGGCGGCGGCTTCGAGGCCGTAATCCTGCAAGAGAACAAGCGCGACTCCTCAGTGCGTGAAGAGTTTTCGCTCCAGGGCATGACGGCCATCAACGCGTACGACGGCAAGACTGGCTGGAAGATCGAGCCGTGGAACGGCAAGAAGGATCCGGAAGCGCTGGGCGAAGAAGAAATGAAGTCGATCGTCGAAGACGCAGACTTTGACGGACCGCTGGTCGATTACAAGCGCAAGGGAAACAAGGTCGAGTTTCTCGGCATGGATAAGTTCGAAGGGACCGATACCTATAAACTAAAGGTGACGAAAACGAACGGCGACGTTTACGTCTATCACCTCGACACCGACTATTACATGCCGATCAAGATCGAAACGAAACGCGTGATTCGCGGCGCCGAGCGCGAGTACGAGACGGCCCTGGCTGACTATAAATTAGTAAATGGTTGGTACATCGCTTACTCGATGGAAATAAACGCGAAAGGCCGTCCTGATAAAGCGAAATACGTCTACGAAAAGATCGAGGCCAACGTGCAGCTTGATGACAGCCGTTTCGCAATGCCGAAGCCTGTGGCAAAGCCGTAATACAAGTGGCACAGACTTCAGTCTGTGATTCGCTCTCTCGCAGATCACAGACTGAAGTCTGTGCCACTAGAACCCCAGCGAGGAACAATTCATGATCCGCAAACTGACTGTCTTGGTTTTCACCATCGCGATCAATCTCGCGATACTAGCAATCGCCACCGCCCAGACGCCCGCGAAGTTCGATTCCGAAACTATCTCTGGCCTCGGCGCGCGCAACATCGGTTCCGCGGCAATGAGCGGCCGCATCGCCGCCGTCGATGCGGTGCAGGAAGGTCAACGACTGACAATCTTCGTAGGCGCTGCGAGTGGCGGTGTCTGGAAATCGGTGAATGGCGGCGCGACGTTCAAGCCGGTCTTTGATAAGCAGGCGGTGCAATCGATCGGGGCCGTCACGATCGATCCGAAGAATCCAAAGGTCGTCTGGGTCGGCACTGGTGAAGCATGGACGCGCAACAGCGTCTCGATCGGCGATGGCGTCTATAAATCAACCGACGGCGGCGAGAATTGGGCGAACGTCGGACTGAAGAAT
>UEXV01000064.1_pt1 | contig 7598 bp, 6 predicted proteins | sample 4301181 | NCBI WGS metagenome assembly UEXV01 (sample SAMEA4773175, study PRJEB27434) | metagenome | biome: 2259; feature: agricultural soil; material: soil | place: USA | collected 2014-09 | depth 0.25 m | reverse complement strand
TCGGAAGAAGCGTTACGCAATGTGGCCTTCGACCAGTGTCAGCAGACCAAAACCGCGGCGACGCAGGCGCTCGCGATCGGACGCGACCGGATATCGCTCCCGCGCAGTGGTCTGGGGCTGGCATTGTGTGGCGAGGCTGGGCAGGTGCAAAGCTGATTGATGAGATGAAGCAGCGGTATCCGAAAGACACTTTCATTAACGGCCTCTGGCTGCCAGTGATCTGGCGGCGAGTGTAATGAAAGGCGGCAACCCTGCTTCGGCCATTCTATCAGGATTTCTTCGCACTCTGGAAAGATGCCGATCCTGATTTGGCGGTGCTGATCGAAGCGAAGAAGGAATACGAAAAGTTGAAGTGAGTTTGGGATGTGTATTCGCCAACCTCCGCGCTGATCCGCACTTCTGGAAAATAACAATCATGCCGTTTGCAGGCGGCTGCCGCTTAAGACGTTTGAAGTGACATCGGATTCCCGTCCTAATTCGCGGTGGTCACGCGACAGCCGCGCGATTACCTACAACATCGCAAATGGCGGCCCCCTTTCCGGCGTGACCCACCTCTGTCCCAGTCCCTTGACGGCGGCCCACCGAAACAGTTGACCAACTTCACTTCTGATACTTTCTTCAGTTTCGACTGGTCACGCGACGGTAGGCGGCTTGTGTACGGGCGCGTCACCAACACTAGTGACGTGGTCCTGATTAGTAGTTCCGATGAACCCGGCCGGTTGAGAGAAGCAGCGGTCGAATTGGTTCAACCGCTTGACTCTCGTCTCGCTCCGCAATATTGTTCCGTTGCCGCAGTCGCGAGATTGCGCACTCGCCGCAAACTAAAGATAGATTCCGCGTCGCTTCTCAAAAAAATTCCCGTAGGAGGTACGGATGATGACAAAGCTTCTTCGTTCCAGCTCGCTGGTGTTGATGGTTATGCTTTCGCTTTGCTTGGGCGCATTCGCGCAGTCCAGAAAAGGCGCAGACAAAGGTACGCTCAACAAGGAAACGTTCATGGACATGGAGAGCGTCAGCAATCCGGCCATCTCTCCTGACGGGAGACAAATCGTTTTCACCCGCTCCTGGGTTGATAAAGTCAAAGATGAGCGCGTCAGCAATCTCTGGATTGTCGATAGCGACGGCTCGCGCACGCGAGAGCTTACCAGCGGGACGTGGCGCGATAGTCAGCCGGTTTGGTCGCCCGACGGAAAGCGCATCGCTTTTCTCTCAGACCGCGACGGCACCAATCAGTTGCACGTCCTTTGGGTGGACACGCGCGAGGCCGCTCAACTTACTCACCTCGAGCAAGCGCCGAGTGGAATCAACTGGTCGCCAGACGGCAAATTGATCGCGTTCACTGCTTTTGAAGCCGACAAGGACCCGATCCTCGCCGTTAAGCTGCCAGACAAACCGCCCAACGCGCAATGGGCCAAACCTGCCGTGATCGTTAACCGGCTGGCCTGGGCCGCCGATGGCAGAGGTCCTTTGCCGCAAGGCTTTACACAGGTTTACACGCTGGACTCGACGCTCGGAGGCACGCCCCGCCAGATCACTTCAGGCAAATACAACCACAGCGGACCTGAATGGGCGGCCGACGGAAAAACGATCTATGTGTCATCGATTCGAAAGCCGGATGCTGAATACCTGCGCGGCGACAGCGAGATTTATTCGATCGATTTGAGGACTCTTGAGGTCAAGGCTCTGACCACGCGCAGCGGTCCCGACGGAAATCCGCAAGTCTCGCCCGATGGCCGCTGGATCGCCTATACCGGATATGACGAGCAGAAATTTACCAATCACGTGGCCAGTCTGTACCTGATGGACAGCGCGGGTGGAAGCAAAAAGCTTTGGGCCGGTAAGCTCCCGAGTTCTCCGCAAGGCGTGCTCTGGGCTCCGGATGGGACGGGCGTTTACTACGAGATGGAAGAGAAGGGTTCATCGCACCTCTATTTCATCTCGGTTGATGGAAAGACGCGCCAAATAACTCACGGCACTCAAATCTTCGATGTTTACTCGATGGCGAACAATGGACAGGTGGCTGGAGTTCGGACTAGCTTCAAAGAGCCCGGCACGTTGGTAACTTTCAACGTCAAGGACCCGGCCAATATGAGGAACCTCGTCGACGTGAACGCCGATGTTCTGGCGGGCGTCAGGCTGGGTGACGCGGAAGAGCTTTGGGTCACCTCGAAAGATGGTTTGAAAGTACAGGGATGGCTGATCAAGCCGGTCGATTTCGATCCGGCAAAGAAATATCCGATGGTTCTGTGGATCCACGGCGGACCGTGGTCGATGTACTCGGTGGCCTTCAATTGGGCGTTCCAGAATTTCTCGGCGAATGGCTACGGAGTTCTGTACATGAACCCGCGCGGCTCGACCGGTTACGGCCAGGACTTCGTCAACGGGATTCAATATTCGTATCCGGGAAAAGATTACGACGATCTGATGGCCGGCGTAGACGCTTCGATCGCGAAAGGATGGATCGACGATAAGAATCTTTTTGTATGCGGCGGCAGTGGAGGCGGCGTGCTCACCGCCTGGATCGTGGGGCACACCGATAGATTTGCGGCTGCGGTTTCGATGAGGCCGGTGATCAACTGGCACTCGTTTGTTGGGAATACGGATGGCCCGGCCTGGTACTACCAGTTTGATAAGTACCCGTGGGAGGATCCGATGCAGTACGCGGTGCGCTCACCTTTGCACTACGTCGCTAACGTGAAGACGCCGACGATGGTGATGACCGGCGAAGCGGACTTGCGCACGCCGATTCGGCAGAGCGAGGAGTTCTATCGCGCCCTGAAGATGCTGAAGAAAGAAACCTTACTGGTGCGGATGCCGGATGAGTATCACGGCTGGCGGCGCCCTTCGCATCAGTTGCTACAGCAGCTCTATCTCATGGCGTGGTTCGAGAAGTACAGCAATAAGAGCAAGGCGCCGGTAGAGACGAACAACTCACAGAAGTGAGTAAGTTTTTAAATCAAGGACGGGGTCAGGCGTGCGTTAGAGTGAGAAATCGCAGGTCTGACCCCGATTTGTTGTTCTAGGAGGTCATATTACTGTCTTAACCTCGTCAGGCTTTATTCAAACTACAAACTGCAAATCGAAGCTGCCGACACTTTGAGGGAAATCGCTGCCTTCAATAGTTCTTCCTCACATGACATTCCATCAAGAGTGATGCTTCAGATCAACTCATAGCCGACTCTTCTAGTCCTGTTTGCAACGAAAGAGGATTCAATCTTTCAATCCGTCCGGCTGATTAAAGATGAAAAGCCACGCACCCAGATGAAGAGAGACTGCGCGTCAACGAACTGCTTGATGAACGACTCTTGACATTAACTTAGTCAATTCACTATTTTGATCGGCGCGCCACTCCAGCCTTTCTTGACATTGAGATTAGCCTTCGACGTAGCGTTACTTGCAACAGCCTTACCTAAGAAAGGGAGCAGACGTGCCCAAACCATCCGCTCGGTCCGAAGCTAAGTCAAAACCGAACCGCGAGAGTGCGACTGCGAATGAGGCTGAGATCGGGGAATCGAAAAAGCCGACGGGTCCCCCACCCCCTTGGGTGCCTATTGTCGGGGTTACGTTCCTCGGTTTAGCGGTGGTTTTCTTTATGGGTTTGGTAGTGTCGGGGCTTCAAGTGCAGGATCGTGGGCTAGTCTGCATCGTGCTGGCATTGGCGACAAGTATCGGTAGCGGTTTCCTGGGCGGATCAGCTTCGGCCTCGGGACAGATTAGCGTGCCGATACTGTCACCTGTCACGTTTGGAGTTACCGGCGGAGTAGCAGTTTTCGTAATCATATTGCTACTGTGCCATTTTCTTTACACGCCACCGCCGACGCCGCCATGCCCGCGTGCTCCGGAGATCACCAATGTCGTTCCTGGTACCAACGGTAATAGCTTACTCGTCGATGTTGAATTTTCACCTGTGAACCTGTCCTCACAGTGCAACCTGTACGCTGAGATTGCAACTGATAAGGAGTTCAAACAGCCGGACGAGAAAGAGGTCAACTCCTGCCGTTCTCCTTGCTTGATTTCATTTCCCAAACCTCAGCAACTAGAATTGTGGTTTAGGTTTGTTGTCAAGACGACTGATGATAAAGTTGCCACAGTGAGCAATCCCAGGAAATTTAAAATCCCTAAGTGATGTGATGATGCGTGTTGCACTAGTTCTCTTTCTTGCCATCCTCAGCTTTGGAGTGAGACCCGCCAAGGCGCAACAACTTCGTGTGACAGGGCAGCTAGTGGTATTTAATGGTTCCGAACGCGCGCGCCATTCTCCTACGCCTCGTTCTCCTGGTGGCTACAAAGTCGACCTTTACTTCGGCACGCTTTATAAGGGCTCAGGAACAACTAATACGTACGGTACCTATGACATATCACCGCCTGGTGGATTCGTTTTGGATTCACTCACAATTGGTACGGTAATATGCGTCGAACGCGGCAAGTATTATGCGTACAGCCCAGTGAGTTTTAGAAGAAACGGCCCGGTCTATGAGGCAGATGCTCAACTCCTCAAAGTATTATTTACGACCGAGCTGAAATATACGTTCGACGAGGCAAAAGAAACTATTCGGGTTCTGGCGGATGTCGAAGGTGTTCTATACAAAACCAACCAGATCACCACCTATCAATTAAAAATAACAGACGTGATTAGGGTCTTACAAGGAACCAATCTGGGTAGGAATCCGCAAGCGAAGAAGCGCGCTATCTTTGACAATCTTGATCAGACTCTGCCCAGAGAAATGTTGGACATATTTCGCCAGCAGCTCGCGCCATAATGTCCTAAAGTCGAGCGTCAGCTCACGGGGGCCAGGCTTGCAAATTGTGCAAATTTCATTCAGCGCGGTGATGGTTAGCTCTCGATGCTCGACGTCACAGAAGTAGTAGGTTCCTAGATCAAAACCGGGGTCAGGTGGCGTTTGATTGAGAATCGCAAAACGCAGGCCTGACCCAAATTTTTTGCTCTCCTTAAACTGTTGATAAGCGTCGTAATATCTCTTCTTACTCGGTCGAAGATCTCGCGACATCTTAACCCGCGGGGTCCAACTTGGATATGTCGCATAGGTCGAGGTCAGAAACTGGACGAAGTTGACAAACTCTTCATCTGACAACTGCAGCCCAAATTCTGCGTTGAGTAGCTTACGTATCAGCTTGTCGTGCTCGTTAACTCCGCGTACCGAATCCAAAAGGTGCAAGCCGAACGCGTATTTGTTCAATGGATGAGCGTTATGGTCAGCTAAACCGGCATCCTTCATCTTTTGAATCGCGTCGGCGGCCGCGGAGATCGCAGATTCACCGCCCTTTGCTGTTCTTAATCGGATTTTCTGATCGTCGACATCCACGGCGATTGCGAACGCGGTAAAAAATCTTTCTTGTTGGCACCTTGATAGGGGGCGCGATGCAAAGTTGCCCGCGAGTTTGCTTAGGAGGGGAATTATTTCGGTCCCGATTTTTTCCGTATAGGAGTCAAGAGTGAACATACCGTATTTATCCATGAGTGCCACGTGATAGTTCCAGTGCCGTACTGATTCATCTATCAGCTGCTCCGCAGTCATCCGCGCCAATTCGCGCGCAGTTTTGTGGCGGTAGTTCTTTTCAATACAGCGAGTATCTTCAGTTTTGGGATCTATATCATTTGGGCCAAGTTCCTGAGCGCCGACAGGTACAAGGGTCAAAAACAAGAGACAAAATGGCACGGAAAATCGTGCGATGTGGTTACTGCCGTTCATTGTGCTAAATTCTACGCTCCGCAATAGTGCTGCGCTACCTACTACGCTAAAGGAAAGACGTATAATGAAGCGTTTGCCCGGTAGAATGTCGCCACCAGCACGGAGGGACAAGATGCTTCACAAAACTCCAGGCCAATTGGTTGGCCTCGCCTTGCTCATCACACTGACGGTAAACGCTCAAAACACACCGACACCCGACAAGGAGATGGATCGGGTGCAGGCGATGATTAGCCAGGCCAAGAAAGATGCCGAACAGTTCTCGAAGTCTGGCGGCAAACCAGTTGACGCGAATAATCCAAACCTAAAATGGGCGGCGGCCCTTTGGGATTATCGGGAAAAACATCCGGGCACCCCCGCAACAGTTACGGCGACGATTGAAGCCCTGCGTCTGCTGAATCGCGCCGATCGCTTCAGCGAGCTGCAGGCGAAAGCAGACAGTCTGAAACCGGATGACGCGGCGTGGAAGCAGGTCTTCTATACGCTTATGAGCGCCGCCTCAAAAAGTAAAGATTACAACTATCTGATCGGGAAAGCCGAAGCCCTGGCCCAGGCTGCCGTTGATCCGGAAATCAAAGCTCAGGCCCGGTTCAATATTGGCGATGCGTACTGGAGATCCAAAGATATCGACCGAGCGCGCAAAGCTTTTAAAGCGGTCGTCACTGAATTTCCCGGGACGAAGTTTGCGGAAGAAGCTGAAGGCAATCTACAGGAAATTGATTTTCTCAATCTCGGACAACCAGCGCCCGCGTTTGAACGAACCACCATCAACGGAGATTCGATCTCTCTCGCCGGCTTCAAAGGGAAAGTGTTGGTGCTGAAATTCTGGGGCACCTATTGAAAGCAGTGCGTGGAGGAGGTTCCTCTGCTCAAAGAGCTTTACGCGAAGTATCTGGATCAGGGCGTGGCCGTGGTTGGTATCTCTCTTGATGATGAGCTGAAGCCGGTTCCGGAGATGGTGAAAAGCCTTGGCATGTCGTGGCCGCAAATCCACGATGCGGACGAGAGTCTCGTGAAGCTGTTCAATGTAAAGGGCACGCCCACTTACTACCTGCTCGATCGCGAGGGGAAGATCGCGGCCAAAGATATCCCAATGAAAAAACTGAGCGCTGCGATTGATGACCTTCTGAAGAAGTAGGGGTTAATCCTACGCCGAGCCGGAGCCTACCCGTGTGAAGAAGGCGATCGTCGCAGGTGATCCATGTGATGAGACGATCTCGACATCCTTGTCAGCTACCCGCCATGAGGTCGAAGTGCAGTAAGACCTCGGGATTCAGAATGGCGCGGAATGTAGCCGTACATCGCTGCCATGTCAACGCGAATATGTTGAAAGTCGCGGGCGGGACGAGCCGCATGCCGGGGATGAAGGGCTGATTTCAGGCGTGTCCCACTCCGTGCGTGCCGCACAATCTTGCGGGATTGCAGCCAAGGGCATCACGCGGATTCAAACACTCGGCCACATAAGTATTTTCCAACACTTCGAGCGCGGTTTGTCTTTCCCACTCGCATTTGTTCGCGCGCCGGTGAACCGATGTTGACGCAAACGAAAATGGAAGCCAGGCAGGCTGCGCTATGGAGCTATTGAAGAATGAGAGTTTTTGGAGGCGGCGATCGGAATCGAACCGATGAATAAAGGTTTTGCAGACCTCTGCCTTACCACTTGGCTACGCCGCCGAGAACATAAAAAGACGGAAGGATGAAGATTTCCAGCGTTTTCGGTTTGCAGTCTTCAGCCGTGACCGCGATTAGCGGCTACAACACTGAAAACCAAAAACTGAAAACCAATTCTTCATTCTTCCGTCTTAATCTTTGAATTTGGAGCGGGAGACGAGATTTGAACTCGCGACCCTCGCCTTGGCAAGGCGATGCTCTACCACTGAGCTACTCCCG
>UEXV01000039.1_pt1 | contig 7941 bp, 6 predicted proteins | sample 4301181 | NCBI WGS metagenome assembly UEXV01 (sample SAMEA4773175, study PRJEB27434) | metagenome | biome: 2259; feature: agricultural soil; material: soil | place: USA | collected 2014-09 | depth 0.25 m | reverse complement strand
CCCACCACCTTCACCGACGGCGACAACTATTCGTCTTACGTGCAGTACAACTACGATTTTGGCGGCAAGACCTCAGTGCAGACTCCGCAACCGAATACTACGAACAACACGCCCGGGCCGGTGCAAAGGATTTATTACGACTCGATCGGCCGGGTTCATCAAGTGCTGGCCGAGAGTAACGGCGCCACCACGACTTACGGCTACGGACCCTACTACGTGCAGGTGTGGTCGAGCGTCAATCAGGCGGAAGATAATCGTTCCGGACAAGTCTTTGATGGCCTGGGCCGGGTAATCGTGAGCGAGCAGAACCATCCCGGGAGCATCGGCGGTTACATCGCCCAGCAGACGCATTACGATGTCATGGGTAGGATACAGAGCCAGTCGAACCCGACGGAAATCAACGGCTCGTATGTTCCTGTGGGAGACGATGCCGGGGATTGGAAATGGCGGCGGCAGACTTACGACTGGAAAGGCCGTCCGTTGCAAACCATCAATCAGGACAACACTTATCAGGAAGCAAGTTATGCGGGTTGCGGCTGTGCGGGCGGAGAAGTTGTCACGCTCACAGATGAACGTGATCGAAAGCAGAAAGTCTATTCAGACGTCCTGGGCCGGCAGTGGAAGACGGAAGTGTTGAATTGGAATGGCACGGTTTATTCGACAACCACGAACACTTTCAACGCGCGCGATCAGATTACCGCGGTCAACAGCTACAAAGGCGCGGCCACGTCCGACTTGAGTTGCCCGGACGGAACCTGCATGCAATCGGTGACGACTTATGACGGTTACGGCAGAGTTGCGACTCACAGACTTCCGCAACAGACAGCCGCGGCTAGCTATCAGTACAACGGAGACGACACAGTTTACCGCGTTACTGATCCTCGCGGCGTGATTGCGACCAACACTTACAACCACCGCCATATGTTAACCGGAGTGTCTTACACTCCGGCTGGCGGAGTTCCATCGCTGGCACCTGTCTTGTTCGGTTACGATGCTGCCGGGAATAGAACCTCAATAAATGATGGCACGGGCAGCACGACGTTCGTCTACGATCAGTTTTCGCGGATGACTTCTGAGACGCATTACATCGGCGACCTGGGCGCGGCTTATACGTTGAGCTACGGCTACAACCTTGCGGGAGAGTTGGCGAGTATTACCGATCCTTCCGGGGCCCAGGTCAGTTACAATTATGACGCAACCGGGCGGCTGCTGAGCATGCCTGCATCCGGCTATAGTGGCGTGACTAACTTCCTTTCCAATACTCAGTACCGCGCGTCGGGCGCGCTGAAGCATGCGACCTACGGCAATAGTGTGCAGTTGAATCTCACTTACAATTCGCGCATGCAGATTGGACAGTACCAGGTCAACAGCACGAACTTCACCGCCGGCGCCACGATGAGTTATTACGATGATGGCCGCACCAACACCGCTTTCGATCTCAGCGACGGCAAGTTCGATCGCAAGTATGAGTTCGACTTCTCAGCGCGGTTGAAAGAAGCGTACTCCGGCGTGGAAGCGCATGGCCAACCCGCGCCGCCGCTAAATCAAGCGAACAGTCCCTATCGTCAAAGCTACACCTATGATGAATGGAATAACGCGACTTCGCGCACAGGTAGAATGTGGACTCAAAGTGACTATGAGGGCGGCAGTTATGGCAGCAACAATCGAAACGGAAATTTCAAATATGATGCTGCTGGTAACGTCGGAGCGACGGGTGACGGAAATTACACTTATGACGCAGCCGGTCGACCATCCGGTTTCACTTCATTGCAAACCTGGCAGGTCTATCCGAATTGGCCTAGCGGTCATCCCGATGGTCCAGCTTTAGAGACGACCGACGCATTCGACGGCGCAGGTCAGGTGGTCAAACATACCGAGCACGATCGCCGAGATTGGTCGACCGTTAACGGGGAGTGGATTACTTATTACGTGACTGAGTCGACCACGAGTACGTATTACATTCATTCTGCCGTCCTGGGTGGGAAGACCATCGCCGAACTCGATCAGAATGGAATGAAGACGAAAGGCTACGTCTATTCCGCAAGCGCCCGCATCGCCACGCAGATTGTATCAGGTGGAACCAACTCAGTTGAGTTTCAGGCTACAAATCCGGTGACTGGCGCAGTGACGACAACTGATGCGAACGGAACCTACGCGGGGCGGCTCGAGCCTGATCCATTAAGTCGCGATTTGACCACGCCACCTGATTCGCAAGTTGTGATCGATCCGCTATCCGTCACGATGCCGGGTGGCGATCGGGCAATGCCGATAGAAGCATCCTGGGGGCCTTCTGAAGAATACGAGCAAAACAACACATGGTGGGGAACCCAAATCGATTTGCTTGATCTTCAGAACGCGGTCAAGAACAAGTCCAAAGCCTTAACGCAACTCATTCTTGAGAAGAATCCAAATATCGGTGTTCGTACAAGCACCGGACGCATAGTGTATGGGGCGGATGCGAGCAGCTATGTCGCGAAATTCGTAACCACCTACGGCCCAAGCACCGCTAGTTCCGATCAAGATGACCACGATATCAACAGTCCATACCACGTGACAGTCCGTGGTGGTCCGGAAATCTTCGTGGATCCGCAACAGATGGGTGGCGGCACTCTTGTTACGACGCAAGAGCCGAATGTCAGAGTAGCCATCAGGCATCCGCCGGATCCGATCAAACAAGTCCTAGCTCAAAAACTAACGGACGAACAGCTGGTTAGACTCAGAAGGCAAGTAGCTTACGAAAACTGCTTTCACGAGCAAATGAAAGAGGCCAATAAAGAGCTTAGGCAACTGATGAATGAAAATGGCTTTAAGACCGGAGCTGCGGCTGGGACGTCCGCTTTGCTTGGAATAGGGAGCAGGTACGGACCTCTCGTTACCGCTGAAGGCGGTGCTGTTGTCGGGTTCGTAAACTGGTTGATAGAACTCCGAAGATTTGATAGGAAGACATACCAACCTGCTCGAAGAGCTGCGGACGAGAATTGTAGAAAGAGGGTAGGTTTATGAGGATCAGAAGCAATAAACCAATGAACAATTCGATCAGCGGCAAACCCAGTAAGCTGAATCAGTGTCTGAAAATGGCTTTCAACATATCATTCTGGCTCGTGATACCCTATTTTGTTTTCGCAATGAGTTTCGTGGCCAGGAAACTTGATCCGCTGTACAAAGGCATTTCGCCATTACAATTTGGGCTGATAGGAATGCTTACTTTCGTCAGCGCGTATCCACTTTTTGTTTGGAAGAGAGATACCCGATCATATCCTTACCTAGGTGCGCTGTCATTTACTAAATGGCTTCTTCTGAGCCTAATCGTGGGCATCATAACCATAGTGCTAGCTATTGTCTTAGGCCTAATTGTTTAGCACTCATATTACGTAGCAGAGTAATGGCGCCAGCACGACTTACGGCTACGGACCTTACTACGTGCTGGTTTGGAACCCGACGGAAATCAACAACTCATATGTTCCTGTAAAAAACTGCATCGGCCACGTGAGGCACAGGACTTGCCAAATCGTATTTCAGCAGGGAATCCTGTTCACTTTTGAAACGGTTAAGCGTTCCCTGGAGTTCTACTGAGACTGGTTTTGATATGGAACTGAAATATGACCTCGTGGACCCGAACCCACCAGAACCCGGAAATCAAAGCGCTGATCATGGCGCAACAATCGACCCTTGATTACCTCATCTCGGTAATTGAGCCGCCCGGCGAACACCGTATCCCGCATAACTATTTCGAAAAAACACTGGAGCAAGCGAAGTCTGCGGCGGACACCCTCGTTCAAATCCACTATCAACACAACTGCCTCGACTCTGGTTGCGGGCAGTGGCAACCGAAGGACCAGGAAATCTGATGTATGCCAGTGCTGAGGATAGCCGAACTTATCACCTGCTGGATGACGCACGTACTAAAACAGTCTGCGGCTTGCATGTTCGTCAATTCGCTCTGCCACCCGGCTCGCCTTCGGCTCTTCACTTGAGCATAGATAAGCCCGACGACGCTACGCTGTGCTCGCTTTGCGAACGGATGACGAAGGAAGATCGCGAGTGAGGGTTGATCCGATCCTAACAGGTCGAACAAGTTCAGATTCTTACCCAGGCAGAAACAACCCGGCGAGGCCGAAACGCGCCGCTTTTGTTTAGGCACGACCTGCGCGTTTTGCAGCTGACCGCACACCTTTTACAATTTCCTGGCTTCGTTAGAAAATGCGCATCGGTATCTTAAGTAGTTATTCCGGGTCCGGTTTTTGAGGAAAGTGCAGATGATCACAGGACAATCAAACGACGTTCATCGCAAAAGGATTTGGTTGGCACTAGTGATCGCGATCAGCGGCGTGCTGCTCGGTTCTGCGCGGACAACTTACAGCCAGCTCGGCCCTTACGATCGCGACAGCGCCAAGGTCATGCTGGCCGAGGTAAGGGACGATCTCAAGAAGAACTACTATGACGCGAATCTGCGTGGCTTGAAACTGGATGAGCGCGTCAAAGAGGCTGAAGAGCGAATTATGAAAGCCCAGACTCGGGACCAGCTGATCATTCCGATCGCGCAACTAATGCTCGAATTGAACGACTCGCACACTTTCTTTCTGCCGCCGTTTCGCGCCGCCCGTGTACGTTACGGGTTCAGAATGCGAATGGTGGGGGACGACTGTTTCATCACTGATGTAAATCCGAAAAGCGACGCCGCCACGAAGGGTCTGCTGGCCGGTGACCGTGTGCTCAGCGTCGATGGTTACCAGCCCAGGCGCGAGAATTTGTGGAAGATGAACTACCGCTATTACGCGCTGATGCCGAGTCGCAGCATTCGCCTGAGCATCTCTCGCGAGGGCGAGGCCCAACCGCGTGAGATAGAAGTTCTTTCGAAGATAGAAAGGACTGAAGACAAGACTTACTACTTCACCAATATCTACAGGTACAACAGCGAGGCGCGCGCGGAGGATGACGTGTTCTATGAACAGGACGGCGTCATCATCTGGCGCATGCCGGGATTCGATGTGTCGCCCGAGCGCGTGGATGAGCTGATGGGCCGGGTGCGCAAATTCAAGGCACTGGTTTTGGATCTGCGCGGCAATGGTGGTGGATATCAGGTCGCGCTGGAACGGTTCACCGGCTACTTCTTCGATCATGATGTAAAGATCGCAGACTTGAAGAGTCGGAAAGAACTCAAGCCGATTTTGGCAAAGACCCGCGGGACCAGCGTGTACAAAGGACAACTCGTCGTGCTGGTGGACAGTGAATCAGGTTCTGCCGCCGAGCTCTTCGCGCGGATTGTCCAATTGGAGAAACGCGGGACCGTGATCGGTGATCATTCAGCCGGCGCGGTGATGACGTCGAGGAGTTATTCGCATGAAACCGGCGTCGGAGGCATGCTGTATTTTGGCACGAGTATCACCATTGGTGACGTAGTGATGCCGGATGGCAAAGAGCTGGAACGAGTCGGCGTTAGCCCCGACGAGCAGGTCCTGCCGAAAGCGGAAGACATCGCGCGCCGCCGCGATCCGGTTTTGGCGCATGCCGCGGAGACCCTGGGGATGAAGCTGGCGCCCGAGAAGGCCGGTACGCTTTTCACGATTGAATGGCTAAAGTGACCAGGTCGTGGTGGGATGGACCAGGGCCCGGCGTCCGACAAAACCAAACGAATTCATCGTTAATCTCCATTCTTAACAAAATGTCTTGACGCGCTTTTCGCGCGGGTGCTACGTTCGATCCAGCGCTCAAACGCGCTGGACCAGAATATACGTTGACGCAGACGAACGCTGACGCGGCGAAGGGATCGAAGTTGCTAACGGGAAGAAAGTTGTTGCTGGCGGATGATTCGGCCGCGGTTCGCAAAGTCATTGAACTGACTTTCGCCGACGAAGGCATGGAAGTCGTCACCGTGGGCGACGGGCGCTCCGCTTTAGAAAGGTGCGCACAAATAGTTCCTGACCTGGTCCTGGCCGATGTTTATATGCCCGAAATGGGCGGCTACGAACTTTGCCAGTCCATCAAACAGGATGAACGCTTTGCCAAAACTCCTGTGGTCCTCCTGATCAGCTCGTTTGAACCATTCGACGAGAATGAAGCGCGCCGCGTCGGCGCGGATGATGTTGTGACCAAGCCTTTTCAATCCATTCGTCAGTTAGTCAGCCGCGTCGGCTCGCTGCTGCAAAAGGGTGAGGACGAACCAGAAATGAACCAGCAGTATTCGACATTAGGTATCAGTCAAACGGAGCCGGTTGCTCCCGAGCCGCTTGAAGATCTGGCGAGCGAGCCGCAGGTCGCCGTGCTGGTCGAAGCGCCGGTCATGGAGCATGTTGAACCGGAGCCGGCCGGGGTCACCTGCTCGGCTGACGTCGAATTGCAGACGGCTGATACGCTGCGGCTTGAGCGCATTGTTGATGAACCCATCGCGGAGACCACCGCGGATGAGTTGAGCATGCAGGATGCGATTGAAGTGGAACCTGTCGCGATTGAGGCAACTGAAGAGTACGCTGTGACCGTTGAGGAGCCTGCGCCTGAACCCGTGAGTTACGCCGTGATGAGTGAGCCAATAGTTCAGACTCCAACTGCGCCCCAGAGGCACTTTGATGATGCCGTGCTCGATCTCGAAGACGAAGAGCTGGGTGAACCCCAAATGGTTGGGGACGATGTGTTTCTTGATCTCGATTTCGATAACGGCGCGTCAGAAGTCCAGGAAGCTCCGGTTTATGCGGCTTCGCCGGAAACGGTTGATTTCAATCAAACCGTTTCGGCTGGTTTCGAAAGTCGAACTGAGGAACCGCCCGCTTTGGCAGCAGATGAAGGCTCGTTTGCGCCGGAAGCGCCGCATGAACTTTTGGCCGAGCCGGCTCCAAGCGTCTCGTCGATGCCCGAGGCCGTTGAAGGTTTATCGCCAGCCGCAATCGACGCGATCGCGCGACGTATGGTCGAACGAATGTCTGACAAGGTCGTTCGCGAAATCGCCTGGGAAGTCGTGCCTGAGCTATCTGAGTTGCTGATCAAGCAAAAGCTCGACGGTCAGAAATAGCTGCGACAACAAATAAGGTGTTAGGGGCGGGCTAAATGCCCGCCTTTTTGCTTGCTGAAAACCATTCGCCGTTGCTCTTTTTTGCTGATATACTCCGCCGCACCTCGCGAAATTTAAAGTCACATTTTGCGATGCCCAAAGGGCATTCGAGCTGGGCTTTTGACCAATGGAGGTCAAGTGGCGAGCACGGCTATCGAAATCACGCTTCGGGGCTTCGTCGAATATTTCGGCGCAGTTCACAACGACATGCCCAATTACAGGTTTGCCTGGGTGCTTGGCGCGGGGGCGTCTGCCTCCTCTTTCATTCCACTGCGCGCGGATCTTGTCGATGAGTGGTTACGTGAAATGTATGATAGCGAAGACGGCCATCCTGAGAGTCCCGACTCATGGGCAACCAGTGCGAGGTTGGAAGCCTGGGCCACCGCCGATCGGCTCGCGATAAAGGACTTCCAGTGGAAAATCCGGGCGCACTTTTATCCCGAGGTGTTCCAACGCCGCTTCCGCTTATTCCCAGAGCAGGGCTATGCATATCTGGAAAAACTCATGGCAAAGCGAGAGCCCAGCCCAGGGTACTCCGTCTTGGCGACGGCGCTTGCATGCCAACCGCCACGGCACAATGTAGTCATTACAACCAATTTTGATAATCTTGTTGCTGATGCGTTATCCATTTACACGGATACTTATCCAGTCATCGTGGGACACGAGTCATTGACCGCGTTCGCGAGCGCCTCCTTGCGCCGCCCCTTAATCTGTAAAATTCATCGCGACCTCTTATTTGCACCGCAAAACGATCGCCGAAGTCTCAGGCGCTTGCATGATTCCTGGGGAATGGCTGTACGTAGCCTGTTTCAGCAGTACACCTCATAGACTCTGTTTTTTCATCGCATCAGCAACCTGTGTTAAGCCGCAAAGATGAAAAGGTCGAACCATTGTTCTAC
>UEXV01000106.1_pt1 | contig 9318 bp, 15 predicted proteins | sample 4301181 | NCBI WGS metagenome assembly UEXV01 (sample SAMEA4773175, study PRJEB27434) | metagenome | biome: 2259; feature: agricultural soil; material: soil | place: USA | collected 2014-09 | depth 0.25 m | reverse complement strand
TCGCGGTATTTCATCCACGCGGAAAACTGCCGTGGAAGTTGGAACCAGATATCGACGCGAGGATCAGCCATGGGGAGTTGGAGAACATGGGCTATTGTGCTTCTATTTTTCTCATCTTGATCGATTTGAGCTATAGGTAGGGAAAGTTCTTGCTCGCTTAACAATCGTTGAACCACTCCTCGTGAAATCTCCCGACCAGCTTGGGCTACGAAGTAGGCGATGCCCGGCTCGGCAATCTTGGGCAGAAATCGCAGCGCTTGCTCGTAGAGCCCGGCTAGTTGCGGATCGAGTGTCCGAAGTTCATCGGCAATTTGCCTTTCGCGATTGGATAGCCCAACGACATCGCCGCCGATCGCGAGCGCGTTATAACTGCCTAAATCGTCATTCACAGCAGACTCATTATGAAGTTGTCCTGGACGATTCGCCTAGCTGAAGAAAATGGTCTGGACGGTCATCCGATAATCGAGAATTATGTCCTGGTCAGACATGGGTCGCTCCATCTGAGAACCGATGTCACGCCTCATGCACCGGAAACATAATTGCGATTATCGTACGCCCGGCTTCTCTGGTTTTATCTCCTGTTATCAAACGCACTCACACGTTCGCTCGTTATCGCTGCCGATAGCTGAAGCGACTGACTTAACCTCCGCGCGAATGCCGTAAAGGATCTTCGCAAGCTCCGATGAACTTCGCGAATCAAACACAATTCGCTTCGTCCTTGACTGCATTCTTCGCTCCGGGTGATAGCATCATTATGCTGCGAGCCCGCAGCTAGCAATCACAATCCGGCATTCGACTTATCACTCTTCCGCTTGCCAGTGATTCCCTCGTTTACTTGGCTTGAGTACGCCATGCACCAGGCGATAAAGAATCGAGATTACTGAGCAGACAGGATAGACAGCCCCGAAAACTGTTAACCATTCTTCTAAGCTTCGCTTCATCAATAGGTTAGGACTAGGGAATATTAACAAAGAAACTTGGGCGGCTGGGAGAAGTCGGATAACTCGCCAGCACACCGATGTTTATGGCTTTAGTTTTGCATAGCGATCGGCACTTTCAATTCTCAGGAGGTGTCATGGCAATTAGAGTTCGGGGACGGAGGAGATCGCTCTCGAAGAAGGTCTCTTCATTCAACATGTACGACGATCAGGTCTATCAGATTCGCGCAATCATGGAATCTAGCGGCGAGTACAAAGACGCGCCTGTCATTCGCCAGCTTCTCGACGAGGCGCTCCGAGCTCGCCGGCTGAAGGCTCTCGGATATGCCGATGACGCGCCGCCGGGTCAGGGTGCGTCTGAGACGTTGCATAGCTTGCTAGTCAAGGTCCACAAGCACGCGCATGGATTGCTCCAGAATCAAAACGTGATGATCATGCTTATGCTTGAAATCTTGATCGCGGCGCAGGAGAGCCGGGACACGGCCTTCAACGTGTTGGTCAAAGACCTTTGGCTTCAGAAAGGCAAGACCGCCGAAACCGTGCAGAACTACTACGACATGAAAACACGCGACGCACGAGCAAAGGGCAACGAGCTTCTGGAGCGTTTCAAGAAAATGGTCGCTGCAAAGTCTGGCGCTTAAATCTGAGTCATTGAACGGGTAGTGAAGTTCGAAGAGGAGATCAATCAGATCCGTTAGGCTTAACCGCCGTTGCGTATTGCTTACTCACGAGTTGTGTTTGCTTACGTCCAGCGCCGGAACGCAGAGCGATTACTGAAAGTGACGCCTTTTGGCACCAATCCTGCTCCGATTGGGAGCAGATCGAATCGCTCTTGAATGTCTTATCGATCAGAACCAAAAATTCTTTTGAAAAAAGTCGTTCGCTTTCGATAACTCGCGTTATCAGCAGTTCTCTTTGTGTTCCAGAACACACTCTCTTGGTACGAGATTTGTAATACTCCACGACCATGGAATCAACACAAAGCTATCCCAACTTACTTTCCGAGAAACAAGCAGCGAAGCGCTTAGGCATCGCTCGCATCACCCTTCTTCGCGCCCGTGAAGCCGGGCGCATAAGATTCTTTCGCATCGGGACCCGAGTTCTCTATTCCGCAGAACATCTGATCGAGTTCCTGAACAACTGCGAGCGCAACAGCAGGCGCACTCAAGCGAACGAAAGAGAAAGTGTGAGCACAGCCCCGAGAAAGGAGAACGTGAGTTCAGGCCGAGTACGAGGTAATGGGACCACGCGCGAAAAGACCGGTTCGCGGAAAAAGGAACAAGCGTCTCTGCCTTTCGCTGCGAGTCGTTAGGTTTTGCCTTTCTGAATGAGTCTGATTTTCGGCTTGATTTCGCATTTGGAGTGGAGAACTAACGCGTGCCGAAAACTGCCGACGCCAACCTAGCTTGCGTTCGTGGGATAGATAAGCGAAAAGAAAATATTTACTGTGTGGCTTTGCGATATGTTGTCGGTGTATCTCTTCTGCAATCGCTTCCCACTCAGCGTCCTTGCCTTGCTCTAACATAATATGAACCCAGCCTCCACAGCGGCAGGTGAGAGAATACACATGGTTGTCAGGCCGCTCATCACCGACTTGCTGAACATTGTCTATTTTCAGTAGAACCGGTGAACTCGCAATCAAGCTTTGAATGATTTGAGTCTGTCTTTCTCTCGCTCCCATTGAATGCCCCCAGACTTTCGCTAGTTAATTGGCGAATCCTTACCGTCCAGATAACGTAGTTCGCGCCACTTCCTCATTGCTTCGTACGCTTCAGCTTGCGTGATTGGCCGGCCATTGAACATGACGGACTTAAAGTGCTTCGTAACTTCAAGAATAACGCCTTGCTCGTACAGTTGTGCAGCAATGCCTCCCGCTATGTCGGCAGCTTGGGTGTAAAACGAACGTCGTGAGTCAATGTCACCGTACAATCGCGATGGCCGGCGTCCTCGGTAGCGCATGGCGCGGGCAAAATCAGAATAATATTCTACGTGTCTCACTACTTCGTCCCGCTGGTCTTCAATCCAGCCTATCGCTTTCTCATTGCCTTCATCAAAAGCGTGAGAATCAAGAAGGCGGCGGTATACGGCGTCCGCTTGGAACGGGTGGAAGCGGTCTGAAAAAACGCTATCAATCGCGTCGGCAAAAACCGAAGCTGACTTAGATGTCCAGTTGGTTACGTTCCTAATAATTGAGCCGGGATTCTGGCTCTTGAAAGGTTCGAGGTTGACTTCGGGAATGGGTGGACGAAAACTCAAGTCACCCATGTACCTCCCAAGACCATATCCCCCGAGCCCGTGCGATGCCTGAACATAAAGAGACAACGTTCGTGAGGGCGCATCCAGTAAAATACTTTCCGCGGTATGGTTATTCAGTTTCTCTAACAAATCTTTCGCCAGAGGGTCCTTCGCAATGGCTCTCGCCCGGATGAATTCAATAGCATCCTTACGGCTGAATACTTCAGCGGCCATCTGTTTCGTGCGCGCCATGTAAGGCAGCGGGTCAGTGATATTAATTTGAACGTGCTGGAGAGTTTCCCAAAGTTTTGAGCGGCGCGGTGCTGGCATTCCCCTGTAAATCGCCCGGACCTTCTTGGATTTGAGTTCGCCCCGTTCCTTTTGGCAAAGACTCAGGAAATCAAAATACCAATCTAGCTTTTTATCTTTACGTACCTGGGCGTGGATAGAAACGTTGCGCTTCTTACTGTTGCGGGTGTCTGGTGAGGTGTCATCTGTGAAAGAAACTGCCTCGTGGGGGTAACTACTGATAATCATCTACTCAAACCTTGGATACGCTGCAAACATTGTCCTTACCATTTCTATGAGCTTAGAGTTCGTTTGGCATACGCGGCGTAGGCAGCTGTTAGCATTTCCCGCCAACTCGTGAAGCGACTGTGACTCGCGACAAACTGTGAGAAATGATCACTATTGACCTCCTCGCGGCTGTTAGCTCCCGCAGCCTCACGCATTGCGGTAAGTGTTGGGAACTCTGTGTTCTTGGCAACGAAACTATCTGGGAATAAATCGGTCTCTGAAACAGTATGTTCACCCGATATTTTTTCAGGTTCTTCCTGAACCTATCCAAACCCGACGTATCAAGTTTAACTGGCATCATTGTACCCCCTATGTTGTGAATGAAATTGCGTAAGATGCTGTTGCAATCTTGCCTGTGCTTCTCTTTCCCAATTCGATTCCTGTCCCTGAACAAACAGAATCGGTATCCATCGAGTCTTACAGGGGACACAGCCAATATTAAAAAATGCCAAGTCCGGGCCATTGGTCTCTTTTCTATCAATCGCCCCAACTTTCAATTCAACAGGCGCTGTTTGAATTAACCTTGCGACAATTTGATCTTGTGTTGGTTTCGCAGTCATCCTAGTTACCCTGGTATTGCCTGTTAAGCGTGGATGATAATTCGAAGGCATCGTCCCATTCCAAATCTTCACTCACGACGCTTACGAAGTCTTCGTCCTGCACACACACGCCGCGCCTCTTATAAATGGCGACGTACCATAGGCCAGTCTTAACCCCCACGCGCCGACCAGCGGGATTCCCGGGCATCGCTCGTATGGTTGCCCTAAAGAGTTTGTTTTCGTCCAGTACTTGCGACATGGCTATCTTCCTTTCTTGCTCCTCTAAATATCGAGAGAATGTGTAGGACTAGGTACTCCAACCTTGGATACATAGTCCACTGCGAATCGGTCGCCCCAGGCCATAATCTCCCCGTTTTCTTCAAACACTAACGCCGACGCGTCTACTTTTCTGCCTGCGCGTCGGGCGGCCACAATGAGCTGGAGAAGTAAGGCATTACGAGCAGCGGGTGTGTTGTTGTGGGGCTTCGCATCGAACACTGCAAAATTGACATATCGTCCAACCGTAGACATCTCCCTTAGATGAGCAAATTCTATTGTCATAGCGCCTCCAAGTACAAGATATGGGGCGTACGCCCTTTGTAAGCCCTTTATAGACCCCCTCAGCAGCCGTGTCAAGATTTTGAAGGGGAAACAACACCGGCCGCTAATTTGAGAATCGCAGACTCGAAGGACTGACCCCGAATCGATTGAATTTCGGAATTGGTGTCGTTTTAATAACCGCGAAGCCGCTTATTTACACACTTGGTCAACTTCGCTCTCCCTTCCGACGGCGCAATTGCCTTGCGACATGAAAGAATCGCTTGAGCAACTTCATCATCGGACTTCAAAGGGAAAGCCTTCTTAATCGTGGTCTTGAAGTACTCATATTCGTACGGTTGACTTGAGACAAACCACGAATCAACGTGCTTCTTATTAGGATCGTCTGCCATATTTAACCTCCTGATGCTATTGTCGGCCTCGGGAACTCCGCGACTCGGATTTCAGGCAAAGGAATTCCCTCACAATTCTAGATGCCCACTTTCAATCTATTTTGGACATTTGAATTTTTGAGTACATGAATGTCCGAATGGGACGGAAAGTGGGCATACTGATGTAAGTTCGACTGAGCCGCTCCGATGAAGCGATCGCAAAAATCCTCCCGCCGGGTGCCCGACGAGGAAGCCGCCAGTTCCAATGAGGTTATGGCGGCACTTGAGTCGTCGTTAAGCCATGAAGAATGTCTGCGACTGGAACGTTATGCCCAGTCCCGAGTGGGCAGTCTTGGCCGAGGGAGTATGAGTTCCGACGGCAGTGCCCTGCTGTCCGAGGCGATCCGAGCGACGTGCGAAGGTGAGCGCAGTTGGCATAAGACTTCTGTGGACTTCTTCGGGCACGTGATCGGAGTCATTCGCAGTAAGTCATCTCATTTGCACAAGAAGGCAGCTTCCAATAGGACGTACTTAGAATCTGATGTTATGACCGAAGCTGGTAACCCAGTCGAAAACTCCCCATCGCAATCTCCGAGCCAGGAAAAGACAATTCTAGCAAACGAAGCCGTCGACCGAATTGAGAAGGCGGTGGGAGAGCGCCCGATCGCCTGGTTAATAATGGAGGCACGCCGCGACGGAATGAACCGCGCCGACATAATAAAGGAGTTCCAGATTCCAGAAACGGAATATGACACGAATCTCAGATGGTTGCGCCGGACTGTTCCTAAGCTTCGGGAGGGTGGGTCATGACTGACAAACCTCGAGACTACGAACAAGAATTAGCGGACATCATGAACGCTCTCGCTGAGTCGACGCTCGAAATGTCGGACGAAGAAATTGCGATAGAGATCAGGGATGAAGGGCGCGATCCCCAAGTCGTTGCCGTGCATGTTCGCGACATTCTGAAGAACACTGTCAAATCCTGCCAGCAGCGTCTTCTGATTGAAGCGGAACGACAATACGAAGAGAGAATTAGTGCGATGAACGTTGCTAGCTATGACATACCGGAATCACCAGGCGCGCAGCGCGATCTGATTACTTCGATCCTTGCCAGTAACCCTCAATTGGACCGAGGGCTTTTAACAGCACAGTCTAGAGACTTCAACTCTCTTCCGGATGAGGATCTTCGGGCCTTCGTCATACAATTGATGAGTCTCGTTGAAGCGCGCGATCTCAGTAGCGAGGAAGGTACTCCAGAAAAATGATGGCTGGGTCACACTACATCCCCCCTCATCGCCTTCTGAACGACTTAGGAATTAGTGAGCCTCGTGACATTCGAATTGAAGCAATTGCGCAGCATTGCGGCGCAACCGTTGTTTACGAGCGATTGAAGGGAAGCGCCGCACGCATTCTCGGATTTGGTAACAAAGCCTTCATCACGGTAGATGTTGAATCGCGGCGCGAGCGGCAACGTTTTTCTGCGGGCCACGAATTGGGTCACTGGATGCTTGACAGGGGTAAAGTAGCCTCATTCGCCTGCGCCGAAGTTTTCTTTGCCACGGAATGGGGCAGAGACAACCCTGAAAAGAGGGCGAACCGGTTTGCTGCGAATCTGTTGTTGCCTCAATTCATGTTTGAACCTCGCGCTAAGAATAAGGACATGACGTTTGACACGGTGACATCATTACCGGTTGAGTTCGAGACGAGTCTCACCGCTACTGCAATAAGGCTTGTAGAGTTCGGCTCATACCCGGCGATGATAGTCTGTAACGAACTTGGACGTCGTCGGTGGTTTATGCGGGGGCCGGATGTTCCCGAAGGCCTTTGGCCGACGGAAACACCAGGGGCTTACACCTGTGCATATGACCTCATTCATAAGAGCGCCCGAAAGGAACCAGCCACTGATGTTCAAGCTGACGGATGGATTGACCATCCGAAATCTAAATACTATTCGCTGCGCGAACATTCGGTTGCGATCAGCACTGACCTGATCCTCTCACTACTCTGGTGGAAGGATGAGCGACAACTCTTGGATTTTGAGGAGGATGAATCAGAGAGAGACGAGGACTAGATCTCAGCTTAACAGCATTCGAGTTGCACCAAAACAGTTCATGACCAAATTCAGAAACTGTTTCCGACACTTGAGGGGAACTGATCTCGTCTAGACTAGAACCGATAAGGAAGGGTGAGTACGGATCCCAATAACGGAGTAAATTAATGAAAAAAGTCATCGCTTTACGAGGCACCGCGAGCAAAGGCAAAAGCCAGACGATCAGCAAGGCCTATCGTCAACTTTTGGAAAAATACCCTGACGCCAAGGTTGAAAATCTTGCACGCTCGTGGGGCATAGATATTAAAGTCACGTTAACTGTCGGGGCCACTAAGATCGGGATTGAGAGTAGGGGTGATCCGAGCAACAGACTACCAGAAAGCCTCGTTGAGTTCGTTGGGATTGGTTGCAAAATAATCATTTGCGCCACCAGAACCTCTGGAGGTACGGTCAACGCGGTTGACGACCTCAAAACGACGCTCGGATACGAAATCATTTGGCTCGAGCAGAAGGATGCTGGCTATTCAGAATCGGAGCGGGAGGCAGCCAACCGAAAGATGGCGAAACGGATCGTAGCGGAGGTTGAGAAGTCTATGACCTGAGAAAACCAACCTTGCGCTGGCTCTTAGCAATAGTTCGGCGCTAAGGAGAGCGTTTGCGTTATTCTTATCAAAAATAAGATGATTCCGTGTCAAGAGTGATTGCAATGCATCCGTTTCCTAATCAACCGCCAAACGAAGCGGTCGTAAATTTCCCATCAGACAATTTACGTTCGCTTTATGAACTCTGCGAAAAATACCCTTCGTTGGCAGAGTGGTTTGAGATGCGCCCGCGTATTCGATTTGTGATCGATACCAATATTGTCCTTGACGAGCTCCTTTTCGTCGCAACGAAGAGGAAGAAAGACTCAGCTCGAACGGCTTTGCGAGAGGTGCTGGATTCTGGGATGGTGGTCACGATCGCCCCTAAAAAAATGCATGAGGAGGTCAACCGACACATCCCAAGGCTTGCACGAGAGCGAGGTGTTCCGGAGGGAGGATTTCACCAGGCGTGGCTGGAGCTTCAGGCTCGAATTGAGTTTCATGACGTGAAAGAGAGTGCATTTGCATCGCAAAATGTCACAGATCCCGATGACGTTCCCTTCGTAGATCTTTATTTGAAATCTGGTGCCGATGCTGTCCTCACGCGGGACAAAGACATCTCAGCCATGGGCGCAAAGGCATTCGGTCCTGAGGTGTTGCTACCTGTGCGGGACTACGCGCGGGCGAAATCACCTGAAGTAGGCTTGCGAATTGGTGGTGTGTTGGTTATTGGTATTCCGATCGTAAGCTTGGTTGCGGTATTGAAACTACTTGCGCTGGCACTTCGATCTTTTCGGAATCTTTCACCGGAAGTTCAACTTATGTTATTAGGCGCGGCGCTGCTCGCCGCCTTACACCCTCGGAGCCAGAAAGCGATATCTGCAGGCTTTTCATCTTTGGCCGCAGGCCTGAAGAGTTCAGCAGGAGTTTTCGGGGAGGTGTTTGGTGACCTCTCACTGAAAACTGCTGAGGCTCAGTTAGACGTCAAAGCGAAGCAGACTGTTGTGGAGGCTGCGATTCCTACAGCTCCTCTCAGGCACGTTTCTGGCTCACTCCATTGAGGAGTGGTGAAGCGGCTTCTTCAAGGAATCAGGACGGTGTTGCGTTCATCGACGTTGGAAACTGGTCATGGAACAACTGCTTTCACTAATTTCGACTAGCTGTTCCATCCCGTCGTCGTGAAGGCCACGCCAAGCTCCGACCATATCTGCGAATGGCCACAAACTTCTGACATTCACTCTCGCTCTCACCCTGAAAACATCATCAAGGAAGCCAAGGTCAAAATAGATCAATTTCGTGAGATTTCATGACCGATCTTGAGTTCAAAGTGTGTGCGAAAGTGTGTGCAGGCCAAAACGGGCGACTTGGCGCCGCCCGTAAGTTGTTGCAAAATATGGTGCCCGCTAGTAGATTCGAACTACTGACCCCTCGCGTGTGAAGCGAGTGCTCTACCACTGAGCCAAGCGGGCA
>UEXV01000003.1_pt1 | contig 10610 bp, 16 predicted proteins | sample 4301181 | NCBI WGS metagenome assembly UEXV01 (sample SAMEA4773175, study PRJEB27434) | metagenome | biome: 2259; feature: agricultural soil; material: soil | place: USA | collected 2014-09 | depth 0.25 m | reverse complement strand
CACTCTTCCTTGATTCTTTGTTTATGAAAAAGCTCGACTCCAAACTCAAGTGGGGATACGATCTTGTTCCCTATCCCTCGCAGCTGTGATTATGTAATAGCTCGTCGCCGCTGGAATCACACCACCACGTTTTGTCGTAAAGCTTTTAGCAAGCGGGCGATCCTCTACCCATCCCTGACTCTCGAGATAAGTCAAATTGCTGTGAACCTGTTGAGCGGTAAGACCGTGGCTCGCCTTCAAATCGGCTCTCATGATGCTTATCGTAACTGCCGCCCCGGTCTTTTTTCCGGTTCGGCTTGTCGCGTTCTTATTTCGCTGAAAGAGATAAGTAAGAATTATCCCTCTAACTTCGTCATCAGTTAAGATTGGGAGTTGAGTTTTCATGAGTTAGGACGCGAACGTTAGCGCGATTCGTGGGGCGGCCCTAATTTCCGCGAAGGCTATTACACACGCCTCGCCACTGTCAAATGAGTTACTGCGCAGATCATCCCTGGCTAATCTCACCGGCCCGCCTACCGGCCATCGAACAGAACTGGCCCAATGTTTTCTTTTGATCGCGGACTCCCTTAGAATCCAACCGACTACTTGCCCGCGATTGAAAGTGTGACTGTGAGATTTAGATTTCGAAGCATAAAAGGATTTCCGATTTCACTCGGTCTTTCCAGTCGTTCTAGCAAACCGTCGCTCAAGCATCCGGTCCACGTTCATCCGATCGCGCGCAGTTTGAATCAGCCTGTCCCTCAGCGCAACCACCTCGGAGTAGACCAAGCGCAGGGTTCGACGTTGCGCGCCCGGCCGTGATATGTCGATGACGGTTAGCTGCTCGACGCCAGTGGGCGCCTGACGCTTGCGAATTGCATCTGGACTGACGCCAAGAATCGTTGCGCCCACCGATAGTGTGATCAGACGTTCCTCTTTGGATAAGTCTGCAGGCAACCCGATTTTCGTCCGCATTGATTTGACTGAGACTCCTAGTTGGTTAGCCCACTCAACGACCTCACTGGTGAGTAGTCGGATTGTTACGCGGCTCGCCATAGGCGATGACGTGAACACAATCGTTAATCCTTGGCTCGCGGCAAGGCGACAGGTGTTATTCGTGTCGGCCTTAAGCCCGAGTAGCTTCGAGACTTCGCTAAGCCGGATTAGCTGCTCCTCATCCAGCGCGATACTCGTCCCCTTTTTCAAGGTAGGTAGGCTCAGGATTTTATTCCGTATCGTTGATGATACGTTTCAGCAATCCCAACGATGTCCCGTTGCTTATCTGCCGGAAGGTTACGAAAGATTGCTATGAGGGCATCCTCTCGCTCATCCGCTTCGATCATTATTTGGGCTTCGTCCTCAACCTGTCGCCGTGACAAGCGTTGTAGGAAGGTGCGATCTATCACATTGGACGCGGGTTTGGAAAGAGTCTTAGAATTGGAACGCATTGGCTGTTCTCCTTCATGGGTTGATGGTCAATGCCTGGGCTTGGAAGTGTTGCTGCACTTGCCAGGCCCGTTTCGTTTTGTGGAAAATCAAGTCTTGACAAACTCAATGTTCGGCGTAACATTACTCGACGGGATAGCGACCAGTCAAGCGCGCTTAATTTGATCGCGTTATGAAACAACGCAACGAAGAGCTGATCACACAGTCTGAGGCAGCGGAAATTCGTGGTATGTCTCTCGCCGCAGTCAATGAGCATGTTCGCTCGGGAAGATGGAGATCCGAATTTCGGTTTGGGAAGCGGCTGGTCTACCGCGTCGACGTTGAATCATTCGAGCCGAAGACTCACAAGGCAAAACATCGATTGAGCAAACAGAATCGCAAACCGAAAGCAAACTCTGAGCAAACAGCTCGCAAACCGAAAGCAAATGGAAAGCACATTAAAGGCACATAATTGCACATTGACTTTCAATGATTCCTGTGGCGTTTTCGCGGCGTTTCAGTGGTGTCGAAGCGGTGTTATGACGGCGTTGTGACGGTGTTTTCACCGTGTCGAGGCGGCGGTAAGTAATTTGACCGTATGAAGAAACCCACTTTTATGTTGGCGTCCGCTCATCGAGCTGGCGAACCGTGGCTTCCTGCCGATGAGAACTCTCTTCGCTTGAAAGATGATGAGATTCTTTCTCACATCAAGGTAGTTTTGTCTGTTTCCAAGAGGCCGGATGACATAGGACCCTCGGGTTGGCCGGACGAACTTTCTCTTGTTGTCGGTATGCTCGTGGACCAAGAAAAAATTGAACGCGGCCCCGAAGCCCCACTCAGACAAATAAAGACTTTGGCACCATTACCCAGCAAGAATGCCTTAGCCAGGATGTTGCTTTACTGTTGGTACACATGCCTTGCTCGAGAGTTTGACGAGTCATCGTCGGTGGAAGACCTGCTGAAAGAACTGCGGCGCGTCGCAAAAGATTTAGACCTCATAACTGCCTCTGACATTGCCAAAAAACCTGGTCGCCCGCCACGGGTTTTCAAGCTAAAGAATACGAGACGCCTCAAAAGGTTCGCTGAGTTCCGATCAAAGTTTCCAGAGCTCACTCCAGATCAGATTTCGAAGAAAGTTGCCGAGCTAGAGAAGGCGCGAAGCGCCAGCAAGAACCGGAGTGTTCAAATTGAGGTTAGAAGATTTTTCCAGCGACAGGGACTAATACCAAAATCGACCAAGAGCACAACCGCTCCCATGGAAAAGAATTGAATTTCCTTCCAGAAAGAAATTGAGCCCACTATTACTTTCCTTTCATAGCCGCTAGGTTTCAGTCCGTTAAAGGCTTGCAGCGAAGTCGCAAAGGGTAACGATTCACCCTTTTCGTCTTTCTGCACGAATTGGAAGACTGGAAACAAAGGAGAATTCAAAAATGGCACGCAGAAATCCGCAGGACACGATCGTGTCACTCCAGGACGAGTTGAGAGTGAAGGATGAGCAGATCGAAGAGTTGGAAGACAAAGTTGATCGGCTGACGGGTCGCCTCTCTCGCATTGAGTCAATCTCAGACGTTAGCGATGTCATCGGTGAGGATGATGACGAGGATGATGGAGAAGATGGCGACGATGAGGATGATGGAGAGGGTGGCGACGATGAGGACGGCGATTAGGGAAATCGCAGACCCTCTGGGCTCTCTCTTTTCTCGGACGGAAAAAATTGAATTTCCTTCCAGAAAGAAAATGAGCCCACTATTACTTTCCTTTCACGTGCGTTAGGTTTCAGCCGTTCTTTTTTGACAAACAGGGAGGGTAATCGCAATGCGTAACATGGCTGCGCATCGGACCGGAAGTTTGGTCCGTGTACTAAACCCAAGTTGGTTGGGCCGCCTTCTGGGAGAGAGTGATGAAGCAAGTGCGAGGCGCTTGGCTGCGCGGCCGGGAACGCCAGCCACAGTGGCGGAGTTGGGTGGTCTCGTGGAAATCGCGCTCGACTCAGGCACGTTAAAGAGCAAGGTCGTTCGTGCTCTCAATGCGAAGGTTAAGACCGATGACCACGGTGACAAAGCTTGGACGTTTAATCACAAGCAAGTCAGGTTGGTCGCCGACGGGAATGGGGACCTGCACATTGTTGGTTTCTATTTGAAGCCCAGTGACGAACTCCAGCCTAACAAATCCTACTTGATCGGAAATGCGCTGGCGGTCACTTACCAGGTAAACGATGAGGCCATCCCTCGCGAGCATGAATTCTGTGAGCACGGCGGCGACTGTCCGAAACTCTACTTCAAGGATGGTTATCTGTTGTTTCGCGGCGGGACCTACAGCGTCACGCCTCAAGGACTCATCGGGTAGAGAAAAGCAACATGGGAGAAATCGTTCGCATCGGTGATCAAGTTAGGCTCACGCTCCAATACGGCAGTGACGTTGGCTTGTCGAACAATTCTGCTCAGGCAGTTGTTGCTGATGTGTTGGCCCACAATGGCTTGATCCTCACTCAATACGACAAATCCCAAGTCAGTTTCTTTGGTGGTCCAGCGACGCTGACTGTGCTACTGCAAGCTTCGGATTACGGCGACAAGCAAGACGTAGCCGGCCACGTAGCGGGCATCATCTATAACGAACTTGGCTTGAGCGTGACCTCCTCCTATGCCATGTCAGTGATAAGGGCACCGGGCTCTCAGTGGACGGTCGATGCTGGGATTGAAGGCCAGGGTATACCAACGATCGATGGCGGTGTCGTTGCAATTCTCGATGTTCCAATTTCTTTCGAACAGGTAAGTCCCGCGCCGCACACACAAGATTGGCTCGATAAGTTAGCGCAGCAACTCGGCATGTCCCGGTCAACGCTTCAGGTGGCTGGCGTCGCCGTATTCGCTCTCGTTGTTGTTGTGGGGATGCGGAGGTAAGAACCGAATGGTCAATATTGGCGATACTGTCTTAGTTACAATCCGCACGTTTGAAGGGGCGTTCGCTCTCTTTGAAAATAATCGGAACTACCTTCAGCAGCGATTGCAAACGGCGGGTTTTCGAGTGCTGTCAATCGATGATTCAGGCTTGAGCTGGACCGGATTCGATGGCGATTTGCTTGTTGCCGTGCAGCCACTCACAAGCGCCTACGCGCTCCCCGAAGACGTTGGCAGCATCGTTAGAGGGGCGGCTGAAACGGCTGGCTATGGACAGATGGGCCACCGGCCTGAGTTAGTTTCCGCGCTCGTGGTAGACAGTCCGTCAACCAACAGTGGTTACGAAAACAATTTGCGAGTTCCGTTAGATACCGGCAGAACTCCCACCGGTGGGAGCAACGATTGGCTTGTGTGGGCGGGAGTTGGAACTGTTGCCGTGATGGTAATGATCAGCGTTATGCGCCGCGATTGATTTTGGAGGGGAATGGTTAAATGAAATTTCTCCGCGCACCGATGGCTTTCATAACATGGCTAAGCGTACTCATAGCGCCTACGTTCATCGAGAGAATGGCTCTGGCGTCGCAAACAAAGCCGTGGTCTAGCACTGTCTTCTCACCATCTGACCGGGTGATTAAATGTGCCGTTGCATTAAGCAAGCCGACTTTTAGAACGAAGGTTAGGTTTGAATGGAAACTAATGTACGCAACAGGCCCAAGCCCTGCGGCGCTCCTCACAACTGAATACACGACTAAGCCTCTTGAGCGATTCGCGCGGAGTTGTATTTCACTCCTGGGCGACTGGCCTGCGGGCGCATATCGCGTTGATGCGTATGTCGGTGAATCGCCCGCCAAGACGATTGACTACGTAGTTGTGCAGCCCGAGTCTGTGTGATAGGCGGTTATGAAACTCTCGATTGGTGGCATTCAGAATCTTTTGCGGCAGGCGGGTTGGCCGGAAGATTTGATCGTAACCGCAGCGGCAGTCTTTTATTTCGAAAGCGCAGGTGGAAACACTGAGGCCCACAAGGTTGATAGCGTTGAGCGTTCATACGGCCTCGCCCAGGTAAATACAAATGCTTGGCCCTATTCACCTGATCAACTTTATGACCCTCTATTCAACCTGCAGGTGGCTTATCAAATCTATCTTAAGCAAGGTTGGCGCGCTTGGTACAACACGTACTACGGCGGTCGGTATCGTCAGTATCTCGGCGCAAGCCAAGCTGCTTACGATCAGGGCTCAACAGCGACGTATGAGCTCCCTGGTGTTCTGCCGCCTTCCTCTTCAGGCGATATCGGCATAGCTACAGTCGTCGCGATCGTAGCTGGCGTTTTGTTTGTTAGTTTGATTTTGGATTTGTGAAAAACAGCGGGAACGTTTACCCGCGTGTGTTTAAGAAAATAACAAAGGCCGCGTGTGGCCAAGAAACTTTAGCCGGAATCACGGCTACACGCGGCTGAGTCAAACACTCGCTGATAGCGCAGCGCGTGCGACAAGCCCCATTGTAGCCACGCCTACCAAAGTCAGCAAGTAGAAATGCGAGCTGGCGATCCCGGAATCACAGAACATAGGACTGATTGACGACGACGCCATTGCGTCTGCGCAAGCGGAATCGGATCGAGGTCGAAAGATGGCAGAGCGCCTGTGGCGAGCTGGCCAGCGTGTTGGATCGGAGCGTGCCATGCGAAGAGCCGTCCTGATTGGCCGTTGTTCAGATCCCGATAACGTATGGCTCGCTGAGATCGAAGACAAAGATGGTCGAGTGTTTGCTGCCCGCGGTAGAAAGTGTGCGTGTGGTAGTCGAATCTGTGTTGGGTGCCTCCCGCTGCTTCAACGGAAATCTCAACGACGCCTGGTAGAGACTCGCAACCAATTCTGGAAAACAACCGCTCGTGAGGCTGGAAAGTTCGAGCGCTTCATCACGTTGACGGGACCGACTTTTCAAGGCATGTCACTCGAAACAACTCAAAACCTCTACAACCGCGCTTTTGAATTGTTGAGTGACCGAACGTTTTGGATCTCGCGAGTTGATGCGGGCGCTAAGCACGTTGAGTTTACGACAACCGCTCGTGGATATCACACGCACGTGCATTGCTTAGTCTACGGCCGCTATATGGAGCGTGACTCGATCGAAGAAGACAAGTCGAGAGAGTGGCGTGCGCGACGGGTTGAGAAAGCAGCGACGCAGCAACTGCGCATAGTTAAAGATGATCTTCCTTTGCTTGGAAATCTCCAAGACGAATGGACAGTCTGTTTGACAATTGCCGCACGTGAATTCGGCCGTGAAATCGAGCGGGGTGCATCGCGCTCACATGTCGGCTGGTACTCATCATTGCCCGATGAATTTGGAGAGATCGTCGAGTTTCAGCCGGCCCATGCGTCAAGCGCGAATGTGGATGTCCGTTTTGTTCGTGAAAAAGGCAAGCCTTCTGATGGTGAGATTGGCCTGCATAGCGCTGTAAAGGAATTGACCAAGTACATCGCGAAAATTTCAGCGCTAGATTCAGTTTCAGATCAACAGTTGGTTGAGATAGCGGAGGTCCGCCGCTGGCCACGATGCTTTGAGCTCTTTGGCGCTTGGAGAGGAATGCGGAAATCACTAAGTGATGCGCCAATCATTCGTCGTCCAGTTCTATCAATCAGAGACGGTGAAACCTGGGAACTGTTCTGTACGCGCGTTGAATACTCGAACGCCGACCCGTCGTCCTATGTGATTGCGTGGGACACGCTCAATGCGCAGCATTCGCTCTACGCCGCGACGCGCGGTGTTAATGCTTCTCTTGATACGGATTTCGTAAATCGGGGCGAACCTGTCGCATCTTCGCCTCAGAAGTTCTGGCTTAGACCACGGGCGCCGTCTCTGATGGAGCTCGGGGAGCGGATGGACTTCAAATCCTGGCTCACTGTCGTGTCGCTACGGCTGGCAAACGTTCGTCGTGTGCGTAGGCGTCAACTCGTAAAGAAATATCCGGCTGCGCACTTTGTCTGCTTGGATGGTTCAGAGTTTGGGAATTCGCGATCGCAACCATCGTCAGAATCGCCGTTGGCGGCCGATAGTCACGCTTTTCAACTCGCTGCATGACCAAAACTTTTAGGAGGCGAAAATGTCTTTCAACAAAATCATCCTCGTTGGGAATCTTGGGCGCGACCCGGAATTGCGATACACGCCCGATGGTACGCCCGTCTGTAGCTTCAGTTTGGCGACAAACGAACGGCGGCGGGATCGCGCTTCCGGAGAGAACAACGATGTGACCACGTGGTTTCGCGTGACGCTGTGGCGGCGACAGGCCGAAGTTGCGTCGCAGTATTTGACGCGCGGCAAACCCGTTTACATCGAGGGGCGTCTGCGAGTCGAAGAATATTCCGATCGCGATGGGAAGATGCGGCACTCGCTCGAAGTCACCGCCACGGATATGCAATTCATTGGCGGCGCTAAGACCGATTCTGCTGAAAGTTCGAAAGGACACACAGCGGAATCTTCCGCACGCTCCGCCGAACCCACGGATCTCACTGACGACGATGTTCCCTTCTGAGGCTATGCGTGGATTGGCTGCGAACCTTTGGTGCTTTCTGTTTCAACTGCGATGCGGTCGAAAGGGACACTCGATTGTGAGGCGGCAAGTGAGATTTCGAGTCGGTGCCTTCACGCACGTTGGCTGTAGCAATTGTGAATGGCTCGGCTATTACGAAAGGTGTTTATGAGAATCATTATAGGAGCGCGCGGGACATCTCAGCCAGGCTGGCAATCATTAGAACGTGGCCAGCTCGACATTCGCAATCCTGCGCAGTGGGCAAATCTCTTTCCAGCGAACTCACTCGACGCAGTGTTGAGTGAACATGTGCTTGAGCATCTTACGTACCATGAAGCGGTCGCGACCGCGCGTAACGTTTTTGACTTCCTTGCCCCAGGTGGCCACTGGCGCGTAGCGGTGCCGGACGCGAAGAACCCGGACCCAATATATCAAGACATGTGCAGGCCGGATGGTGTGGGCCGCCAAAAGTTCGACTTATGGAATCGCATTTTCTATGGTGCTGATGAACCTGGGCATAAGGTTCACTACAGCTTAGCAAGTCTGTCAGCACTCCTCAGCTCACAAGGTTTCAGAGTTCAACCTTTGGAATTCTATGACGATGCCGGCCGATTCTGGCGAGCGCGGTGGTCACCTGATGCTGGTTGGATAAAGCGCAGCTCCCAATCCTCATTCTTGCTTCTCGATAGTCTGTTTTCCAATTGTTGGAATACGAGTTTGATTGTCGATGCAGTTAAGCCGACTTCACTCTCGAGTAACGGCAGTTCTGCCGGGGGGTGGTGGTGAAAGGTATGAAAGTCCTCAGCTACAAACTTGCAGCTGATCGAATTCAGTGGCAACGCGCGATGAAACTCTCCAAGCGTCGCGACGATATTCTCTCTGCCGTGGCCAATCGGCTTCGTGATTTTGCTCCGAACACCATATCTAACATTAAGCATCCTTGGAAACTAAATGACCGACATAGCCTGCGAGCCTGGTGCCCTCTGCATGGTGGACGATGGTCCAAACTCATAGTCAGAGCTGACGAGGCTGGCCACGTGACCTTTGACTGTAACCAAGGATGTTCTTCAAGCGAAGTGGAACGCTTCATCAATCACTCAACTCGAGTTCACGTCGTCAGTTCTGCCGACGTGATCGCGCCGGCAACTATCGGCAGAACTGACGACGCTGCCGGCGTCCTTTACGACGCACGAGATCGCTTTCGACGCACCGAAGAATCATTCAAACCAGGTGCCGCATGACTCGCGTGAGCGCAAACCTCAAAATAGCAATGCGTCGAGCGGTTATCGATCTTGATGCACTGATTCCTGTGGCGGAAGGTGCGTCAATGTTAGGCCTCGATGCTTCGACCATTCGCAAGCGCAAAGCCGGAACTGAAAACCTGACGTTGGTTCGTCAAGGCAGAAATCTATTTCTGGTGCGCGGGGAGATCATTGCGCATCGAGCGAAACTGGTAGATGATGCGCGAAATCGCAACAACGTTCTGAGACTGGTTGTCACAAAGTGATCAAGAAATTCTACTCTAATCGAAACCGTCCGGGCTGGAGATACGACCAGCAGAAACGAAAATATTTTTCGTGGGGTTTTGATATTCGATTGGACGATGGTCGGCGGAAGCGTGAGCCAGGGTTCTTGAATCGGGCGGACGCCGAATCAGCAGTGTCCCGCATTCGTCTGTTGGAAAAAGATGTGCGCTATGGCTTTGTCGTGCCCGCAGATGTTCCAACCCTTCACGAGATGCGAGAGAAGAAACTTGAACTCACTGCCAATCGACGCGAGTACATTCGAGCAAAACGAGTGCTCGGAACTTTCTGCATGCTGTTACCCGAAGTGAAGCGGGCGACCGCGCTCCAAACCTCGCATATCCAAAAGTACGTAGACCATCGGCGCAAAGATGGACTGAGCCCGCAGAGCATCAATCGCGAGCTCAACATAATCTCCGCCATGTTTCATATCGCGGCGCTTCATTTCAATGCTCTGTCGAATTGGGCTATCCCGAAGGTGCCGAGGCCGCGCCATCCCAAGCGCCGGCGCGAGCGAGTGATCAATGCTGAGGAAGTAACGAAAGTTCTAACGTGGTTGTATGCGCCTCAACGGAAAGATGAGACGCGTTACTATGCGCGCAATCGTCGAAACGTGGGCCATGTGTTTCGGTTTGCGTTGTTGTCCGGTGCTCGCAAAGGCGAGCTCTGCAAACTTCGATGGGACCATGTTGACTGGCACGCTCGGATAGTTCAGATCGTGGGAACTAAGACCGAGCATCGGTCAACGCAGACCGTTCGCTATTTGAAAATCACCGAGACGTTGGGCGCGATCCTGCGTGAGCGTCAATCGTTGAGCAAAGGCGATTATGTATTCACGCATGCCGGAGGTGAGGTCACTGACTACTATGAAATCATGGCCCAGGCTTGCAGAGCTGCGGGAGTTCCATACGGCCGTCAAATTGCGATGGGGTTCACCACTCACGACGCCAGGCACACGGCGGTAACAAGAATGCTGCAGGCCGGAATTGACTTGGCAACGATTGGATCGATCACCGGCCATGCTGATCGAACGCTTATTTTGCACTACGGACACGCCAGCGCAGAGAGTCAAAGTAAGGCGATTTCAGTCCTTGAGGACTTCGCGGGGAAGGATGCGCTTGGACTCGATTTGGACACGAAAAAGCCTGAGAGCAGCGATTACAAGGGAAAACGACCAAGCTTGGTGCCGGAGGAGAGACTCGAACTCTCATGAGGAGTGAACCTCGCCAGATTTTGAGTCTGGTGCGTATACCAATTTC
>UEXV01000058.1_pt1 | contig 11813 bp, 11 predicted proteins | sample 4301181 | NCBI WGS metagenome assembly UEXV01 (sample SAMEA4773175, study PRJEB27434) | metagenome | biome: 2259; feature: agricultural soil; material: soil | place: USA | collected 2014-09 | depth 0.25 m | reverse complement strand
GGCCAGGGACGGAATCGAACCGCCGACGCCGGCCTTTTCAGGGCCGCGCTCTACCAACTGAGCTACCTGGCCAATGGCGTTTGAGGAATTTGCAGTATAGGAATCGCCTCTGGCCGTGTCAAATTGCCGGTAAAATAAAGACTTCCAGGCTTCGCAACGCCAGCAGTGGCAGACGGCGATTGTCAAAAACCGCGCTCTGCCACAGGCGTCGTAAAAACTCGTTGACTGAACATTTCGGAGGAGTATAATTCTGAGCGTCGGGTGGGTTGACCCCAAAGTCAGCCGGTTGTAAGAGTCATTCGACGCTTGAACATCGATACTACCCGCCAGTGCCAGCTCGGCCGCCGAATCGCGCCCCCCGTGATCGCTACCTTCGAGCTGGCACACGTTTTTATGGCCAAAAGAAAATAGCGGCTTCGAAGAAATCTCGAAGCCGCTTTCTCTTTAACCCAACTTGTTAAGTGGGAAGGAATTATCGCAAGTTAATAACTTGCTTTACATTCCCATGCCGCCGCCCATGCCGCCCATACCGCCCGGCATTGGCGCCTTATCCTCTTCAGGAATTTCGGACACCATGGCTTCGGTCGTTAGCATCAAGCCGGCAATGGAAGCCGCGTTCTGCAACGCAGTACGCGTAACCTTGGCCGGATCAATCACACCCGCTTTCACCAGGTCTTCGTACTCTTCCGTTTGAGCGTTGAAGCCGAAGTTGTCGTTCTTATCGTTGCGTACTTTCTCGACGACGACTGCGCCTTCTTTGCCGGCATTCTGAACAATCTGGCGGAGAGGTTCTTCCAAAGCGCGACGCACAATCGAAACGCCAATCTGTTCGTCGGGGTCGCCTCCTCGTCCGATAATTGCCTTGGCATCTTCCAGCACTCTCGCTGCTCGTACCAACGCGACGCCGCCGCCGGGAACGATTCCTTCTTCGACAGCTGCGCGGGTCGCATGCATGGCATCCTCGACGCGAGCTTTCTTCTCCTTCATCTCAGTCTCGGTAGCCGCACCGACTTTGATCACGGCGACGCCGCCGACCAGCTTCGCGAGACGCTCTTGCAATTTCTCGCGATCATAGTCAGAGGTCGTTTCCTCGATCTGGGCGCGTATCGTTTTCACGCGGCCTTCGATGTCAGCTTGCTTGCCCGAACCTTCGACGATCGTCGTGTTGTCCTTATCGATGGTGATCTTCTTGGCGCGACCAAGATCCGATACCTGCACGCTCTCGAGCTTGATGCCCAGGTCTTCGCTGATGACCTTGCCACCGGTCAGGGTCGCAATGTCTTCGAGCATCGCCTTGCGGCGATCACCGAATCCCGGCGCCTTCACGCCCGCGACGTTAAGCGTGCCGCGCAGTTTGTTGACGACCAGGGTCGCCAGCGCTTCGCCTTCGACATCTTCGGCGATAATCAGCAGAGGCTTGCCCATCTTGGCGATCTGTTCGAGCAGCGGCAGCAAATCCTTCATCGAACTGATCTTCTTCTCGTGAATCAGAATCAGCGCGTTCTCCAGAGTAGCTTCCATTCGCTCGGCATCGGTCACGAAGTAGGGGCTGAGATAGCCGCGGTCGAACTGCATACCTTCGACGACTTCCAGGGAAGTTTCCATGGTGCGGGATTCTTCAACCGTGATGACGCCGTCTTTGCCGACCTGATCCATCGCTTTGGCAATAATGCCGCCGATGGTCGCGTCGCCGTTGGCCGACACGGTGCCGACCTGAGCGATCATGTCGCCTTTAACCGGCTTTGCCAGCCGATGAATCTCTTCCGTCGCGCGCTCGACTGCTTTGTCGATGCCGCGCTTGAGCGCCATCGGATTTGCGCCGGCGGCAACCGTCTTCACGCCTTCCTTAAAAATTGACTGCGCCAGAACCGTTGCGGTGGTGGTGCCGTCGCCCGCGACGTCCGAAGTCTTTGAGGCGACTTCGCGCACCATCTGCGCGCCCATATTTTCCAAATTGTCTTTCAGCTCAATTTCCTTCGCCACAGTCACGCCGTCTTTGGTGATCGTGGGCGAACCAAATTTCTTGTCGATTACGACATTGCGGCCTTTGGGCCCGAGCGTAATCTTCACAGCATCGGCGAGTTGATTGATGCCGCGCAATATCGCTGAGCGCGATTCCTCGCCATGAACTACTTGCTTTGCCATATCAGTGTCTTCTCCTAATTAGATTCGATTTCTTTCTTCAGAACCGCGAGCGAGCGTGAGATTTCGAGCCGAAGCCGCGTTCGCCGCTCCCTGGTTCAATTACTTGCCGCCCTTCTTTCCGGCGGCCGCGCGCTGGATAATTCCCAGAATTTCGTCCTCGCGCATGATCAAGAGCTCTTCACCGTCGAGCTTGACCTCAGAGCCGCTGTACTTTCCAAACAGCACTCGGTCGCCGACTTTCACATCGAGGGTCTGGCGGGTGCCGTCTTCGCGATATTTGCCTTCGCCGGCGGCCACGACCTCACCTTCCTGCGGTTTTTCTTTCGCGGTGTCAGGGATGATGATCCCGCCACGAATTTGCTCGCCTTCTTCAATCCGTCGCACGATTACGCGGTCATGAAGCGGCCTAATGTTTACTGCCATACTTCTACATGCTCCTCTCTAGGTTTGTTGATTTTGGACACAACATTACGAATAAGAACTGCTCTTTAACATCCCAGCTTTTGGCAATCTGGAGTTATGAGTGCTAGGAAATATAATTAAGTGATGACGTTCTTGTCAACCGGCTCTCGGTGAGAGCTGAAGTATATTGAGGGCGGTAGCGATGAGATTCCGGCGGGAGGGGACACATAAAGTGCGGAACGAGGGGACAATGAAGCTAAGATCGGCTATTTACCTGAGCATTTTGGCCATTGTAATAACCGGCTGCTCAAAGAGCGGCATAACTCAAGAGCAGGCAACGAACGCGGCGAGCGCTGATAACCGCAGCGTCAAAACTTTGAAGGACGCGCCCGCCCAGGAAGTGCAGAGGCAAATCTCTGAAATTGCAGCCCAGGCCAAAGGCCGCGTTGGCGTTTCTGCGACCCTCCTCGAAACGGGAGAGATTGTTGCTTCGCTCAATCCTCAAGAACACTTTCCAATGCAGAGTGTTTACAAACTGCCGATCAGCATGGCGGTGATCAAGCAGGTGGATGCTGGAAAAATCAGGCTCGATCAGAAGGTGAAGGTCACGAAAGATGATTACATTGGCAGAGCAGCGCATTCACCCGTTCGAGATCGGTTTCCGAATGGTACAGAGATGACGGTGAGCGAGTTAATCAGGTTTGCGCTTTCGGAAAGCGATGGTACCGCGTCTGATGTTTTGATGAAACTCGCCGGCGGGCCTGAGGCGGTGCAGGCTTATCTTTCTGGACTCGGCATTACAGACTTGAAAATAGTCGATACCGAGAAATCGTTGGCCGAAAATCACTCTGTACAATTTCGAAACTGGGCCACGCCGGAGGCCGCGACCGCTCTTCTGAAGGCGCTGCACGAACGGCGCGGCCTGTCTGAATCAGGCCAGGCCCTACTCTTGAAGTACATGATCGAATCAAGGCCGGGCGCCAATCGCTTAAAGGGTCTGCTGCCGGCGGACACAATCGTTGCGCACAAGACCGGAACTTCGGGGACCGAGAAGGGAGTTACCGCAGCCACAAACGACATTGGAATTATTACCCTGCCAAATGGAAAGCATCTGGCGATTGCCGTCTTTGTTTCGGAGTCCCCGGCCGATGAAGCGAAGCGCGAAGGCGTGATTGCGAAGATTGCAAAGCTGGCTGTAGATTCCCACCGCCAATGAATTAACTCTTTGTCGGCATAGCGTGGGCGAAGCGCGGCGTCCCTGCATCTATCCTCGGGCGCAGGTGGCGACTTCATGACCAATCGCAGCGCGTTTGAGGCCACGGTCACGGCTTCACGTTGCCCCTCAACCTTCGGTAATTCATAGCAACAAAGAAAAAGCTTGGCAGCCAAGGGTTGATTTCGTATGATGAAAAAGCCCTGCTGTCGGCTTAACCTCAGCCGCAGCCGCCAGCCTTCCCCTCGTATCCGAAATTCACCTCGCAATTAGGCTAATTAAATGGCACGTCGAATTCTGTTTGCTTTCCTGCTGGTCGCTTGGTTGTTCGCGGTAGCCTGCGGCATGGCCTTCATGTGGTCTTACAATCATCGGCCCGGCGAAGCCGCTAACTCACCAAAACGCTGGCCGGGTGACAGTCGCATCCCGTTGACTGAAGATCGTTACACGCTCGTATTGCTGGCCCATCCGAAATGTCCCTGCACACGCGCGACTATTGAAGAGCTCTCAAAATTATTGGCGCATACCTCCGGACGGCTGAACGCTTATGTCCTGTTCGTAAAGCCGGCGGGAGCAGGTTCCGATTGGAACCGCACCGATCTTTGGAACAGTGCCGCCGCAATTCCCGGCGTCAAGGTGCTAATTGATGAAGATGGTCTGGAAGCTGATCACTTTGATGCTCACGTGTCAGGCCAGGCAGCGCTCTATGACGGAAACGGGAGTCTGCTCTTTCATGGCGGCATAACTGCAGCGCGCGGTGAGGCGGGCGATAACGCCGGAAGGTCCGCAATCCAGGCAATAGTCAATCAGGGAAAGTCGGAAGTCGATCAGACAGCGGTGTTCGGATGCCCGTTATTTGATCCGGAATCTGAATGCCGGAGACCAAAGAATGCTACACGCAATAGATAGTGCCATAGTGTCCCCTGGAATTTTCCAGCGCGCGGAAGACAATTTTGCGACGCATCGGCAGGCGATCTATCAGGATACCGATCGCATGTTCGCTGTCCTTATGGCGGTGCAATGGATCGCCGGCATAGCCGCCGCGCTCTGGATTTCGCCGCGGACGTGGGCCGGAGCAGTCAGTGAAACGTCGGCAAATGTTTGGGCCGCGATCGTGCTGGGTGGCGCGATCAGCTTGTTCCCGATTGTCCTCGCGGTTAAGAATCCTGGTAAGGCCACAACCCGTTATGTGATTGCGACCGCACAAATGCTGATGTCGGCGCTGCTCATCCATCTGACTGGCGGCCGAATCGAAACTCACTTTCACGTTTTTGGCTCGCTCGCATTTCTGGCTTTTTACCGGGACCGCAATGTGCTGATTCCCGCAACGGTTGTAGTGGCGCTGGACCATATCTTGCGCGGGGTCTTTTGGCCGCAATCGGTGTATGGAGTTCTCTTCGCCAGCAACTGGCGCTGGCTTGAACATGCAGGCTGGGTACTGTTTGAGGATGCGGTCCTGCTGGTGGCCATCCGACGCAGTGTCACCGAGATGTGGGACATTGCCGTACGCTCGGCGCAAACCGCCGATCTAAATCAGAGCCTGGAACTACGCGTGGCTGAACGCACCGCGGAAGTGTTGAGTATCAATCAGGGACTGGAACGAGAAATTGCGGACCGCAAGCTGGCCGAGGACGCTTTGCTCGCCTCAGAAAGAGAGCACCGCAGCATTTTCGATAACGCCACGATGGGAATCTATCGCTCGACTGTGGAAGGCAAACTGGTGAAAGCAAATGACGCGTTTGCCAAGATGATGGGTTATGACTCAGTCGAAGAAGTGCTCCGCTGCGACTTGCGGACGGACCTTTATTTTTATCCGGAGCAACGAGAGAAACTACTCGCGGAACGCTATCCGACCGGTTCGGTGGACGATCTGGAGATCCTTTGGAAAAAGAAAGACGGCAGCCCCATCTGGGTCCATCTGAACGCCAAAGCTATAACTGACGCATCAGGCAACACCGCTTACTTTGATACTTGCATCCACGACGTGACCAAGCGCGTTCACGCCGAAGAGTCTCTGTTCGAAGCGAACCAGCGTGCTCTTAAAGATTACGAGCAATTGGTCGAAAGAATCGCTGCGCTGGGCCAGACCCTCGGGAATGCGCGCGAACTGAAGGCGATTTTTCAAGCCTTGCGGGATTTTGCGGTGGTGTCGGTGCCGTGCGACGGACTTCTGATTTCGTTTTACGATCAGAACAAAGAAACGCGGCGCGCCGCCTATTGTTGGACCGACGGGCAAGAGTTCGATCCGAACGAAGTGGCCGACGTGCCGGTACGCGACGGAATGACCGGCCGCGCGATCAAATCCGGAACCGTCGTGATCGATAACAACTTCGATCTTGAACTGAGGACGAGAAAGAACATCGTTTCAGTCGGTAACATCACCGCAGAGCAAATGCCCCGGTCGGCGCTATCAGCGCCTATGACCGTGATGGGCCGAACCGTTGGGTGCATTGAAGTCCAGGCGCGCGAGGCTGACAGCTATCGGCAGGAACACGCCACAGCGATGCGAATGGCGGCGAACTTAGCCGCCACGGCCGTCGAAAATGTCAGCCTTATCGAGCGCGAACAAGCCAAGGAAGAACAGCTGAGACAGTCGCAGAAGATGGAGGCGGTAGGCCAACTCGCCGGCGGCATTGCGCACGATTTTAATAACCTGCTGACTGCGATTACAGGTTACAGCGAGCTGGCGCTACGCGAGGTCGACACTCACAATCCGCTGCATCCGAAATTGAATGAAATCAAAAAAGCAGGCGACCGGGCAGCTTCTTTGACGCGCCAGCTGCTGGCCTTTAGCCGTAAGCAGATTCTCCAGCCAAAGGTACTCGACCTGAATGCAGTGATTCCGGAAATGGAGAAGATGCTGCGGAGGTTGATTGGTGAAGACATTGTTTTAAAGACCGCGCTTGATCCGTCGCTGGGTCAGGTGAAAGCCGATCCCGGACAAATCGAACAAATCGTGGTTAACCTTTGCGTGAATGCGCGCGATGCGATGCCCGGTGGCGGCCGGCTCACAATTGAAACCACCAATGTCAGTCTCCAGCAGGCCTACCGGAATCAGCAGGTTTTTATCCGCGCTGGTAACTACGTGATGCTTTCAGTTTCAGACAATGGTTGCGGCATGGACGCAGAGACGCAGGCGCGCATCTTCGAACCTTTCTATACCACCAAGGAGTTGGGTAAAGGGACGGGGCTCGGGTTGTCAACGGTCTATGGGATTGTGAAGCAGAGCGAGGGTACCGTCTGGGTTTACAGCGAAGTCGGTAAGGGCACCACCTTCAAGATCTACCTGCCGCGGGTCGACGAAGTGACCCAAACTGCGGATCAGGCCACGCAGGTAAGTCGCATTCCACGCGGGCACGAAACCATTCTGGTCGTGGAAGACGAAGACATTGTGCGTGCCTTGTCGACTGAGATTTTGCAGAAGCAGGGCTACCACGTGCTTTCAGCTGCGAATGGCCGCGAGGGCTTGCGATTATGCCGTGAATTCGACGGTCGCATTGATTTACTCATTACGGATGTGGTGATGCCACAAATGAGCGGCCGGGAGCTGGCTGAAGAGTTCGCCGTCATTCGTCCAGAGACACGCGTGCTCTACATGTCCGGTTTTACCGATGATGCGATCGTCCGGCACGGAGTCCTCGATGATGACGTATTTTTTATTCAGAAGCCTTTCTCACCAGATGCTCTGGCGATCAAGACGCGTTCAGTTCTGGATGGCGCGAGCGCGGTGAATAACAACGGTGGTTTAAGTTTGGAGAAACCACAGAAAGACATAACCCAGAGAAATCATGGCCACATTACTGCTGATTGATGACGATAACGCCGTCCGGGACTTGCTGGAGATGTTGTTTTCCGGATCGCATGAATGCCACACCGCGGACCGCGCGGAACAGGCATTGGAGTTCCTGGAGTTCCAGGATTATGACGTGGTCATAACTGATGTTTCCATGCCCGGGCTCGGCGGTGTCGAGGTGCTTCAGCGGGTCAGGCAACGTAACAGTTCCACGCCGGTCATAGTAATTTCCGGCCGTCCCGATGAATACAGGGACGCGGTGCTGGAGATGGGCGCTTTCGCCTTCTTCGCCAAACCTTTTCCGCTCGGCGAAATCGAAACGTGCGTGAAAAGTGCAATTCTTCACGCACGGAGTGCGAAGCTTTACCTCAGCTAGTGATTTCTGTTTCCCGCTTTTCGACCTTCTGTTCGTCTTTCGGTTTTTCGTTCCTGCGCGCGATATGAATTTACGCGTTTGGAGATGGTATTGCGGTGTGCGCCCAGCGCGGCCGCTGTGTGAGTGATGCGCTTCTTGTTGCGCGTGAACGCTTTTTGAATGTAAAGCTTCTCGAACTCTTCCAGAGCCTCGTCGAGCAAGATGTGGCCGTCGAGCATGTCTTCAATTACGGCTTCGAGGCGGGGGCGTATCTGCATGGGTCATGTATCCTTACATAATCAAAAATATGATTTCGCGGGAAATCTGCGCGTAGCGCCTTAGTCAAAGATCCAAAGCGCCGTCGCGCTTCGCTTGCCGGCGCACTCCAAATTCAAAGTTTCTCGCCCGTCATCAACTCGTATGCTTCCAGGTAGCGCGCAGTCGTTGCTTGCGCGATTTCGGGCGGCAACTCGGGACACGGCGGCTGCTTGTTCCAATTGATGCTAAGCAGGTAGTCGCGCACGTATTGCTTATCAAACGATGCCTGCGACTTGCCTACTTCGTAGTCATCGAGCGGCCAAAATCTTGATGAGTCGGGCGTCAGGACTTCGTCAATCAAAGTAATCGCCCCGTCCTTGTCACGGCCAAACTCAAACTTCGTGTCGGCGATAATAATGCCGCGGCCACGGGCGTAGTCGCTTGCTTCCGTGTACAGCCTGAGCGAAACCTCGCGCAGTTGCTCCATGACTTCGCGACCCACAATTTCGGCCATTTGCGCTTCGCTAATATTTTCGTCGTGGCCGGTTTCCGCTTTGGTCGCCGGCGTGAAGATTGGCTCCGCGAGTTTTTCCGAATCGCGCAAACCCGGCGGCAATTTGTGTCCGCAGACTTCACCCGTGCGCTGATAATCCTTCCAGCCTGAGCCCGAAAGGTAACCGCGGACGACGCATTCAACCGGAAAAACGTCTGTCCGTTTCACCAGCATCGAGCGCCCGCGCAGTTCGTTCGCATGAGCACGAACCGTGTCAGGCATCTCTTCAAGGTCAGTCGTGATTAGGTGATGCGGAACGATGTGCCCGAGTTTGGCAAACCAGAAGCGTGACAACGCGGTGAGCACCTCGCCTTTGCGTTCGATGGGCGTCGGCGAGACGCTGTCGAAGGCGGAAATGCGATCGGTTGCGACAATCAATAAACGATCGCTATCGACTTCATAAACATCGCGAACTTTGCCACGGCGTAAGAGGTTGAGATCAGAAAAGGCGGTTTCCAGGACCGGAGCAGCTGAAGTCATTATTGCGTTCTTTCTATGCTCACCTGCTGGCGCAGGCGTTGTTGAAATTACGTTTTTAGGTGAAGCGCCATCTTGCTCATTCACCGTTAGGTTGTCAACAAATTGAGCAAAATAAAACCGATCGATTTGATTGCGAGATCAAATCGATCGGACTGCGAAGGAAGTGGCACAGACTTCAGTCTGTGATTTGCGTCCAGAAGCGAATTCACAGACTAAAGTCCGTGCCACTTTCGCGGCGAATATTACGCGGTGGCCGCGGCGCTCTCACTCAACGCTTCACGTAGCCTGCGAATTTGCGCGGCATGGTTGTGCGCGTGAGCGGCGTAAATTTTTAGCCAATCTTCGGAACTGTAGGAACCGCTTTCGGAATGCGTGCCTTCTTTGTGCCAGTCCGCGTCATTCATGAATTCAAAAAGTTGCGCCGCTGTTTCGCGCGCATACCGGAAGGCTTCGAGCGACGGCGCCATCTCACGCTCGTTATAGTTCAAGCGAGCGGCGTAGGCATCCTGATCATAGCCTTGAATCAAGGGATGATCTTCGACCAGCAGACGCCGCAGTCGTAGCCCGCTGGTTGTTTCGCTGTCGGCCAGATGATGGACAATCTCGGCGGCGCTCCATTTATCCGGAATTGGATGAGCGGTAAGCCGATCGGCGGGAAAGCCTTCCAGCGCCTTCACGACTTCGTCGTACCCGCCTTTGTATTGCGCGATTAGTTTCTCTCGTTCTTCAACAGTCATACTTCGTCGAGTCTCATTTTTATCTTAATTTACTGTGCCCTTCCTTACAGTCGGGCTTCTGACTGATTCGGCAACTACTCCGCTGTCGCCATTCGCGTCAAGAACCCGAGAATAAAACTACGGCCTGCTCTGATGCAACTGAGAATTGAAAGCATACGGTATCACCGTGTTGCAAATTCTTACAATCAACTTGATTGCCGGCAATCTCTGCGATCTCTTGAGGAAAAATCGCAAACTGCTTATCCATCTGACGCCGGAATAGCACTTGCACTGGTCGTGGTGACAAATCTTTAGCTCGATTCAGATTCGAACTAATTCGCGAGTGATCCAAAGGAGAAACAAATGACAAATCACGAAGCAGAGCATCGACGCATCGTTGTTGAGACACCGACCGCACGACGTGAGGAAGTGCATTCGGAGTCTGTTAATTATCCGGAGCGCACGGGCATCTCTGGAGGGGCGCTGGCCGCAATCGTGGTCGGAGTGGTAGCGCTGGCGGCCATACTCATTCTGTTCGTAATGAATCAGCAGCAAAGCGCAGTCAACGACAACCTGGCCGCGCAGCCACAGCAGCAGCCGCAGACGATCATCCAGCAGCCCGCGCAACAGCCGCCAGTGATCGTGCAACAGCCGGCGCCGGCGACGCAGCCCGCGCCTGTGATTATCAATCAGCCGGCCCCGGTTACAGGTGGGTCCACGACAAGCAGCGGGTCAGGTGATTCGGCGATTCAAGCCGCGGTTGATAAGAAGCTGAGTGACGATTCGACCTTGTCGGCGCTCGGAGTGACTGCTTCCGTCGTTGACGGAAAAGTTACGTTGATGGGCGTTGTCAAAAATCAGAACGAAAAGAATCTGGTTGAGCGGGCCGTCCGAAATGTAAAGGGAGTCAAGACAGTCGACAATCAGATTACCATTTCCAGTTAAGACTGAAACTCTGTGTCCCTGGGCGCGCTCCCGCGAATGGGTAGCGCGCCCAGCACCCCAGCGAATCCCGCGCGTCGAAGCAGTAGCTTCGGCGCGTTCTTGTTTGGCGCCGACTTGTTGGACTCTTAGCCGTCCATTATCCTCGCCACATGGATGAACAAATTCCCACAGACAACGTTAGTCTGACGCAGCGAACTACTCTAAAGCGCCTGCCCAAACGAGGCAGTTACGATCGTAATGTAATCAACGCGATTCTCGACGAAGGTTTCATCTGTCATGTGGGCTTCTGCGTCGATGGCCGGCCGTTTGTAATTCCCACCGGTTATGCTCGCGTCGATAACAGGCTTTTGATTCATGGCTCGCAGGCGAGCCGAATGCTGCGACGGCTGAGTGAAGGGATTGACGTGTGCGTGACGGTGACACTGATTGACGGATTGGTGCTGGCGCGCTCAGCCTTTCATCATTCGATGAACTATCGATCGGTAGTCATCTTCGGACGAGCCACGGCGATGGAAGATCGCGAACAGAAGAAAGCCGCGCTGTTTGCTCTGTCAGAACACATGATTCCCGGTCGCTGGAAGGACGTGCGCGAGCCAACCGAAAGCGAGTTACAGCAAACGACGGTGCTCTCGCTGCCGATCGAGGAAGCCTCGGCAAAAATTCGTACGGGTCCACCTTTGGATGACGAAGAGGATTACAGCCTGGATATTTGGGCGGGTGTGATTCCGGTTAGTTTGGTTTCAGGCGCGCCAATCTCGGACCAGCGTCTGCCGAGTGGGATCGACACGCCTGCTTATGCTTGCCGTTTGACAGGCGCGCGTCCTGAGCGCAAATCAAAGACGTAACAGACATTAACATCTCTCGCTAAGAAGGGTAGGGAACGAGATCGTATCCCCACTTGAGTTTGGAGTCGAGCTTTTTCATAAACAAAGAATCAAGGAAGAGTGGAGCTA
>UEXV01000098.1_pt1 | contig 12657 bp, 13 predicted proteins | sample 4301181 | NCBI WGS metagenome assembly UEXV01 (sample SAMEA4773175, study PRJEB27434) | metagenome | biome: 2259; feature: agricultural soil; material: soil | place: USA | collected 2014-09 | depth 0.25 m | reverse complement strand
CGTCTGACAGCCATTTAAGCCTCCTGCTCCTCTGAGTAGTAGACTTAACTTTCTGTCTCAGTCAATCAGTGCAGTTCAGTTTGACTCCCTCTCCCTTTGGGAGAGGGTTGGGGTGAGGGCCTGAGCGCAGACTGCCACCACAACCTTGCTGCGGGCTTTAGCCGCAATCAGTTCAGTAATTCTTCGCAGCATCAACGGCGTTGAAGAATGGACTGGTGGGCTCCTCTCGATCACGGGCTAAAGCCCAATGAATCATTCCGAGCTTGCCGTACTAAGCCCTCACCCCGACCCTCTCCCAAAGGGAGAGGGAGTCAAACTGTGCCCCTATCGCTCAAACATTTTTGCCGGATTGTTTGTCATTAGGGCATCAATCTCGCCGCTCTCCGCGCGTTTAAGCCACTTGCGATCATCGACAGTCCAGATGACGGTACCCAACTTTGCTTTCCGGGCACGCGTGAGAATCCTTCTGTTGGCGATGAGGTGATGCAAAAGAATCTCACCGGCGCCGCATTTGAGCGTCGCCGCGATGATCTTTCGGATTGATTTCGTCGCGCGTTGCTTCGGTCCAAATAACGCGCCGGTTCGAATCGACGGGTCCATCTCTTTGACCTGGGCCACAGCGGCCAGATTGAAGCTGATAACTATCACGCGATCCTGAAGATTGTGATGCTTGATAATTTCGCCTACGGCCGCGACCAGCAGGGCATTCCGCTTCTTCTTCCTGACAGTCTTCAACTCAACATAAGCAATTTGGTCTGGCCCTTGATGGGACATCAATCTGAAAACTTCATCCAGCGTAGGCACTGTCTGCCGGGTAAATTGCAAACGGGCCAGTCGTCGATGACTGCGATTGAACCAACTCCCAACATCGATTTGACCCAACTTATCGGAAGTCAATTTCGAGACGCGGCCTTTGCGCGATCCCTTGGGCCTTAAGCTTGGGTCGTGAATGACGACCGGCACGCCGTCGCGCGCGAGCCGAACATCGAACTCAATTCCGTGCGCGCCGTCGTCAAAGGCGCGGCCGAACGCCGCGAGAGTGTTCTCGGGCGCAACCGCGGACGCGCCCCGGTGGCCGATGATGAGCGGTGATTCTTTAGGCGGGATCAAGCAGCGAACTCGCGCCAACTAATTAGCTTCGAGATAAGTAAGTCGCTTTAGCTTAATATCAAATGTCCCCAAGTCAACTTTCAGCTGCGCTCTTACCGGAAGATGGCGTTCGTCTTCGGTAACCCAAATGGTAAGTTTGCCCTTCGCGCGCACCGCCGCGTTGTCGCCGAAGAGCGAGGGCTCGATTCGAATCGTGCTGACGCGCCCGAGCACTGTGTCGAGTTCTTTTCGTTCGACCGCGGTGACCGACAAACTAAAAACCCTTCCGGCGTCGCTCACCGGCACGTCGAAAGTCTTTCCCACTTCCAGCTTTTGCGTGCGCAGATAATATATGACAGTCAAAACGTCCTGGATTGGTTCGGAGAAATCAAAGTAGCCGGCTTGTGGATTGGGCGACACTTCGCGCCAAAGCACCCGGCGCTTTTCGTGATCGTAAACGGCGTCAAGCACGCGACGGCGTTTGCCTTGCTCCTCAATCTTGTCGGTGCGCAGAACTCTAAACAGCTCGGCATCAGCGGTTGATTCGACATGTTGATGAAATTTGAAGCCGGCGATTCGCGGAAACAATCCCTTGCTGACAACATCGCCGGTTAAGCGCAAAACGACGACATCATCCATGCCACGGCTGATGTGTTCGCTCACAGCTTTGAAACGAAATTCGGCCACGTCAACTCCGCGCAGCAGCCCGCGCGTAAATTCAGCCGAGTAGAACAATTCTTCGCCACGTTCAAACGGCAGAGGCGTGCGGGCCGCTGGTTGTCCCAGGGCCGCCACGCTCAACAGCGTCAACAACAGCGCGGCTGCAGCGACGCGAAACCACTTAAATCTATTTACGTTCCGTTTAATCATTTGAACAGAATTGCTTTCACAATTAACAACACCCAGGCGATCACTGCGCCCAGCGAAGCGCGATACTCGCGATAGCGAAAATAAAGGTCACGATCAAAAGTTTTCTCATTCTGCCTGCGGTAAGGAGAGAGCCGCGGCAGCAAAAGGGGAACCTCGGCCGCGTAGCGCGAATACTTCTTGCCAAACAGCTCGGAGAGCGTCTGCGATTCGACGCGCATCACCGGCAGATAGATGCCCAAAATCATTATGATGAAAATCAGGCTGAGAAAAATGCGACCGGCGGCGATGGTAAATCCCAGGCCGATGAGAAAGCTGCCAAGATAAAGAGGATTCCGAGTGTAGGCGTACGGGCCAGTCGTCGCGAGCGCTTCATTCTTTTTCAGATGGCCGGACGCCCACGCGCGGAGCATCAGCCCAGGGACCGCGACAAGTGCGCCGATGAAGAGAGTCCAAAAGGTCGGACGCGCGAAATAGAAAAACAGCGCCGCGCATGCGAAGCCGAGCGGCACGCGCCAGCGCTGCATCCATGTTCCGCCTCTAGCCAAATAAAGACTAAGTTCCGTTTAGAGCACTTGTGCGTGCTGTAAGTCGGGCACAAGTGCCCGCTCTAAACGACCTCCAGAAATTTTCTTTGCGCGCTGCAAACGATCCGTGACCGCATGCAGCACGCGTTCGACCTCAATGTCCATGCAGATCCATTGGGTACATGATCGCCGGTGGCAGTTTTCGCGACAGCCGATGTCGTTGCGTTCGACGCAGATATCGTCAGCATACGGACTGCCATTGCGCCACCATTCCGTCGGGCCGAGCAGGCCTACGACCGGCGTGCGCATCGCAATTGCCAGATGAGTTGGCCCGGTTTCGCCCCCGACATAAACCGCAGCATGCCTGGCCAGGGCGCAGAACCCCTTCAACGAAACCGAAACTGATTTGGCTTTGCCCGATTTTGAATGCGACAGGACCGTTTGCGCCAATTCAACTTCCCCCGGGCCGACCGTGACCAGCGAGTACAATCCAAAATGATTCCAGAGTTCATCCGCGAGCGCGCCGAACTTTTCCGCGCTCCAAAGTTTGGTCGGCCAACCGCCCCCAGGATTGAGAATGGCGTAGTCGCCGGTCATGCCCGCGGCAACTTCGGCCTCGCGTTCGTGGCTCTCGTCCAGAGTGATCGGAAACTTCAATTCGTTTTCATCGACCGGTACCGGAATGCCGAGGGCTGATTCGACCAAATGCAGATTTTTACGGATGACGTGGACGCCGGCTGGGATTGAAACCGTCTCGTGAAGGAGAAACCTGCTAGGAGGCTCGCGCAGAGCTTCGCGCGCGAATCCGTAAATTCGCTCCGCGCCGGACAGTCGCGCGATCATGGCCGATTTAATTAATCCCTGGAAATCTAAGGCGAGTTCGAAGGCCGAGGCGCGTAGCAGACGTAACTGCTGGCGCGGTGCCCGCAGCGTCTCCCCAGACATCAGCCCGCGCCTCAGGGCCTTCGTGTCGATTACGATGAGGCGATCCAGAAGCGGGTTGTCTCTTAAAATTTCAGATGTTCGATGTTCTACGACCCAGGAGATTTCCGCGTCGGGCAGCGCCTCGCGAATCGCCGCCAGCGAGGGCAGCGTGTGTACAATATCGCCAATACTGCCTAGTTTTACTATGAGAATCCGCATTACAGGTCTTTTAGTCGCCGCGCGATCGCCTCTCGTGCGCCGGATCGTATCACAAACCTATTTTCAGCCGCGGGCGGACTTGAACGAAATTCTGTAAAGTCATCCAATTAGCTGGCTGGTTTTTCTCGTCATCAGAGCAATTGCCCGCTCAAAAACTTCGTGCGGAGTGATCGCAGTCATGCACCGGTGGTCGATCGGGCAATCCCGCAGCATGCACGGCGCGCAGTCTGGCGGCCGGCGAATCATCTCGGCGCTCGCCGAGAGCGGATAGGTCGTCAAAGGGTTCGTCGGTCCGAAAATTACCAGCGTCGGCGTGTTGAGGGCCGCGCCGATGTGCGCCGGACCCGTGTCATTGCTCAACAGTAAATCGCCGATGCTTATGATGGCCACTGCCTGAGCGACCGTAGTCTGGCCGGTCAGAATAATTGGTTTACGGGTGGCGCCCGCGGCTACTTCTTTCGAAACGTCCAATTCACCCGGCGAGCCGATCATCACGACGTTCGTTCCGGAATCAATCAAACGATCGGCCACCGCGCCAAACCGTTCCGCAGGCCACCGTTTGGCCCGGCTATTAATTGATCCGGGACAAATGATGGCGACCGGCTTGTCGACCTGTGCGCCGGCTTCGTTGAGAATCCGTCGAGCTTCATCCCTTCGTTCATTTGAAACGCGCAGATCGAAACGCGGTTCGACAGTGTCAACCGAAGAAGTGCCGATCAGATTTCGCTCTAACTCGGCAACGATATTCAGATAATAGAAACTTTCGTGTCGCGTGCTTCGCCAATCAGGGAGGGAAAGCGATTTCGTCAAAAGGAAGCCACGCCGATCAGCGTCGTAGCCGATGCGCACCGGCACGCGCGCCATAAAAGCAGTCGCCGCCGCGGCAAAGGCATTTTGAAACAGCACCGCCAAATCAAATCGCCGCCGCCGCCATTCTCGCGCATCGTGAAAGGTCGAGAGCATGCTGCGCTCAGAAATCCAAACGCTATCTGCAAAATCTGCCTCAACAAAGATGTCCGCGGTCCCCGACGGAGAAGCGAGTGTGATGTGAGCCTGAGGAAAGAGGCGGCGGAGTTCGCGCAAAGCCGGCACGCTCATCACCGCATCGCCAACCCAGGTCGGCGTGCGGACGACGATGCGTTTGATTTCGTGTTGCGTGTCCAAGGTCTGAAAGCGCCGTCAGGCGCGCGATGTTTAGGTGTTCAGGCCGCGTACCGACGATTTGATTTTAGCCAGCCTTTCCAGGCCAATTAGATAGTTGACAAATCATCCGTGGCTTTTAACGCCGGAGGCGTTCGCGAATTCCAGCCCAGGGCAACGCCCTGGGATCGGCGGGAAACCCGTCTCCCGAACTCTGAAAGAGTTCGCAGGTCTTAGTCCCAGACATAACGTTCATCGTAATCAATTCTGTACCTCTTCAGAAAGATTCTGAATTCGTCCTGGAAAGTCATCCGCCGATGATGCTGTTCCTGGTAACAGCGCATGCATGTGATCGCTCGTACCGCCGACAATCAAGGTCTCACAATCACGGGATCTCAGCACGTTGGCAAGATACGCATGCATGTCTTGCCTGATCTGCGGTTCCTTAAGGAATGGAAATCGATTCTTGGTTGAAAAGATCAGGTGCGTCCACAGTCTGGAAAGGATTGAGCCATGCAATCACCTTATCGTGTGCGTCAAGTAGAGATATTGCAAGAGACGAGGACCTTTGCGAACTCTTTCAGAGTTAGTCCATAGATTGACGCTCCCAAACCCAGGGCGTTGCCCTGGGCTGGAATTTGCGAACGCCTTCGGCGTTTAAGCCGCCTCGTCGAGAGCGGGCTAAATTCCCTCGCACTGCGACTAAGCGAAAGACTACCTTCACAATAAACTCCGCAGACCCTCATCCACACCAATCTCCGGCGCCCAGTTCAATTCCTGCCGCACGAGCGACAGGTCCGAAATGTAATTCAACGGCACGGGCGCCGGTACCGCGGTTTCATCGATCACCGGCTTCAGCTCAATCATCTCGCCGACTCGATCGATGATCTCGCGCAGCGACAATGCATTCTCGCGGCCGCCACCAAGATTGTACAAGCCATGTCTGACCGTTGAATCGATGAACGCGCGGCACGCTCGCGAAAAATCATCAACATGCAGGATGTCGCGCACGGGCATGCCATCGAGCGGCAGCTGAATGGGCCAACCGCGTTTCACCGACTCGACATAATGGGTGACGACGCCGTTTGCATTTCCCTCAGAAGGTCGAGCGTAAACGGTCGAGAGGCGGAAGATGCACGAGCGAAAACCGCGCTGCGCCGCATAATATTGAACGTACTTCTCGGCGATCAGCTTGGACCATTCCAGAGCGCTTTGGCTTGAATAATCGGTGCGGCAGGTTTCAGGCACTTCATCGAAGTCGTTCGCGTGGGCGCCATAAACATCTTTCGTTGAAGCGAAGATGAAAACTGAGTCCGGCTCCATCTCGCGCAACAGATTGATCGTGCCTTCGACGTTGGTGCGAAAACAAATATCCGCTTCGGCTGGATCTTTACTGAGATGAGCGGCGAGATGGATGACAACCTCATACGCGCCGGCGCGGGCAGCGTCAAGTGGGCTGAGAATATCAAGATGCGATCGCCGGGAAAGATCTTCCGCGTCGAAGAAGCGGCTAACATGATTGCCGAGGTAACCGCTGCCGCCTGTGACCAGGATTCTCAAGGCGTCGCCCTCAACCCCTGGGCGAGCGCGTTGAGTTTCAAGAGCGATTCAACCTCACCAATCGCGATTAGCGTGTCGCTCGCTTCGAGCGTCTCGTCAGGGCCCGGATTGAAAAGCATTTCGCCTTTTTCACGCCGCAAGTTAATTACCAGGATATTCAACACTGTTCGAATCGGGGTTTCGTGGAGTTTCTTTCCCACGAGTGCAGAGCTCGGCGCCAATTGTATTTGCTCAAAACCAAGCCCGACTTCGCTACCGGTAAGCGAATCGATGAACTCGCTGACGGCAGGCTTAGTCAGGCCAATGGCCATCCGGCGGCCGCCGATTATCGTGGGCGCCACGACATGATGTGCGCCGGCTCGCAACAGTTTTGCTTCCGCCTGCTCTTCGGCGGCGCGCGCGACGATGTGCAAGCGCGGATTGAGATCGTGCGCGGTGAGAACCACGTAGACGTTGTCAGCATCGTTAGGTAAACAAGCGGCCAATCCCCGGGCCCGCTCGACGCCGGCTTCGCGCAGCGACTCTTCGGAGGTGGCGTCGGCAACCAGAACATGAGTGCCGTGGCGACGAATCTCGGCGGCGCGTTCGGCGTCTTTTTCAATTACCACAAAAACTTCGCCGCTTCGCGACAACGATCGCAACAGGTGCGAGCCTACTCGGCCAGAACCACATATGATTAAATGGTCGTGAAGGTTGTGTATCATCTTTGACTGCCTTCGTTGGCCAAAGGTCGCCACCAGTTCCGACTGTATCGCAGATTGAACCAGGGTCGTGATAGCCAGGGCAACTCCGCCGGCCCCAATCAGCATGATCAGTACCGCAAAGGCTCGACCTGGTCCATCCTTCGGCGTTAAATCGCCATAACCAACGGTTGTGAGGGTCTGCACCGTGACATAAAAACTGTCTTTGAGCGACCAATCCTCCAGGAAATAAAAACCGAAAGTGCCAAACAGAATTGCGCCAGCGAGTGCGAACAGTGCGAAGCGAATTGTAAAAGCAGGTCGAAATAAAGCTTTGCTCGGCATCGGCTGTTATCGGGATTTGTTTGGAAACCTTTACTTACGTTTCCAGCGCACGCCGTCTTTTGTGTCTTCGAGAATGATGCCGCGCTCAGTGAGTTCAACGCGAAGCTCGTCGGCGCGAGCAAAGTCGCGACGGTGACGCGCATCCTGCCGCTCGTCGATCAATTTTTGAATCTCTTCGTCGAGCATTTCGGATTGTGACTCGCCGAAGACGCCGAGCACGCTGTCAAAACGATCGATCGCGTCGAGTACTTCGCGGCGATTGTCCTCGCGCAAAGTCCCTTGCGCCAGGGCCGTGTTTATTTCGCGAGTCAGGTCGTGAATCGCAGCCAGCGCGACGGACGTGTTGAGATCATCATCCATGCCGGCTTCAAACTCCTTCAGCGCTTGCTGTGTGGCCGCGGAAAGTTCGTTACTGCTTCCCGCCTCTGTCCTCGCCTCTTTAAGACGTGCGCGAAAATCGCGCAGGCTGGCGACGGTTTTTTCTGCGCCGCGCATAGCATCAAAAGTAAAGTTGAGTTGTTTGCGAAAAGGAACGCTCAAAAGAAAATAACGAATGCCCGCGGGTGTAAAACCTTTCTCGGCCAGATCGCGAAACGTGTAGTAGTTGCCCTTTGACTTGGACATGGTCTCGCCTTCGACCTTCAGGTGTTCGAAGTGAAACCAGTAACGCACAAACTGTTTTCCGGTGGCGCCTTCGCTTTGCGCGATTTCGTTTTCGTGATGCGGAAAGACCAAATCAATGCCGCCCACGTGCAAGTCAAAAGTTTCGCCCAGGTACTTCATCGACATCGCCGAACATTCGATGTGCCAGCCGGGGCGTCCGCGACCGATGCCCGTGTCCCACGCCGGTTCGTCCTCTTTATTCGGCGCCTTCCAAAGCGCAAAGTCCCTCGCGTCTTCCTTTTCGTATTTGTCGGTATCGACGCGTTCGCTGGCGCCGGCGACGTTGCCGGCGAAATTGATCTTGGAAAGCTTTCCGTAATCAGGAAATGAAGTGATGCGATAGTAAATCGAGCCGTCCGATCGATAGGCGTGATTGTTTTTCTCGAGCTTGTCGATAATCTCGGCCATCTCCGGAATGTGTTGCGTCGCGCGCGGCGCAACTTCCGGGCGCTGGCAACCGAGCGCATCGAAATCTTCCCAGAACGCCGCGATGTATTTCGCCGTGTAATCATCCAGCGTCTGATTATTCTCTGCCGCTTTGGTGATGATGCGATCGTCGACGTCAGTGAGGTTCATGACCTGCGTCACCCGCAAGCCTTTAAATTTCAGATAGCGCCGAATCACGTCAGCAGCGATCGCCGAACGAAAATTTCCGATGTGACCAAAGTCCCAAACCGTCGGCCCGCAGTAATAAAACTTCACTTCGCCCTCGTTCATCGGGCGAAATTCTTCAAGCTGACCAGAGAGCGTGTTGTGAATGTGAAGCATTGATGGTGAGTGTAAGAAGGGAAGGGAACTCAGTCAAACGTTCGTGTCCGAAACGTGATCTTCCAGGAGCGCTACCCAAAATGCTCAAAGCCTCCGGGTTGCAAATCCCATTCGTGATTCTTTTCGCGGATGCGAATCGTTCCTGATTGGTCAGTAACTTCCCCAACACGTGAAATCGTGACGCCATCGACTCGTTTCGGTAGGCGCGCGACATTTTCAGAGGCGACGGTGAAGAGAAGTTCAAAATCTTCGCCACCATGCAGCGCCAGCGCGAGAGGATCGAGGGCGCGGCGGCCGCAAAGATGTCGCACGTCTTCATCAAGAGGAATTGAAGCCGCATCAATCAAGGCGCCGAGGTTGCTCTCTTTGCACAGATGATTGAGATCGGATGATAAGCCGTCGCTCAAATCGATCATTGAAGATGCGAGCTGCTGTTCGCCAAGCACGATGCCCCAGCCGACGCGTGGTTGTGGACGGAGTTGGCCAAGGAGGAGAGTTTGGATGGCGTCGTCGTCGGAACGCTCATCTACCTCGGTCATTAGCGCATCGGAATTTGGCGGCGAACCACCCGCTACCGCAGGTGGCTCTGAGAGGCGCGCGCCCAACTCGATCAACTTTAAACCGGCCGCGGCGCCTCCTAAATTTCCGGTCACGTAGATTTGATCTCCCGGTCTCGCGCCGGAACGTTTGACTGCTGCCCCGCTCGCTACTTCGCCTAAAACGATCGAATCGATGACGATGCCTTCCTTTGTCTGCGAAATGTCACCACCGGCAAGCGTGACTCCGAAGTGATCCGCGAGGGCGAAAAATCCTTCGTAGAATTCGTCTTTGAAGTGGCCGCTCCATTCATCGCGCGGCATGCCGATCGACAGGAAGGACCAAAACGGACGGCCGCCCATCGCGGCAATGTCTGATAGAGAAACCGCGAGTGCTTTATGACCCAGCATCCGCGGCGGGGTCGCATGACGATGAAAATCGATTCCTTCGATCAGCAGGTCAGTCGTGACCAGCAGATCGCGATTCGCGGATTCGCTGATTACAGAAGCATCGTCGCCGATGCCGGCGATTATTCGTGGGGAATGTTTTCGTGAATTAGCCTGAGTGCGGAGACGTTCGATGAAGTCGAATTCATTCATGAAAGAGTGCGCACGCCTCAGGCGTGCTCTTTGGAGAGAAGCGCGCCAGAGGCGCGCGTACCTCACAGGTTCCGGCGCATTGACTCCAGGCCGCCTTCGATCGTTTCGATCGAGGTGGAAAACGAGAAGCGAACGTGACCTTCGCCCTGTGGACCAAAGACCACTCCGGGCACCGTCGCTACCTGGGCTTTGTCCAGCAGGATTTCGGAAGCCTTGCGACTATCGCCGTCGATCGACTTCACGTCGGGGAAGGCGTAGAAGGCGCCCGCGGGTGGCGCGCAGCTCAGTCCGAGCTCATTCAATCCGCCCACTAACAAATCGCGCCGCTCACGGTAGGCGGCGCGCGAGGTTTCCAGAAAATCGGACTCGGTCGTAAACGCTGAGAGCGCCGCCCACTGCGTCGGAGTCGAGACGCCATTGGAAGAGTACAAAGTTGCTTTCGCCAGACCGGTCATCCAGGGCTCGGTCGATACGGCATAACCGATTCGCCAGCCGGTCATGGCATAAGACTTGGAAAGCGTGAATGTCGTGATGGTGCGTTCGAACATTCCGGGAAGAGAAGCGATCGACACGTGCTCGCCGTCATAGACGAGATCTTCGTAAGCTTCGTCCGCAATCACGATCAAATCGCGATCGATTGCGAATCGGGCGACCGCTTCCGTTTCTGAGCGGGTGAAGACCACGCCCGAAGGGTTCGCCGGCGTGTTGAAATAAATTGCCCGAGTCCGATCGGTTATGTAACGCGAGAGCGTTTCCGCCACGCCTTCGGCGCGAGCTTCCCGGGTTGGCGCCAACACCAGGCGGCCGCCGCAATACGCGACCAGATCTTTTATCGGTGTCCAGAAAGGTGCAAAGCTCAACACGTCGTCACCTGGATCGACGGTTGACTGAAATGCGCCGCAGAGGCCCTGCATGCCACCGTTTACCACGATGACATTTTTGGTTTCGGCGTCGATGCCGTTACGCTCGCGTAACTTTTCAGCGATCGCGGCGCGCAATTCCGGAATTCCTGACGACGGCGAATAGCGAGTCTTGTTTTCTTTGACGGCATTCGCGATGGCTTCTTTGATGTGGTCCGGCGTGGGGCGATAAGGCTCGCCTCCTTCGAAGCGATAGACGGTGGCGCCTTTGGCCTGCAACTCCATCACGCGATTGCGAATTTGCACAATGTCGGAAAAGCCAACTTCGTCCAGGCGCTTAGCCAGACGAAATGAAGCAGCAACAGATGCGGGCACTTTGGCGTGAACCTCCGAACTGAAACGAGGATAGTGCTTGAAGACCGGTGATTATAGCTGGCGCGTCGCAAGCCGTCCAACCTTGGAGAGGAGACCTAATGTCTTGTGCCTTTGCTGTAGCCCAGGCGTTTACGCCTGGGTAAGAAATGAGGAGACGATATGAAAGCCCCATTAATGGGGCTTTCAAAACTACCCCGTTTCATTCCCAGGCGTAAACGCCTGGGCTACAAAAAAGTGGCAAAGTCACAGACTTGCCGCGCATCAGCATGGCGGAGCCATCACTCAAAGCTGAAGCATCCTCTTGAAGCAAAACCTGAACCCGTCTCACTTGAGAACATACCTTTAAACTTTCAGCTTAGCTCCCGGACGCTAAATGTAACTATTGACACTAAGTTCTTAGCAAAGTACCATTCGGCCTGCATTCGCGTTGCTAATCATGATCGGTCCAGCGCAGAGCACCGCGTTTTCACCTCAATATGAGTCAGGCCGCCGCCGCAATCCCTCAAAAACTGTTTTTTAAGATTGGTGAAGTATGCGAGTTGGCCGGCGTCCAGGCGCACGTCCTCAGGTATTGGGAGACGGAATTCCCGATGCTCCAGCCGCAAAAAAACCGGGCCGGGCAGCGCACCTATCGCCGGCGCGACGTCGAGATGGCTTTGCGCATTAAAGAGTTACTTTACGACGAGCAATACACCATTGCCGGCGCCAAGAAAAAATTGGCGAGCGAACTCCGCGCGCCCGGTCGCGAGACTTCTGAGTCTCCTCAGCCCAGAGCGCAAGCGCGCAGTTTGCAACCTCCTCCTTCACTCGCCGCACGAATGAGTGCAAAGCCGGCCGCCGCCCCAGCCACTCCGTTAACCTCGGAACAACGCGCGTCGCTAAAAGACATCGCGATGCAGCTTCGCGAGATCCTGGACCTTCTGGATGAAGGCGATAAAGAACGGGAAGCGATGCAGGCGAACGAGGAATGAGCTTCGAGAGGTTCGGCAATTCCACAATTTAAATGACTTTTCTGTAGCCCAGGCGTTTACGCCTGGGGAATGAAGAGAGATTAGTTTTTAGAAGCCCCATTAATGGGGCTTTAATAGCCCGGCTCTTTCTTACCCAGGCGTAAACGCCTGGGCTACAGAAAACGTCACGATGAAATTAGGTCGCCACGAGAGGTTCTCTTCGCTTGAGCTTTGCGTGAAGCTGCACTCTATGCGCCGGACATCTCACGCAAAGGCGCAAAGAAAAGATTGACTAACGGCCGACGATGTATCCTGATTCGCGGTGTCAGAGTACCAACTTTAGTTGGGTCCTTCCTTACGTTCGAGAAAAGCCCGACTAAAGTCGGTACTCTAACGCCGCTCATCAACCAGGACAGAATCAACCGCAGGCCGTGGTTTGACAAAGCTCTTTTTCAGTCCATACTAAAACGAGTTTGACGGGACGTGGCGCAGCCTGGTAGCGCGCACGCTTGGGGTGCGTGAGGTCGCGAGTTCGAATCTCGCCGTCCCGACCA
>UEXV01000099.1_pt1 | contig 13555 bp, 8 predicted proteins | sample 4301181 | NCBI WGS metagenome assembly UEXV01 (sample SAMEA4773175, study PRJEB27434) | metagenome | biome: 2259; feature: agricultural soil; material: soil | place: USA | collected 2014-09 | depth 0.25 m | reverse complement strand
CAAGCATGGAGAAAGAGAGCTGATCTTCGGGTCAGGCTCGCTGGCCTCAGGGGCGCATCAGGCTCCTCTTTCTCCTTTTTACCCTGGGCGCGACCCAAGGCAAACTCAAAATACATCATTGCTAACGAAACCAAGATACAAGGGGTGACTGCGATCACCGGAAATTAGTGCGCCTCCTTCGGTACGCTCTGTCGCCGCTCCGCGGCTCTCCAAATCTAACTGCTCATTACCCAAGGCTCGCAGCCTCGCCTTCGGCTTAGCTCTGATCGCTGCTCCGCAGCTGGTCTCGAATCGTCAAAGCGAGCCAAGTATATGAATCCCCTACCGAGCCGGGGCGCCAGCCTCTTTCAGCCTTTGAGCTACGAGCGGATGATGCGTTAATTCTGCAAAGCGCAGAGCGGTGTAGCCGTTGAACATATGCGCGCTTACATTGGCGCCGTGGGCCAGCAAGAGATTAACAGTTTCCAGCTCACCGGCTGCCGACGCGTACATCAAAGCCGTCATGCCTTCCTGTTCCGCGTTTATGTCAGCATCCGCGTCTAGTAATTTCTCAACAACACCAGTCTCACCCGCTGAGGCCGCGGCCATTAAAGCCGTATGTCCTTCAAGAGCGGTGCTGTGCACGTTTGCGTTGGACCGCAAGAGTGCTTGCACGACTTCCAGACGCCCGTTCCCCGCGGCACATATTAGTGCGGTAAAACCTTGATCATTCTGAGCGTTGACGTCAGCGCCCGCAGACAACAATCGGCTAACAATCACCACGTGCCCCTCTTCAGCGGCGTACGTTAAAGCGGTCGCGCCAAAATTGTCCCTGATATCGACGGGTGTTCCCTGGGCAAGCATTGAATCGATCGTGGCCAGGTCTCCGGTAAGCGCAGCATAGTGAAAACGATAAGGATCGCCATGTCGCAACAGATGAACGATGCCACTGATCATGATAGCGACAATTACAGCACCGACGGAGAGGAGTTTCCTCATAGCCAATACCTATTTCCGGACTCCAGTTTCTGAACGCGCCGGTTAAGGCGACTCTTTCGCTGTGGGTCGAACAACGATGTCAAAATGAAGTCGTATGTTGGCTCGGGAGTATAGGGAAATTTACTGCAGCCTGGCAAAGAAATCTGGCTGGAATCGAGCATTGGAGAAAACTAATGAGGCGTGATTACGCGGGCGCGGGTTCCCGGTTGCGGCGTCGGCACAGGCTTCTTGTGGTACACAGGTCCGCAATACTTCTTCGGCTCCTGCCCAATCGCAAACGTTCTCGTGCGAATTACCGGACAACTGTCGACGGCAATTAATCCGGTAGTCGGATCGATGTCGAGCGTTATGGTCCCCTGTAGTCTGCTCGCAGGTTCGTAGTCGTAAGATTCACGCACTTTCCCTTTCAAATCTTTCGGAGTAGGTCTGGCGCGCGGGTCCGGCGGCGGAGTGTCCGGAAGCACCGCCGGCTCAATCTGCGAATTCTTTTCGCTGTCCTCTTCCGAACTGTCCTGGGCCATGTCTTCGGACGCTTCACCGCTCTCAGGCGTGGTCCCGTTAATGAAAAGTTCCGGTCGCTTACTCAAAGAGTCGGCCTTCGCGATGTCACCGGTCGTCGGATCGATTTCTTTCTGCTGAACTCCTTCGGGCATCTGCCAATCGCCGACCCATTCAGGATGCGTGGCCAGGGCCGCATTCATGAAGTCGGACCAAATCGGCAAAGCCGAAGCGGCGCCCGTCAAACCCAATTGCGATCCATCATCGAATCCAACCCAAACGACGCAAACCAGATCAGGCGTGTAACCGGCAAACCAGCCGTCGCGCGACGTTCCGGTTTTGCCGGCCACGTTGTATTTGAAGCCGCGGGCGCGAACCGGCGCGGCTGTGCCGCGGTTCACGACGTCTTTCATGAAAGAAGTCATGACATAAGCAATCTCAGGGCGCAACACTTCGTTCTTTTGCGTGATGGGTTGCGCGATGGTCATGCCACTGCCGGTGGTCACGCGGTTAATCGCGACTGGCGTCACCCGCGTTCCGTTGGCGGCGAACGCCGTGTAGGCTGAAGCGATTTGCAACGGCGTCGCTTCGGCAGTGCCCAAAGCCATCGCCGGATAAGCGCGCGACACGCGTGGCAGGCCGGCTTTCGCGGCGAGATTCATAACGCGCCCGATGGTTACTTCCATCGCAACGTCGACGGTAATGACGTTCAGGCTGTGCACCATCGCATCGCGCAGAGTCACCGGCTGCATCGTGTATTTATCACCCATGTTGCCCGGTGAGTATTCCTGATTGTCATAGCTGAACGTCTTGGGCTCGTCCTTGTAGACAGTCGCCGGCGTAATCACTCGCGGAATTGGATCGTAGGCCGTGTTCAGGGCCGTCGCATAAACAAACGGCTTGAAGACAGAGCCGGGCTGTCGCAAGGCTTCCGCTCGATTCAGTTGGCTCTTCGAATAATCGCGGCCGCCGACCATCGCGACAATCTCGCCGGTATGCGCGTTCATCGCGACGAGCGCCGCCTGGACAGTTCCCTCCGGCGCCCGCTTGGCTTCAATCTTGTCGAGCGCGGTTAATTGTTTGGTCACCGCGGCGTAAGCAGCGCGCTGCAGATCCATATCGACCGACGTGTAGATGCGCAAATGATCGGCGCCTTCGCCGGTGATCAAATCGCTGAGCTGGTTCTGCGCATAATCAGCAAAGTACGGCGCGTCAGAAATATCGACGCGGCCCTTGGCCGGCGCCAGTTTCAACTCGGCCGACTCGGCTAGTCGCGCTTGCTCTTCAGTGATCGTGGCAGTTTCAGCCATCGAGTCGAGCACTTGATTGCGCCGGGCGCGCGCCGTTTCCAGGTCATGCGCGGGATTGTATCTATTCGGACTGCGAATCAGGCCGGCGAGAAACGCCGATTCAGGCAGCGTGAGGTTGGTCACGTCCTTATTAAAATAGGCGCTCGCGGCTTCGCCAAAACCGTTGATCGAAAAACCTGCTTGCTGGCCCAGGTAAACCTGATTGCAATAGAGCGCGAAGATTTCTTCCTTCGACAGGCGCGTCTCCAAAATCACCGACATGTAGGCCTCGGCGACTTTGCGTCTGTACGTTCGCTCTGGCGACAGCAAAAGATTCTTAACCAGTTGTTGAGTAATGCTCGATCCGCCCTGGCGTGACAAAGGTGAGTTTGGATCGCTGTCGTAACGTCGCAATAAAGCGCGAATGATGCCGCGAATGTTGACGCCGTAATGCTCAAAGAACGACCGATCCTCAGTCACCACGACCGCGTTTCGCAAATCGACCGGCACATCATTGAAGCCAATCACGCGACGCTTGGCGCGTTCGCGGCCGGTGACGGAACTTATTAACTCAGGTTCGAGCTGAGCTTTATCGAGATGCGCGCCATTCTGGCGGTCAGTCAGAAACTGGATGGCTTTGCCGCCGCGCGCAAAGTCCACGCGCAGTTGCTGGAAAGGCCGCGCGCCATCGACAAAAGAATCAGGCCCGGGTTCGATCTCGAGACTAAGACCGTCAATTCGGTAGCGGCCTCTGTTGCTATCGGCTTGCTGATTGCGCTCGACATAGCCCGCGCGCTTCAGATAGCCGATCAACTCTTCAGTGGAAATATTTTGCCCGGCGCGAATCTGTTTGGGCGCGGCATAAATCCCGGCGGAGCGCGTGAAGACTTCACCGCGAAGAAGATTATCAATACGCGCAGAAAAAACGATCCAGTAGTAAGTGAGAATGCCGCCTGCGAGCAGCGTCACGATAACGACCGGGATGACAAAGTAAGGTCGGAACAGCAGCCGGAAGAGTCGCCGCACAAATGTGGGCTCTGGCTCCTGGTAACGAACGACGCGCGGCGGCGGCACACGCCCGCCCCGAACGACGCGGGGAATATGATCATCAGGTGGATGCCGAAATGCCATGAAAGAGTCTTTGCGTTCGGCCTCTGGGGGGCACTACCACTCTGATGCTAAACGCTAATGCTTCGGCTGTCCACTAATCCGTGTGAGTAGCACGGGCGTCACGCCCGGAAAACCACACACTGGGTGCGCGTGCAACCTCGAACTATTCAATTGACAGCCCGCACAGCTTTATATAAGTTTAGCGCCGGCGTTCGAACAAGTTGCCCCGGCCAACATTCGTTTGCGCCCGATTTGGTACTCCTTAATTGAAAGGGATTTCCCCCAATGAAAGTCAGGCTAGTCGGACTTCTAATCCTCTGCTCCATCGTAATTGCTCTGGCCATAGCAAACTCGCCGAAAATTCATTCGCAAGGCAAAGCAAAACTGTCTCAGGATGAACAAGAGTTACTCAACGAGATCAATCAAGCGCGCGCCAACCCTGAGTTGTACGTTTCGTATTTGGAAAAGCTGAAACCGCTTTTTGTTGGCAAGGTGTACAAGGGCACGCTGGCCACAGAGGAAGGCTGGGCCGCGGTGGAAGACGCCATTGCGTACCTGCGCACGATAAAACCACAGCCCCCGCTGAACGTCTCGATGGGGTTGTGCAGCGCCGCGCTCCGCCACGTGAAGGAACAGAGCGGGTCCGGTTCGACGGGTCATAAGAGCGGCGGTTCGGGCGCCATGATCGAAGACCGCGTCAAGCCTTTCGGAACGTGGCAGGGCGGCATCGGCGAGAACCTTTCCTACGGAAACGAATCAGCGAGAGAGCGAGTCCTGACCTGGTTGATTGACGACGGCTTCGCGAGTCGCGGCCATCGCAAACGCGTGATGAGTTCTGATTACAAGGTCGCGGGCATCTGCTGTGGCTCGCATCCTGAATACGAGAAGATGTGCGTGCTGACGCTGGCGGGAGGATTTATGGATTCCGGCAGTTCGACTTCCGCGCCCGACAATCAACCCAAATCCGGGAACGCGATCAAGAGCCAACCGCCAATGGCGATGTCGGTCGGCGCGCCGGCTTCGTCGAATACTAATAAGAGCGCGGGAAGCAGCTCGAACAGCGGCGCCGCAAATTCGAATAATTCGAAAACCAATACTGCGAAACCACGCAGGCTGTAGAAAGCAACGCCGCGGTATCAACAAAGCCTGCTCGCTAGCCAAAACACCAAAGGCTTTCCGAAAACTCGGAAAGCCTTTTTTATCATGGTCGGGACGGCGAGATTCGGACTCGCGACCTCACGCTCCCCAAGCGTGCGGCTCATTGAAAACTAACTAATTGATTTTGAATCGAGTTGCAGCCACGGTCAAAATCAAGCCATTTCACATCTCCTCACATCCGATAACATGACGTTACAGCGATTTTCTATTTGTTCCTGCCACAATCCTGCCACAAGGCACCCGGCAGTACGACGATAGTTGCTGTGGCAAGTTTCTTGATGTGGGCAGCACCGGCTTAAACTTGAGCCGTTCATTCCTGTCGTAGTGCGGAGACTGGATCTACCTTCATTGCTCGGCGCGCAGGAAAATAACAGTCCAAAAGAGCGATGACTGATAACAGGACCGTGATGCTCACATAGGTAGCGGGATCAGTTACGCTTACGCCAAACAACAAGTTGGCGATGACGCGCGTCCCAGCCAAAGAGCCTGCAACACCAAGACAGATGCCGATGACCGCCAAAAGTAATCCTTGGCCAACGATGAGTTTCATCACGTGACGAGGTTGTGCTCCTAAAGCCATCCGCACGCCTATCTCGTGTCTGCGTTGGCTCACTTGATAGCTCAAAACACCGTACAGTCCGACAGCCGTCAGAAAAAGTGCTGAACTGGCGAAGATGCCCATCAAAAAGACGACGAATCGTTGGGACGCGACTGAAGCGCTGACCACTTCATTCATCGGCCGAATATTTGCAACCGGGATTTGCGGATCCACCTCCCTGATTGCATTCCTAAGTTGAGCGCCGACATCAATCGGCCCATCGGTGCGGACGAGCCAGGTTGTAAGAAACCACCGATTCATCGAAACTGTCATTTCATCGGATATCCGCGCCATCGGCACGTAAACGGTCGGTTCGAGAGGTTTGTTAAGTCCTTTTTCCCTGATATCGCTCACCACTCCGATAATCTTCCACTTCCGCTTATCAAATGAGAGCTCGTGACCGAGTGGGTCCCCAGCCGGCCAAAAGAGGCTAGCGAGATGTTGGTTCACGATAACGCCAGGCGTAGCCGACCGCATGTCATCATCTGTAAAAGTCCGGCCCCGAAGCGCCGTAATTCCCATCGTGCGAAAATAGTCCGGGGCAATCGGGCGATACTCTGCCAGTCTTCCATTCGGCGCGTCCCTGTCCGTGACTGTGAAAAAGATGTTTAGGCCCCGCTCCATCGGCAAACTAGAAACAGTCGCGGTCGAGACTACGCCGGGCACGCTAGCGAGACGATCCAGTACGCGGCGCTGAAAATCCCAAGCTGCGTCCGCAGTCCGATATTTCTCCGAAGTTAGGGCCGCCTGCATTGTCATCAGGTTCTGCGGCTCGAACCCTAACTGAACCTGATGCAGCCTAATGAAGCTCTTAACCAACAGTCCCGAACCGACCAGCAGCATAAAAGCCAATGCAATCTGGCTCACAACCGGCAACCCACGCATGAGCCGATGCGGAGTGCCGCCAGCAATTCCCTTTCCCGGTGCAGCCTTGAGCTTCTCATTGACGCTTACACGCGTGAGGCGCAAGGCTGGCAAAAATCCGAACAAAAGGCTACTTAGAAGCGCCGCACACGCCGTAAACAGCATAGTTCGATAATCGATGCGGATTTCATTGATTTGCGGAGACTGGCCAGGGCTAATAGAGAGCAATGCCGGCATGCACGCCGCAGCGAACAGAAGTCCCGCCAATCCTCCGACCAACGCGAGCAGTACACTTTCCGTCATCAACTGCCGGATGAGTCGCCACCATCCTGCTCCGATGGCTGACCGAATTGCCATCTCGTGCTCGCGTGCTGCCGCGCGTGCTAGCATGAGGTTGCTGATGTTCACGCAGGTTACTATCAGAACCAACCCGGCCGCCGCGAGCAGGAACCACAGGGTCAAGCCCACGTCGCCGATGACGTGCTGCTGATATCTCACCAGTCGAATTCCTCTTTCCTTGGGCTGGGTATGATTCGGAAATTGACGCCGGAACTCAGGCAGGAGCTGATCCATTTCGGCCTGAGCCCGCTGAAGGCTGACGCCTTGTTTGAGTCGCGCCAGCATCGCGGTGTTATGCCCTTGACCGGTCGAATCTACGCTCATTTGCAAGGGAATCAAGACATCAACTGGCACTTCAAATTTGAATTCGTGCGGCAGGACTCCTACGACCGTCCGGCTACGACCGTCTATTTGCAGTTGTCGCCCGATGATTGTGCGATCGCCGCCAAAATACGTACGCCACAAACCGTCGCTGATTAGAGCCACGAGCGGTCCGTTAGGGTAATCCTCTTCCTGCGAAAAGTTTCGCCCCAGAGTTGGACTGACGCCGAGCACTCTGACGAAGGACTGGGACACACGCAGGGCCCGCACCCGCTCGGATTGAGCGCCGCTTGCGAGATTCATTCCGGAAGTGACAGCGCCGAAGGCCCCGACGTCCTGGAAGGAGCTACTATGCTGCTTCCAGAAGTCGTACTCCAGTACCGAGACGTTCGGCGTATCGTCATTGGCGTCATTCGACCATTGCCAATAGCACCGGACGAGCCGCTCAGACTCTGGGTATGGCAGCGGTCGAATTAGCGCCGCATCAATAATGCTAAATATCGATGTATTCACGCCAATGCCTAAAGCCAGCGTCAATACCGCAACCACAGTGAATCGGCGGTTCTTGAGCAATACCCGTGCGCCATATCGCACGTCTTGACCAAGAGCACTCATAGAGTAATCCTCACAATTCCATCTGGAAGAGAAATCAAGGTAACCTTTTCAAGCTGTGGGCTCTAATATGATTGGCCGAAGATCTGATCTTCCAACCTGCGACGGGCCGTTCTCCTTCGGCAAGATCAATTCGAGCCGATTAAGCAAGACTCACCTCGAAACCCAATGGGAGTCCTGCAAAGAAATATCGATTCCGAGATGAGTTCTCGGCTTTGCGGTCTAGAGACTTGCAGCCGCCTTACGGAGCCTGCAAAATCGTATCAAAGTTCGTATCATAAGTAGCCACACTCGGAGCAGAATCGCAACTGATCAAAGAGTCCTTACATGGTTCTTCGGAGTCGCACTGGAACAATTGAAGAGCCAAAACGTTTTCCATAGTCGAACCTCCTACAAGAGTCGTTTGCTACTAACGGTCCGGGACTTTCAAATGAGGACGCTAACCTAGTCCTACTGAAATCTTTTCTTCGAGGGTGCTGGCGTCAACTGCATTCGGAGACTGGTCAATTCCTTTATAGAATTGATGGCCCGCTAACTCGCAATATAATCCTCCGCGCGCCATAAGTTCATTGTGAGTTCCGTCTTCTACTATAAGTCCCTTGTCAAGCACAAGGATGCGATCAGCGTTCCGTACAGTCGCAAAACGATGAGCAATGATAAAAGTTGTGCGTTCCTTAACTAGCTCTTCCATCGCCTCTTGGATCAGCCCTTCGGACGCGGCATCCACTGAAGAGGTCGCCTCGTCTAACAATAGGATCTTGGCATCTTTCAAGAAGGCGCGTGCAATTGCGATTCTTTGTCGCTGTCCTCCGCTAAGTTTGACACCTCGCTCGCCAACCTCGGTGTCATACCCGCGCGGCAATTCCGCGATGAAATAGTGTGCATTAGCAGCTCGCGCTGCAGCCTGAACTTCATCATCTCTTGCATCAAGTCTGCCGTAGCGAATGTTCTCTTTAACAGACGTGCTGAATAATTCTACGTCCTGTGAAACAACCGCAATCTGCTCGCGCAGGGAACTCAGACTGATTGACCTTAACTCATGCCCATCGATCAGTATTCGCCCAGAATCGGGATCATAGAAACGGGGGAGTAGGCTAAGCAGAGTTGTCTTGCCAGCGCCACTTGGGCCGACAAGCGCCACTGTCTCCCCGGAACGTACGGCGAAATTTATGTCACAAAGAACGGGCGAGCTTCCGTAGCCGAACCAGACCGATTCAAGGCTGACCGTGCCGCGCTGAAATGTTATAGGTCTAGCATCGGGGCTATCCTCGATGCTGCTCTTAGTATCTAACAGATCGAAGATTCGTTCCGAGGCTCCAACGGCCGAATTGAACGTGGCATACAACCCCGCCATCTCGCTTACGCTCTGGGAGATGTGCTGCGCGAAAAAAAGAAACGCGATAAGGTCCCCGGCTGTCAGGCTACCTCTCAGAAGTTGAGTCCCGCCGTACCAGAAAATCGCGATTGTCGATGATGAAAACAGCAATTCAATGATTGAACCGAATGATGTAGATAAGCGCCCTGCGCGACGCGAGAACTCAAACACCGCTTCCACCACGTTATGATAGCGTCCGATCTCGTATGGCTCTCGGGCAAAGGCCTTCACCACCCGAATGCCGGACAATGCTTCGTTGGCGACTGCGGTTGTCTCAGCGAGGTGATCCTGCGTCTCTCGCGCTAACTGCTGTAATCGGCGTCCAACCCAACGCGAAAGAACCGTTGTCGTTGGCATGATGACAAGCACGAGCAAGCCTAAACGCCAATTCAGCACGATGACGAGGATCAGACATCCGATAAATCGTACCGTTTGAAACAAGCAGGTCACCAGCGCTTCCGAGGCTACGCTGCGCAACAATGCCACATCGTTAGTAAGTCGCGATGTAATATCGCCGATCCGTTGATTCGAAAAAAAATCCAGGCCGAGACCGTGCAGATGAGCATAGATGCGCAACCGTAGGTCGGCGACAATGCGCTCTCCGGTTACGCGCAGTAGGTATCCTCCCAGGAAGCCTAGGGCAGACCTGAGCACCAGCAGCACCAAGAGCCCCAGCGCCAGCCGGTCAAGCAGGCTTCTATCAGCGCGGTGGAGTACAGTATCCAGTAGCTCGCGCAGCCCTAGCGGTACGGCCAGCGACGCGGTGACCGACGTTAAGGCAATCGCGATGGAAAGTATGATTCGCTTGCGGTACGGCAACCCTAACGCAAGGATACGGAGGAGTTTTTTCCAAACGGCACGATTAGGATTGTGCGTGGATGTATTACTGTGGATTCCTGGCTTCAAGTGCAGTAGCCTCTCTTTCGTGCCACAGTCTACCCGAGCGCACTCTTAACGACTTGAACTCACCTGGTGAGAATTCACCACTTCACTTCACAGATCGTGCGATTACGCTGCTACCATACTCTGCTTATCAAGGGGGATGTCGTTGATGTCGTAGGCTTTTTCCATGAGCATCTCATCGAGTAACAGCAGGCGAGGCACCTGTGGGTGAAGTAGCCTATGAAAGAAATAACCGATACCTGCCGACCCTGCTCCGAAATCGCAACTGATACGAAGCAACTCGGCCCCGGCGAAGGCGATCCCTTCGGGCTTGTATATTCTATATGGAAGGATATGGCCAGCCAGATAAGCGGCGTTATTCAAGTAGTTCTGGTCGCCAAGGAACCAATACATGTCGAGGAGGAGTTCCGCCCACCCGGCCGGCCCATAATCCTGCCACAGCTTGTTCGTAAACCTGCTGCTACACGTATAGGCGCATGCGTCCGCTATTTTCTTGAATCGAGGTTCTTGGGTAACGGCATGGAGCCGCACCGCCGCAGTCCCTATGCCGCCGCTACCATGACGCATGGACGGTGACTTCGGCGAGCTAATTGACGCATTCATCTGCGTATACAAAAGCATCCGGTGCCCCCCGACCCACTCCACCTGTGCGGCCTCGTAGTCAAAAGCCTTTTCAGCCGCGGACAGAAACTCGCTGTTTGCCTGTGCTGCGTTTAGATAAAGAAGAAAGGTCGCAATACCAGTGGGTCCGAAGCCGAATCCCAACGGGATTATGTTTTCCGATTCCCAGTAGAGACCTTGGGCGTCCGGCGTTGCCGTCCTTAGTAGGTGTTCACCAACTTCCAGCGCATTTTCCAGGTACCTCTTGTCGCCGGTTTTGCGCCAGAAGTGCAGATTCACAAGCCCCCAGCCAGCCGCCCCGTCGTACAAGCTGGGGATCTCGAAAATCCGGTCCCACTCGTGCGACCGGTCAAGAACCTCTTTCGCCTTATCTACCATTCCTATTTCCAGAAGTAACAAGGCCACACCTGAAAGACCAACGTAGAGTCCCGGTGAGCATGAGTCTGGTTTTGCCCGCTCCAGGATCCAGTTAATCGCGGCTTCAGGCACGTGCCTGTTGGCGCGCCATAAGTAAAAAGCTGTACCCGTCGCCCCAAATTGAATGCTAATTGGACCGCTAACGAAGACCTCGCCGGACGCCGGCCAGAGACGATCATCTCTCTCGTAAGTGGTCTTGCTGAGGATGAAATCGGTGATGCCTTTCAACGTGAGCTCAATCTCGCTCTCCATCGCAGCAGTGAGAGCGGGACGTGGCGGCGGCGTATCGCCTGGCGGCATGTCAATTAAGCGATCGGGCGAAGAAACGCGAACGCCATCAAGCGCCCTGAGCACCTTTTCAGGCCGCCATCGCACCGCTGGGTCTGAAGCCGTCAACCCTGTTACGATGTCGCACAACACGTGAGGGAGTCCGAAGTCATCTAACGCTTGGCGTAAGCCCGCTATAACGGTTTTGGAGTCCAAACTCAAACCGGATGCTGTGACGTTGATCAGGTCGAGGATAAGGCTCCCCAGAGCATAATAGTCTTCGTCCGGCGTAGGGCGCTGATTCCTGATCTGTTCGGGTGAGGCATAGCCTGCAGTCCAACCGAGAACGGGCGGGTCATCCCGGTTCATCTCATACGCTAGTTCAAAGTCAATAAACTTGACCCGACCATCTTTCGTCAACAAGACGTTCGTCTTAGTGAAATCGCGCAAGACAATTTCGTTCGAGTGAACCACTTGTAATCCTTCGGCGAGCACCCGAATTGCATCAACAAACGCCTGAAGTAGTTCTTGAGAAGTCGTGTTCGGCGAGCCAAAGGTAACATTCATCGTGTAGCCCCAGAGCGACTCGGCTTCAAGTTTCTCCTGCACTAAGAACCAATGCTCCCATTCTCTAAACATATCAACAAATTGGGGTGTAAGACCCGTAGGTCCTAGCTTTTGAAGTACTCGTGCTTCCTTTTCAAGCAGCCTTACCGCGTTTCCCCAGTTATGCTCGTTGCTGTACATGGGACGAGCTTCTCGGATTACGACGGGCTGCCCCGTCTTAGTGTCCTCGGCGGAGTAGAGACCGCCGAAGCTTGAATATCTCAGCGCGCCAGTTACGCGGTAACGATCATTCAGCCGCACCTCACCACCATTGCTCGAGGGCATAGAAGACGCGCCAAAAGGATCGGTCACCCAGGCGGGCAGCCGAAAATAAGGCACACGGTCGTCAGAAATCTCCTCGCCTTCCGGCGAGAGTATGCCGCGGACACGAACTCCATGAGCATTAACACGCTGTATCCCAAGATGCTCTCCGTAGCGATAATAAATTACCCTGCTGTCTTTGTAAGGATGATCCGTCAGAATGTATGGACCAGCAAATCCCCTCGTCTCCTCATAGCAGCGCTCGATAAGTCGCTTGAATTGCTCCTCATCGGCAGGGTAAATCGTCATGAATTTGCCGGCGCCCGTACGTGGCCAGTTTTTCGTATTGCCTAGCCCTACCATCCGAAGATCCGAGCAGAACTTGAATGAGATACTTTCGTCCACTACCAGCGGGACGATCTTCCTCAACAGCTCATCGGCCGTTTTCACATTACTGGAGACATGGATCTTCCAGCCCTGAATTTGATGCGCATAGTTCTTGGGGGCGAAATTGGTCCAGAACCCCCCTAGCTTGTTTTGCCACCGGTCGCCGGTAAGGTCTTCAACGAAGCTGATTAGTTCGCGGCTAGGCTGGTAGCGATCTATGCTTTCAAAATATTCGGGGTCGAGAAAGGTAAAAAAGAATCGAGGCTGGTCGCTTCTCATTGAGATTTTCTCTCCAAGATTATTACAAACTCACGGAATTTTAGGGACCTACATTTCGCGATAGGCCTTAGGAGAGAACGAGGTTAAGTAAGGAGCTCCGAGATAACCTTTTCAAACTGCGGGCTCTAATATGATTGGCCCGAATATCTGATCTTCCAATCTGCGACGAGCCGTTCTCCTTCGGCATCATTAATTGGAGTCGATTAAGCAAGACTCACCCCGAAACCCAATGGATTCCTTCTAAAGAAATATCGAATTCCGAGGTGAGTTCTCGGCTTTGCGGTTTAAGAGACTTGCAGCTGCCTTACGGAGCCGGCACCAAAAGCGGCTCAGTACTAAAATTCGATACACAGCTGGCGCCAGAATCGCAACTGACGTTAGAGTCCCTACATGGTTCTTCGGGGTCGTACTGGAACAATTGAAGAGCCAAAACGTTTTCCATGGTCGAACCTCCTACAAGAGTGGTTTGTTACTAACGGTTCGTGAATCTATATCCTCAAGGTAGACGGCGTCTGTCACTGGTTGACATAACTAAGCGGAAACCTAGGTGGAAACGTTTCTGAAAAACTAGACTTGTTGAGGATTGGCGAGGCTTTGTAACCCTCCCCAATTTAGGACCAGTCATAAGTAGAGACTTCCGCAGTTTGGGTTAACGGATATTCTCTGGGCGTC
>UEXV01000087.1_pt1 | contig 13834 bp, 9 predicted proteins | sample 4301181 | NCBI WGS metagenome assembly UEXV01 (sample SAMEA4773175, study PRJEB27434) | metagenome | biome: 2259; feature: agricultural soil; material: soil | place: USA | collected 2014-09 | depth 0.25 m | reverse complement strand
TCCTCGACGTTGGACCAGATTATAGTTGACCCTGATCAACTCGCGCGGACTTTATTTAGTTTTTCAGCAGCCTGCTAGAAGGCAATCATCTAGACACTAGGTAGCTAGCGCCTTTCACAGTTAGTTGAAGACCTACGGACTGGAGGTGGCCTTTGCCTGAGCAAACGGACAGAACGCACCATTTGTCGGTCGTTATCTGGGCTCTCGTAGCTCTGGTAATTGTTGTAACCCTCGTGCGCGTATCGCCCGTGGTTCTGGATGCGCCTTCGGCCCAAGCACAGTCGATCAGTGGACCAACTTCTCAAACCCCGTCTACTGAACTCAACACTTACTCGCTTTCGACCGGGATGGCTATTCGGCCAACCGGGATCGGCGACAAGTGTGTTTCCTGCCATCGGCCTTATGTGAATGCTTTCGGTTTCGAAGTTCATGGCAAAACTGTGAAATTCTTGAAGGACTCGCGTGCGGCGACCTGCGAGACCTGCCATGGCGAAGGCACAAAGCACATCGAGAACCGAGAAAAGCGCATTGCCGCCGCGGATATAGAAAACCCGACCGAACTGAAGACGCCAGAAGAGAGAAGAAGGGCAAACGCAGCGTGCCTTCAATGTCACTCTGGCGATCGTGATCATTTTAACTGGCAAGGCGGTGAGCACGACCGAAGCGACATGAGTTGCATGTCGTGCCACAACGTGCACCACGCCAAATTCGCCCAGTGGGCGTTGGCCTCCCGCGAGCGATCCAAAATCGATGGGCCGTCACTAGATTCGTTGGAGATCAAATTCCCTGAGAAGATGTTGGCCAGCTTCTCCGTAGAGGAAACATGTCTGCGCTGTCACACCGACAAGCGCAAAGCTCTGTTCCAACGCTCCACCCACCTGTTCCGCACCGAACTTCGCAACATGAAGGTCGGCTGCACTTCCTGCCACAATCCTCATGGTGGGGAGGGTAAGAAAATGCTTGTTGGTCTTACGACCAATAACGTGTGTTACACATGCCATGCCGAAAAACGAGGTCCGTTTCTCTGGGAACATCCGCCGGTCCGCGAGGATTGCATGAACTGTCACTCGCCGCACGGTTCGAACAATCCAAAGCTTCTGACGGCTCGCGCCCATATGGTGTGTCAGCAATGTCATATTCATATGTTGCCGCGCCATTCGACCACCGCCGGAAAAGCTCTGGACATATGGTCCATAAATCGCGGCTGCATGAATTGCCATTCCCAGGTCCATGGCTCGAATCATCCTGGGGGTAGAACTTTTGGACGCTAGGAGACGCAGATGAGAATCCGACCAGACAGACTCAAAGCCATTCTTCGCGTCGAGTTCGCTTTCATCGTTTGCGTCATTTCGGCGCTCCTTTTCACGCCTCACGCGTGGGGCCAGGCGCCGGAGAAGGACAACGCGAAACCGGGGACACAAACACCGCACAAACTGCACGGGACCCTCGAAATCGGTGGCCGAGCTTTGGATACGTCCGGAAGCCATAACGCAAAGTTCCAGGAAGTACGAGAGGTTTCGGAAGGTGTCCTAACTCACAACTTGAGACTGGATTTCGATTCCGTTGATTCTCCCTTCTTTATCTCAGTCAAAGGAACCGAGCTTCGCGAGCGTGACCAGCGTGTCACCGTTGAGGCAGGCAGATTTGGAAAATATCGAGCGCAATTCATGTGGGATCAAATTCCACATTTCTTCGGCAGTGGAAAATCATTCCTTGAGAGAACCGCTCCGGGGCTGTATCAAGTCAGCCCGACGTTGCGCGCGCGCCTCCAGGCACTAACAACTCCGGAAGCGCGCATAGCTCCGAACTCCGTATTGTCTGACACGGTCCGACAGGCGCTGGTATTTGCGCCCGTCACCCTGGTGAGACTCCGCCGTGATCAAGCCCTGTTCAGACAGAGTTACCAGCCCACGGATAACGTCGAGTTGTACTTCCAGTATAGTTGGCTGCGCAATCGCGGCACGCGCCCAATGTCGGCCGGCACGTTCGTTCGGCGAGCCGTTCCGGCGCCTGGCCTCGCAGATGTCGGCGGCGCCTGGGAAGGGATCGGACAAGAGTTTCTTGAACCCATCGACCATCGAACGAACGACCTCAAGTTCGGAGCGCAGTTTCGCGGCGACCGTTGGAGTGCGGGCGTGGAGTACGATCTTTCACTCTTTCGGAACCGCATCGGAGTGGTGACTTTCGAAAACCCATTTCGAGTAACTGACGAGCAGGGATGTCTTCCCAATCCGGCGAACCCGCTGGCGCCAACCTGCGGTGCTTCGAATAGATTCCGCATGGTTCGGTGGCACACCGACCTGCCTCCTGACAACGATTCTCACACCATCAGTTTTTGGGCCAAAGTAGACTTGACGCCACAAACTCAAGTGCGCGGACTTTTCTCGCTGGCCTACTGGACACAGAATGATGATTTCGTCGCCTGGACACTGAACACCGCCATCGTGCCCAGGAATTGGGACGCGACCTCTCCGATAACAAATCCTACGGACGTAAACCAGCTTCCGGCTCGCAGTCTTAACGGGAAGATGCGAAACATCAACCAGGAGTATGCCCTGGTGAACCGCAAAAACAACTTCCGTTTCCAGGCTCAGTATCGTTCGCAGGATCTGGACACCCAAACCACCCCCATCTTCTTCCCGGGATATGCCGCGTTTGGCGATTCGACCTGGCGCGCGCCCGGGACAGATTTCTACAACTTGCCCATCGAGAACCTCGATTGGGATTTTAGACACCAGAATGTTCAAGCCGGCTTTCAATGGGATGTTCTACCGCAGCTGACCTGGAAAATGGATTATGAGTGGGAGATTTGGAACCGCAAGTTTCGAGATGTGAATCGTAATAATGAGCACAGCATTAGAGGACGGCTGGACTTCGAAACCAATCTTTCAGGAGGCGGAAAACCCGGAGATGGAAAAACCAGTGGCGCAGTTCAGAAGGCTGAACCAGGTTCCGCGACGATCCTTCGACTTAAAGCGGACTACCGTTACTCGAACCGACGCGCGCTTGTCTATAACACGCAACCATTGACGTTTTGCCCTTCGAATTCCGTGCCGCCGGATACGACGTGCCCGGTCGCCCTGGGCGGAGCTCCGGCAAATAGTCCCCAGGGCGCCTGGGTAGTCACGCGATTCACGGCGATGAACGTAGGCGTCCCCATGGAGTTCAATCTTCTGCGCCGGTACGATGAGAACGATCGAACCAGAAATGACGGAAGCTTTACGCTGGAGTTGCTGAGAGGCCCGAGCACCAGTTTTTCGGCTTCTTATCGCTATCTTGGAGATAAGCACGACAAGGATTTTTACGGGCGTCTCTTCAATAAGTTCACGTTTATCGATGCTGAATTCTCCCACGCATTCGAGAATGGACTTTTCTTGTATGCCAACTATTCGCGAGAGACGAACAGCTTCGCATATCGGGATCTTGCGCATCTCTTGCCCAACCCGGCCGCCCCACCAGGCACTATCGTTCAGGGCACTCTTTCTCAATATCCGATCGCCAACACCTGGGAGCGCACCAGCCGAAGCAGTCTGGACAGTTTTCAATTCGGCATCAACGCAGCGCCTCAGGAAGGAAAGTGGCAGTTTGATCTTTCTTACGCGTTTTCGTTTACCCGCGACCGAATCAATACCGTAAACCCTTTCATTCCTCGCGCAGATTCGATCCTGCACGCGGGGGCGAATCCCTATCCCGATACCGTGGTGCGGCGACAGGACGTGAACATCGCGCTTACGCGGCGTATTAACGAAAGTTTTGAGATAGGCGGACGTTATTGGTATGAACCATACAAGCAGGATGACTTCAGCTTCAACGTGCTCGCGCCCTACGTGCATGGAAGTTTGACCAGCGAGACTCCGAAATATCTTTTCCAGGATGCGCGTTATGGTACGTATCACGCAAACGTGGCGACGGTTTTTGTGCGCTATTCATTCTGACGCAAGGGCGGCTCGTCAAAACCGCAAAAGGTGGGCTCCAATGTTTGTCCTTAGGTCGTGATGCGTTACGCTAAGGCTATTTTCCGCCCTCAACGATAATTGTTCAGCCACTCATCAAACAGATCGGATGCCCCCATGCCGCCTGTAACTCCAACGCACGACGAAGTTCTCGATGCTATCAAGGACTGTGAGATCTTCACTGAGCTAGTCAAGGAAAAGGACGGCAAATTCATACATGAGTCGGATGTCGAAACTATTGTCTACGGGCGGCAGTATGCGGGCGGAAAGCAGATCCCTCCATATGCGCAGCTGCGCAAATTTGATCCTGGCATAGAAATCATCAGGGAAGGTCAGTCGGGTCGTAACACTTTTTACGTCCTGCTTGAAGGCAAGCTAGACGTTGAGTTCCATGATCCGGACAAAAATAAGAGGGAGGTTAGCCCAGCGAAACCAATCTTTGGCGAAATGTCGCTGTTTTCCGGTCAATCGAGCAGCGCCACCGTAAAAGTCGTTGAGAAAGCAAAGATTCTCGAGTTCAGTCGCCCGGCTTTGCGGCTTCTCCGCAAGTTCGAAAGGTTCAACGCACTCCTGGATGCTAGTTATCGTGAGCACAGCCTGGATCAGATGCTGCAAGAGTTGAAGAAGAAACCCAGTTCGGAACTGCAAGAACAGCTTGAGAACGTGGCCCAGTTTAAGTTGCATGCATATGGTCACACTCTGTTTGAGGAAGGAGATCGTATCGAGCACCTGATTCTGATCAGGAGGGGGTGGGTGCAGCGCGCGCGCAGCCTTGATTCGAAGAAGCGATTAAATCGCAGCGAGGCTTCAGATCCGAAACTAGCTGCCAAACTGAAAAGCGATTCAAATTTGGGCCTTGATTTTCTCGGTGACGGTAACTGGCTGGGTCTTGAGGCTATCACTGAGGGTGTAAACAAATGGCGTTTTACCGCAACGTGCATGGCGCGCACAGAGGTGTTGGAAATAGCAATCTCGGATCTCAAGGACAACTCTGAACTCGTCAAAATAATGAATGAAGATTTTCCGAACTACTCAAACCGCGATGACGAGCCTCCCGAGCACCCACCCAGCATAGAAATCATGCAGGCTGCTGCGATTGAGATCACTGAGGGCATAATCGACGGTACAAATCTTCTCGTGATGGACATGGACAAATGCGTTCGTTGCGGGAACTGCTCCCTCGCGTGCCACCGGGTCCACGGACAATCCCGACTCGTGCGGCACGGTATTCACATTGAGCGTCCTAAGCCGGAAAGCAAACACTCCCAACACGTATTGGCGCCCTCGGTATGCTTGCACTGTCATGACGCAGAATGCCTGACCGGATGTCCGACGGGCGCCATCGAACGTATCTCGAAAGGCCAAATTGATATCGAACCGGACGCATGCATCGGCTGCGGTGACTGCGCAACGCAGTGCCCCTATAACGCCATCTCGCTGGTTCCGAAAAAACAGTCCAAACTTGGAATTCGGAGCGCGCTCAAGAGCTGGATCAGCTTAACTCCTCAAGCGCATTTTCCCGACACCAAAGACACTCGGGATTTACTGGCGGTTAAGTGTGACCTGTGCAAAGACGCCCGTCTCAATTCCAACAAGGCAAAAAGACCCGCATATTCATGCCAGGAGAATTGCCCAACCGGGGCCCTTTTACGAATCGACCCGAAGGAATATTTCAGCGAGGCAAATGAGGCAATCGGGATCCGTTTTCTGGATAAAACGCACGCCTTTGGACGCAACATTCACCATGAAGATCCGCTGGCCAAACGATTTCATGTCGTCGGCGCGGTGCTAGCCATCCTCATAACCGCGGCCATGTTGTGGGCCGCGGCCTGGTACAAGCTCGACGGGCATTTTAACGGGACCTGGGTGACGATGCGCTGGATTACCGGCGTAATTGGCCTGGCGAGCATGGCGGTTGCTCTCACTTATTCAGGGCGCAAACAAGTCTATCGCCGTCGAGCCGGCCCCCTTCGCTACTGGATGATTGTGCATATTTACATGGGAGTGATCGCGGGCAGCGCGCTTCTGATCCACGGGGGCAGAGACACGCGGGGATTGCTGACTTCATTGTTGATGATCGCTTTCGATCTGACCATCGTGACAGGCCTCTTCGGGATCGGTTGTTACTACCTGGTGCCGCGCCTTATGACCAGGATTGAGGAAGAACCGCTGCTTATTGAGGACCTGCGAAGACGAGGCGATGAACTGCGCGAAGAGCTAAAGTTCATCGACACCGGTGCCCCGAATTTGCATCGGCTGGTCAAAGAGAAAATGCGCAAACGCTTCTTGTCGTTCCGTTACTTGGTAAGACAGTTCTACAAGCATGAGAAATTAGAGGACTTGATCGCCGACGCCTTTCGTGAATTTAAGGAAGACTGCGACGAGTTGAAGAGCCCAGACCTCCGTAAGTCCTTGAAAAAAGCGGTGGAAACGACCGTCACTCTGCGCCGCGTCGACTCGCTCATCTATTTGCATCAAGTGCTCAGATTCTGGTTGGCGCCGCACGTCGTTTTCGCGTCGCTCATGATGGCGCTGATGGTAGTGCACATCATTCAAGTATTCCACTTCACAGTAAGATGACCGGTAGTTCCGAAAACACTTTCTACATCGAGCGCGGCGATCTTCCGGAAGGGTCAACGACTCTCATCCAGGAGAGTCTGACGATCGGCGGCGTCAAGAATTGCAACATTTGGCTGAACGCCCAGGAGATCTCGGAACTCCATGCAATTATTGAGCGGGATGAAGGGCATTTTTATCTCAGCGTCGTCGGAGCGGCGGGTAAGACCACACTGTTCGGCCTTTTGATTGATGTCAATAAACGCGTCCGACTGGTGGATCGCGATGAGTTTCAGATCGGGCCTTATTCTCTCACGATCAGCGAGCTCAGTGATGACGCACTTAAGATCAGGGTGGTTCTGGGCGGCAGCGGAACAGCGGGTAGCTCACTAAAAGAAGGCGAACTCCTGGATCTGCATGATCGAATCTCTGTTGCAGACGTAGGGGTGCTCAAACAGTCCTGGAACGAGCGCAATAAAGGAAAAGCAGGTGGTCCATCAGCTTTGCGTCCGCGCGCCCTCCCGCAACATCTCAAGGCTAGCTATCACTGGAAGCCCAACAGGGATTTGGTTCGTCCGTGGTCCCTGGCCATTTGTACCTGGGCCCTGATCCTGGTGGGCGCCCTTTCAGGGTGGGCTGTGTTCAATTACAAGGAAGCTTTTGCTCCCGGGCGGATTTCCGTAGCGCACGCGAGCACAACCTTCACCAAAAAACCGGCGATTGCCGGACAACATAGCGGCAAGGACTGCGATTCGTGTCATGTTTCAGGCGTGAGTGAGACGAATAGAGAAATGATGAATGCGAAATGCAATGGCTGCCATCAAGCGGAAGGTTTCGCCGCTACGATTATTCCCGCCCATCGCGCGGCCGGTATTATGTGCACTACGTGTCATTCTGAACATCGAGGCCGAGGCTTTAGACCGATGCAGGCGGCGCTCGAGTCATGCGTGAAATGTCATGATAACAATAGCAACTATCGCTACAACGGCAGGACCTTGCCTACGCCTCATGGCGGAACCTACGGTTACCCGGCAGCTAATGGGTTGTGGAACTGGAAGGGCCTGGATCGCGAAGAACTCGAAGCGAAGCCTGAAATATCAACGCAGATCACCAACAGCCGGACGACTGTAAGCGAGGCGCAGCGGCAGTTGAGTGCGCTGTTCCACGCCATCCATAACGAGCGCCTTCGGGTGGTTCCCGGCATTGCTGGGATTGAAGACGCGGACTCAGGCAATAAAGTGCTGTCATGCTCTAGTTGTCATAATCCCCCTTATGGAGGCGCTAAAGTTGATCGAGACAAGCCGCGCACTACCTGCGCGCACTGTCATAACACGCAAACCTTCGAGAATTCTTCGAACTCAAAAGCAATCGAAACGCCGAGCTGTACGTCTTGCCACGTTCAGCACATCAAGGACGCGCATTGGGCGTCTGCTCTGCGGGTAGCGGAAGTAAAAGCTTCCTCGGAAGCTGCCAGGCAGCCTTAGCTAAATGAAAAAGCCGAAACCACGCTCGCTGTCACTATCGGAATCGCAATCAGATTTGCGATGGGAATTACAATTACAGTGGCTTTGGCAATTGCTCCTCACCATGATGCTTCTCGCGCTGTCTTTGACCGTGAACCAGGTTTTCACAGCGGCCTCTTCTTTGAGAAGGTATTTGGGGGGCCTGCCCTGGTTCGGATGGGCCGGCATGATGGGTTTTCTGGCTGGTGCCGGTGTATTTTTTGCTCTGCGCGATGCACGGCGCGCACGTCGCCTACTTGAGGACCCACCCGCAAAACACGTTGATCCGAATAAGCAAGAGCTCTCTAAAGAATTAAGCGAAAAGTATGATCCTGGCGGGCCCGACTATCCGCACCCGGTAATCATAGACCATCGCTGCATCGGTTGTGAGGCATGCGTTAAGGCTTGCCCGCACGATGTTTTCACCATGGTCAATAACATCGCTAAGCCCGTTCGCCGCGATCAATGCATGCAGGATATGTCCTGCCAAGCCGTATGTCCCGTTACCCCGGATTCCGCCTGCATCGTGGTCCATGCGATAGCGCCAAAACCCCGTCCGTTTCCCATTTGCACAGACCAGTTGATGTCTGAGCAGGTCCCTGGCTGTTACATCATCGGCGATGTTTCCGGCAGAAGACAGATTAAGAACGCGGCGAATGAGGGCGCGAAAGTCATTGAACACATTAATGCCGAGCTAGATCCGCAAATCCGCGCTCGACACAACGCCGACGAATACGATGTGGCGATAATTGGCATAGGTCCGGCTGGATTGTCTGCGGCAATTCGAGCCGAGCGGCTTAAGTTGAAGTACGTCGCCATTGAGCAAGATCAAGTGCTCTCGACCCTTGAAGCTTATCCAAAAGACAAGGAAATCCTCTTTAGACCCGACGATGTCCCAGCGTGCTCCGACATTCCCATCGCGTGCTCCAGCGATAAATGCGGAAACATCCTCGAGGAGTGGCGCGAGGCGATGAGGAAGAGTGGCGTGAAGATAAACCAGGAAGAAAGCTGTCAGGCCGTGACTAAGACGAAGGATGACGGCTACTTTAAGATCGAAACCGAAAAGAAAAAGAACCACGAAGCCTCCATCTATCGTGCGCGCCGAGTCGTTCTGGCGATCGGCCTTCGTGGCACGCCTATGATGCTGGGAGGGCCGGGCAAGAGTTTGCCGGGTGAGAACAAAGATAGAGTCAAGTACACGTTATCCAACCCGGACGAGTTTAGAGATAAGAGGGTGCTGATAGTCGGAGGAGGTAATTCCGCAGTAGAAGCAGCGTTAACCCTGGCCCAGCGGAGCAACGGCGCCAAGTGGAAACCGGCCAATGATAACCGCAACAGAGATCTCCCACTGCTTGCGCTCGCCGTGCGCAACGGTTTTACGAACGACCTGGCCTTCGCCAGCAAGCGGAAACTTTATCAGTACACTGACAAAGGCGAGATCACGCTCTACTGGGATACGGCCGTTACCGAGATTCGCGATGGCGCAGTGGTCTTAACGGATCAGCACACCCACGAGGAGAAAGTGATAGCTAACGATTATATTCTCGCTTTGATTGGCGGCGACTTTCCCACGAAATTTTTGAAAACAATCGGCATCACCATCCCCGAGAGTTAGCGACAATTCCGAAGAAAGGGCAACGCGAGTGACGCTCCGCAAATCCATCACCGTCAAAATCGGATGCCGTGTGATTGGTGTGGCAATCGTGGCTACGCTTGCGGCGATTCTTTTCTCCTCCCATTACTCCTCCTCGACGCAGGAGGTAGCAGCCCAAGCGCGCCGCCAGCAAGCGAAGACGCGCCCGAAGCGCAAGTCTCAATTGCGAACGCCGCTCGTCGCCTCCAGCTTTACGCACGAAAGCCACAGCCTAGCTAAGAGAAAGTTAGATTGCTCGCATTGCCACGCGATTCCTTCAAGCGCAGCCTGGGATGAAACAGCGGCCGCGACGAAACTAAGCATCAAAGGCTATCCTTATCACGACTCGTGCCTGCCCTGTCACGAGGGGACCTCGCCACAGTTCTTCAGAGGCGCGGCTCCCCCTGTCTGCAAAATCTGTCACACGCGCTCAAGTCCCCACCTCGTCCGGCGAGAGCTCAGGACGTTCGCAAAACAGACCAGGCGGATGTTTGTGAGCGAGCTGCCGGGCTTCCTCTCTCATGGCAAGCATGAGGGCCTCAAGCTTCCTAATGGTGACACTATCAAGTGCGAATACTGTCATAGCCCTATGCAAATGAAAGATAAGCGTATGGCGGGAGTTCTCGCTGCAGGTGGCAGTGAAGTGCCGATCGCAGACGGGGCCTTCAAGGCATCGCCTTCGGGCCACGCTTCCTGCTTCGAGTGCCACTGGGACAAGCACAAGCCAATGAAGGATGACTGCGGTGGATGTCATCTCGCGCCTGACGCGTTCGGCCAGAGAACACGTATCGTGCTGTCCACCGACGTCGTCCTCGCTTTCTTTAAGGACTCGAACCGGCTCGCGATCCGGTTTAATCACGATTCTAAATATCATCGGCCAGCTGAGAACCCGAAACTTGTATGCACGGCCTGCCACCGCAACATCAACCAATCGGAGATGCTGGATATTCCCAACGTCAAAATTCAGAGTTGCGATGGATCAGAATGTCACTTCAAAAATACAGGCACCAGCATTATTAGCGAGATGTATGCTGAGGAGACGGAGGTCGCAGAAGGAACTGAAAACATTTGCACAGGCTGTCACACAAAGCCAATCGGTAGGGTGGCCCCGCCATGCAGCCACCTCGTACTCTTCGCGGATAAGCCCGACGACTATCCCAATGCCGCCAAGCAGATTTCGGCGAAGAAGTGTCAGAAATGAGAAATCCACAGAGGAACTCACGAGAGACTGAGGCGTCTATTGGCCGGCGCGAAGACGAAGGATTACACCCGCGCCTTTCGTTCGTCGTTCTGATCCTGCTGTTGAGCGTTCTGGCTCTTTTAAGCGAAGCGGGAACGGCTGCTGTCGCAGGCGAACTGTCAGACGGGCCAGGAGTGCGTCCTTTAGAAGTATTCCGGTTCGCACCGGATTATTCCAGGTTCTCGCATTCCAACCCGCAGGCACACGCGGATCTGACCGGCCGGCCCAATTGTGCAGGATGCCACCGAAGGAGCAGTAGCTCACTCGCACCAAGGCTTCCCGTTCACAAAGATTGCCTCGGCTGCCATCTCGTGCAATTCACAACCGCTACCTTGTCCGACAATCCGATATGCACGATCTGTCACACAAAGGATGGTATCAACTCATCAAATCCGCCAGCCAAAAGCTTTCCCGGGTTGCGCAGCTTCGCCGCGGCTTTCGACCACAATCAGCACCTGCTCGGAGTTGAATCTGCACGACCGCCGGATGGTTGCCAGGCTTGTCATATGCTTGCCAATCGCGACGTCGCCATAAGCATTCCGGCGGGATCCGGCGCTCATGGAAATTGTTATTCGTGCCATTCTCCAGGAGCATCAGCGAATAAATCTTCGGAATGCGGCTCGTGCCATAAGATGAACCGTTACTCTCCAACTCCCATTTCGGCACGATCCTATCGGGTGGGCTTTAGTCACGCAACGCATGCTTCGCGCGAGCGTTTATCTTGTGAGAGTTGCCACAATGTGCTGGGCCGCGGGTTACCACAGACAAAACAGGTTAGCTCGATTTTGCCTGCGCAGCATCACGCCAACGCGCGCGCGCGCAGTTGCTTGACATGTCACAACGGTCAGCGCGCGTTCGGCGTCACACGCCGCGACTTTAGTAATTGTAAGCGCTGCCACAAGGGTCCCACATTTAAGTCCTGAGGAATAAAGCGCGGAGTCAGAAACGGACAGAAAATGTTGACAGCAGTTGTTCGCACCACTATATTCGCGCCAGATATTTAGATAGTAAAGCGTGAGACCTCTTCCATTATGATCACGCGTGTGCCTCTGACCAATTGATTCCGGAGTCGACTAAGGATGAAACTAAAGTTCTTAGTTATACTTTTCCTCGGATTGGGCTGCCTCTCAGTGGTGGTCGCCTATAGTACAAACCTTATTGATGGCACGACACCCCCGCACGCTGTTGACACTGCCCGCAATCCGATTCCGGACTCAAGCGCAACCCAGCCGGACAAACCGATTATTCTCTCGAAGGATAGTAAAGATCCGAAGTGGGGCGAACTGAGGGTTGAAGCCGCTTTTGATCACACCAAACACAATACGGACATCAAGCATACCATCGATGGCAAGACCCTAACGGCCTGTGTTGAATGTCATCACACGGAGCAGCCGATGCCCGTGGCCGGAAAGACATATCTCAAGAAATCTGAGCGTGGCCAGATTCTTACTGCGGCGGAACTCGCAACCTCAAAGCAGCCCGTGAACTCGTGCCGGCATTGCCACTTTCAGGCAGCGACCGCGCCGACGGCTGAGTTTCCACCGAAGAGCATCAGATATCCACCGGAGATGCGCCTGCCACCGTCCGGCCTGTTGACCAACCTCGTTGCCTACCACACCAGATGTATTTCGTGCCATGACGCTGCCGTGAATAGGGACTCAACACTAAAAGCGCCGCGAGAGTGCGACAAGTGTCATACGAACAAATTACTGAGCCCAACCAGCACTCCGGCGGCGATGAAGTCGCTTTATGAACGGCTCGGTGGTTACGATGTGATCGCGGCGATCGTTGACGACTTCATCGGCCGGCTGGGGGCTGATCCGCAGTTGGGCAAATTCTTTGCCGGGCACAGCATCGATTCAAAGAAGCGGATTCGCCAACACCTTGTCGATCAGTTCTGCGCTGCCGCCGGTGGGCCCTGCGTTTATGTCGGGCGCGACACGAAAACCGCCCATCAGGGACTGGGACTCACCCAAGCTGCCTGGGACGTTGCCGCTAAACATCTGGTCGAGTCATTAGACAAACTCAAAGTAGCCAAAGTCGAAAAAGACGAGCTGCTGGCTTTTGTTGCCAGCGTAAAGAAAGACATCGTCGAAAAGTAGCGCCTGAGGCCGGTTGAATTTGAGGGCAATTTAAGATGAAACCAAGAACATTCGTTATCCTTATCATCGCGCTGAGCTGTCTCTCAGTGGTAGTGGTCTTTAATGCCGCCGCTTCGTTTGACGGAACCAATCCTCCTCATGCTGTAGACACGGCTGGAAAAACGATTCCCGATTCAAGCGCAACGCAACCAGATAAACCCATCATTCTGTCGAAAGATAGTAAGGATCCGAAGTGGGGCGAGCTTAAGCCAGAGACAACCTTTGATCACACCAAGCACAATTCCGATGTGACGCATACCCTTGACGGGAAAACGCTGACGGCCTGCGTTCACTGTCATCATACTGAACAACCAATGCCGGTAGCCGGCAAGCCGTACCTCAAGAAATCTGAGCGCGCCGAGGCGCTTACCGCGGCGCAACTCGAAACCTCAAAGCAGGCTGTGAATTCATGCCGACATTGTCACTTTCAGGAAGCGACGGCGGCCACCGATGAGTTTCCACCCAAAGGCGTCAAATATCCGAGAGAAATGGGCCTGCCACCATCAGGAAAGTTAACCAACGATAACGCCTACCACTTGAGATGTATCGCCTGCCATGACGCGGCCATGAAGAGGGATCCTAAACTGAAGGCTCCACAAGGGTGCGGGGACTGTCATGTAAAGAAATGACAGATTGCGGAACGGACTCGAAGTCACGGAAATTATGCTCTTGGACTAGCTGGGAGCCGCTAAAATCAGAACCGTCCCAAACTCTCATGCTGCGTTCGCTCAGGGATAGGGAACGAGATCGTATCCCCACTTGAGTTTGGAGTCGAGCTTTTTCATAAACAAAGAATCAAGGAAGAGTGG
>UEXV01000096.1_pt1 | contig 14473 bp, 13 predicted proteins | sample 4301181 | NCBI WGS metagenome assembly UEXV01 (sample SAMEA4773175, study PRJEB27434) | metagenome | biome: 2259; feature: agricultural soil; material: soil | place: USA | collected 2014-09 | depth 0.25 m | reverse complement strand
AGGCTTGCTTGTTGCTCTCCAGCAGTTGTTCCCAACCCGGAGCCAGCACAACGACTCCCTGACCAATGCGCTGCGTGCCTTGAAGGAATTCATTGAAGCGGACGACCGGCACTGCAAGCTGATGCGCGCCACCTAGGGTGGATTTCCCGTCGCATTGCCGTAAGCCGCTTTATAAAAGCGCTCGACAAAATAACCGTTATTTTGAAATTCGATCGAGAGAAAAAATGAAGCCGAAACATCGATGCGACGAACTTCGAGGCATTGTAGGTCGCTCCCGCATGAAGCGATGTTGTCACGCCAAAACTCGAAGCCGCTCACATCGGGCTCTCGATTTAAAAAGTCACGATAGTGTTGGCGCACGAAAAACCCATTCAGGTCGATGGGATTACCGCTGCCATTGTCATCGCCGATGATGATGCATTTGCCCTGGGTTCGGCTGATGGTGACGTTGACGGGACTGCTCAAATTAAACAGGAAAGTCTCGTCAGGCTCGATCAGGGTGTCTCCGTTAATCGAGACGGTGATGTTTGCCGAGGTGATGCCCGGCTGCAGCACAACGGAATTGGATTTTTGAACGTAGTCGCTTCCCGCGACAGAAGTGCCATCTTGCGTGGAGTATTGCACCGTAATCGGCTTGCCGCTGGCTGTCGAAAGCGTCACCGCAAAGGTGGCGATGGCGGTTCCACTATTCCAATATCAGGGTGTCCCCGATCGAAACCGACAGAGCCGGATCGTTGTCAAGAATCGTTGCTACTCCCCGCGACCTCGCCAGGCTGGCATTCAACGGATAAGTAAGGAGCATCGCAAACTGTTCATCAAATTCGTCGAGCAAGTCACCCATGATCGGAACAGTGAAGGTCTGGTTAGTGATGCCGGGTGGCGCTAAAATTAAGGCCTGAGCATTGGCCAAATGCCGTCGCAGACCAGCCCAGAGTCGTGAGAAGAGATAGGATGATCAGGAAAAGTCTTCGAACCATTTGTCACGCAACTTAAGACAGCCTGCCTTCACAGCTCTGCCGACATTGGTTTTCTTTGATTGGGGTCAGTGTCGATTGTCTCAAGGCTCGGGAAGTTTAAGACAATAGAACTGCTGAGTTAACGGCAGTGTACGGAAGAATCGTTTCAATCGCAAAGCTCTTAGCGCGGTTTACGTTTCTGCGCTTCCGCCGCTTCCGGACTATTCGGATAGCGCCGCATAATTTCGCGCCACGCCCAACCTTCATAGTGAAGCTGCCGGGTTGATCGATCGAAGGTGAAGGTAACGCCTTGCCGGTTGTAGCGATCGAGTCCGCTGTAATTCAGAAAGTAACTAAACTCAGGCGCGCCGTTGGCTGGGAGCTCGCGCCGCTCAAAGCGACGCTCCGCTTCACGTGAAAGCTTGGCGGCGGCCTCTTCGGCAGCGTCGCCGTAAATCAAAAGTACTTTCGGGCGCAAAGGTGAGCGCGAAAATAAATCGAGAAAGATCTTGGCGCGCGCTACGCGTTCGAATTCATCCGCACCTTCCAGCAGACGCACCAAACGCTCATCATCACCAGACCGCCAGGACGAAACGAGAGCTTCGCTCTGCACCCAGCCGGAGGTTCGGCGCGTGACGACGACTTGATGGAAAAGCAGTCCATCGCGGCTGCGACTCGAGCCACGGACGGAAACAAAACGGCCGCGGCCCATGCGCCGCAGCAAACGCGCCGAAGGATCAGGCGCAGTGCGCAATGCGGCGAGCCTCTCGTCAGCAATCACAGCGATGTGTCCACCGGGTGGGACGCGAGGTTTTTGCGCCTGCGAAGTCGCAACCACGAAAAGCGAAACCGCAATTACCGGGAGAATGATCCACCTTCGCGAGGCATAGCCTCGCTCATGATTTGCGACACATCCGGTCAGGCAAAGCCTTACCGCACATCGGAGCGGCAAAGCCGCGCGGCGATGAAATGCACTTCGAGCCGGCAAAGCCCTTCGAAAAGAGTTCTTACTTCTTTCTGAGTTGATGACGAATTCTGTTGACATGATTCGCCTCCGACACAAGGTGAGGGCAGCGAACTTGCGGAGACGTGACACAGCTGACCTGAAAAATCACCAGGTTGCAGGCGAAGACGCCCGCGTACCGTTACACGCGGCGGCGAGTAGCGGCCGCAACCGTGGGATTGATTTTTGAGCGGGCCTCGGCGGCAACCAAACGCCGGCTAACTCCCGCGTGGTGAAAGTGGCAAATCGCGACGGCGAGTGCGTCAGCCGCATCGTGCGGCTCGGGAACCGCGCGCAAAGCCAGCAGGACGCGCACCATTTCCTGAACCTGTTGCTTCTCGGCGTTGCCATATCCGGCAACTGTCTGCTTGACCAGCCTGGGCGAGTACTCTCCGATTTCCAGCGCCGCGCGCTCGGCTGCCAGCATGGCAACACCGCGCACCTGACCCAACTTCAAGATGACTTTGGGATTGACTGAGTAGAATGCTTCTTCGATCGCGCACGCATCGGGTTTTAGTCGATCGATCACCTCTTCGAGGCCGCGACTGATTTTCAAAAGCCGCGAAGCAAACGAGGCCGTCGATACAAGCTTGATGACACCGTACTCGACGAGTCGATAACTCTGGCCGCCGTTGTCACCTTCGACGACGCCCCAGCCAGTCGTTTCGCTCCCCGGATCTATTCCCAACACACGCACAATGGCTTCAGAGTGTACAGCATTGTGCAAGCGGAAGGCCGAAAATGTTTTGAGTCTTTATCTTAGTAGGAGGGTTAGGTGAGTTTGCAAATTTGAGTCAGAGGAAGTGCAGACCATGGCAGCACCGCGAAGGTGCTTCGTGACCGGCCAGCGATTTATCAAGCGCTGTTTTGACCAAGCAATCGCAGAACTTCCGGACGATCTTTGCCCAGAAGATAGACCGCGCTACGCAGGCGGCTGAGTTCGCCCTCGACGTGTTCGAAGCGTGAAGAGACGCCGTGTTCCATTGTGTCAAGCCGCAACTGAACCTGCTCGATGTCACCACGGATTGTCGTTGTGCTGACCTCGATTCTTTCGGAGAGCTTACCTTCTAACCTGGCAAGCTCCGCTTTGGTCGCCATTTCATCGCGAATGACCTCGATTCTTTCACAGAGCTTCCCTTCTAACTGGGCAAGCTCCGTTTTCGTAGTCATTTCGCCGCGAATGCTTTCCACATCATCACGGAGTTTCTCTACTGTACTTGCGATGAAGCCAATTAGGTTGTCGTTCGATTCACTCACTAATCGCATGATAACACTTCGTGTCAATGCAAAAATTTTGCAAGCTCAAGCCGCGGCCATGTCGGCTTCACTGATATCAAAGTTCGCCGAAACTTTCTGCACGTCGTCATGATCTTCCAGCGTTTCCATCAGCTTCAACATTTGTCTCGCGTCGCCGCCTTCAAGTTTCTTGTACTCCTTCGGAACCATTTCCACTTCGGCAACTTGAGGGTCAACTCCTGCTTTCTTAATTGCTTCGACCACGCTATCAAAGTCGTTGGGCGCCGTGATTACTTCAAAGTTGTCCTCGTCATCACGCAGATCTTCCGCGCCGGCGTCAGTCACGATTTCAAACAACTCTTCTTCGGACTTCGCACTCTTGGGAACGACGATGTAACCTTTCTTTTCAAACATCCACGCGACCGCGCCAGCCGCCGCGAGGTTGCCCCCGTTCTTGGAAAAGATATGACGAATCTCAGCCACGGTGCGATTGCGATTATCGGTCACAGATTCAATCAACAAGGCGACGCCCCCGGGACCGTAACCCTCGTAAGTAATCTCTTCGTAATTCACCCCTTCTTCCGCGCCGGTGCCGCGACGAATCGCGCGATCGATCGTGTCGTTCGGCATATTGCCGGCTTTCGCGTCAGATATCGCTTTGCGCAAGCGTGCGTTCGCGTCCGGGTCGCCGCCGCCCGTGCGCGCCGCCACCGTCAATTCCTTGATAAATTTAGTGAAGAGTTTGCCGCGCTTGGCATCGAGCGCGCCCTTCTTATGCTTAATCGAATGCCACTTCGAATGTCCGGACATGACCGCGATCCTTTGAGAATGTGATTGAATTAAGCGCTGAATATATCACAGGGTCGGGGGGCTTAGTCACCAGCGGCCTCGAGGGCAACTAATCAACATTGCTTAGTAAGGTCTGTTCCCAAGACCGGGCTGCGCAACAATCAATTGTTGATGTTTTCGAGCGGTGAGGAGATAATCAAGGAAAGAAACTCGAAAATGTAAGTGGTTCAGTCGCTACCTCCAGGCGAATCCCGATGTCCATTACTTGCCCCGGGCAATTTGTACGCGTGCTTGCTTATCCAGTCAGGCGAACGAGGGAGGGAAGGATGAAAATCTTTAAGCCGGCTCTGCGCCATCGCACCTTATCCGCGCACCTTTCAAAGCGAACCCTTCTCAAAGTGATTTCACTGCTGGCGATAATGACGCTAGCTCCAGTCGCAGGACGCGCCGCCGCCGGGGACATCGATCCGAGTTTCAACCCCGGGCCCGGCGCATCCGGTGCGACGGCCACCGTCTTTGCGGTTGCGCTGCAAACGGACGGCAAGGTTGTGATTGGAGGGACGTTTAGCCAAGTGGGAGGTCAAGCACGTGGAAACATCGCGCGCCTTAACGCCGACGGCAGTCTCGATACTACATTTCTTTCAAGTGGAGTCGGCGCGAACGGTGACGTATTCGCCGTGCTCGTGCAACCGGACGGCAAGATAGTAATCTGCGGCGACTTCACCACCGTCAACGGCGCGGCCCGCAATCGCATCGCGCGCTTAAACTCTGATGGCACGCTCGACTTTTCGTTCCTCGCCGCGGGCAGTGGGGCGAATTTCGCCGTTAACTCGGCGGCCCTCCAATCTGATGGGAAGATTGTTATTGGCGGCCGCTTTAGCGCTATCAACGACACCACGCGCAATCGCATCGCTCGGCTGAATTCTGACGGAACGCTCGACACTTCGTTCCTGGCCACAGGAACCGGCGTCAACATCGAGGTGTTTACGTTGGCGTTGCAATCCGACGGCAAGACGGTGATCGGCGGTTTTTTCACCAGCGTCAACGGCACAACGCGTAACGGAATTGCACGTCTCAATTCTGACGGATCTCTCGACACCTCATTTCTAGCAGCGGGATCCGGGGTGAATAACTCTGTATTTGCGGTAGCCGTCCAAGCTGATGGGAAAGTCCTGATTGGCGGACTATTTACGAACGTCAACGGCACGGAACGCAACGGCGCCGCGCGTCTCAACGCCGACGGTAACCTTGACACGTTCTTCATGGCCACAGGTTCAGGCGCTGACGCACCCTTGTACACTATGGCTGTGCAATCCGACGGCAAGATTCTAATCGGCGGCACCTTCACCAATTTCAGCGGCACTTCACGGAACGGCATCGCGCGGCTCAATACGAACGGCACCGTCGACACTTCATTCCTCGCTTCAGGTTCAGGCGTAAACAATATTGTGCGCTGCTCGGCTATCCAAGGTGACGGCAGAATTCTGATCGGCGGCGCTTTCACGACCGTGAATGGCGCAGTGCGCGCAGGCATTGCTCGTCTTGATAGCGCTGGTGGTTTGGACACTGCGGGCGCCGGAGTCGGCAGGAATGACGTCACAGTCCTGGCCGTACAATCGGACGCAAAAATTTTGATTGGCGGCACTTTCGTTAATTTCAACGGCACGGCCCGAAACCGCGTTGCGCGTCTGAATGGCGACGGAACGCTCGACACTACCTTCCTCGCCTCAGGTTCGGGCGCGAACGGCGACGTCTCTGCTTTAGCGCTTCAGTCCGACGGTAAGATTCTGATTGGTGGAATCTTCACCAACGTTAACGGTACGGCACGCAACCGCATCGCGCGGCTGAATACCGACGGTACGCTCGACACGGGTTTCCTGGCGGTGGGTTCAGGCGCAGATTCTGCTGTAAGGAAGATCGCCATTCAGGCTGACGGCAAGATCTTAATCGGCGGGACTTTTACCAGCATCGACGGCACGACGCGCAACCGCATCGCCCGCTTGAATACTAATGGCACAGTCGACAACTCTTTCCTCGCCTCCGGCACAGGTGCAAATGGTCCGGTGTGGACGCTGGCTGTGCAATCTGATGGCAAGATCTTGATTGGCGGCGACTTTACCAGTTTCAACGGAACATCGCGCAATCGCTTCGCCCGGCTAAATTCCGACGGCACGCTTGACACCGCGTTTCTCTCCACCGGCACCGGCGCGAATGATCAGGTGTTTGCGTTAGCACTTCAATCCGACGGCAAGGTCCTGATTGGCGGCTTCTTTACCACCGTGAACAATACGACGCGCAACCGCTTCGCGCGATTGAACAACGACGGCACGCTCGACACCGCGTTCCTCGCTACCGCCGCAGGCGCCAACTATTCGGTGCGAGCTATCGCTGTCCAACCCGACGGCAGGATTGTGATCGGAGGCGAGTTTGGCAACTACAATGGCGCTTATCGCAGTAACATCGCGCGTGTGAAGCCTGACAGCTCACTCGATGAAACTTTCATCAATTTCAATTCCGGCGCGAATAGTCGCGTGAGCGCGATCGCCCTCCAATCAGACGGCAAGGTAATCGTCGGCGGTTTTTTTAGCAGCGTTAATAATGTGGTGCGCGGCGGCATCGCGCGCTTAATAAGCGACGCGTCGCCTAACCCGATTGATACCGCCGCTAACCTGGTGATCCAGCACTACCGTGATTTTCTTAACCGCGAGCCCGATCCTGATGGTCAAGCCTTCTGGACTAACCAAATAACTTCTTGCGGCGCGAATGTGCAGTGCATTGAGGTCGCTCGCGTCAATGTCTCTGCGTCATTCTTCCTCTCGATCGAATTTCAACAGACTGGCTATTTGGTCGAGCGGATGTACAAGAGCGCCTTTGGCGATGCCGCGGAAACCTCGACATTTCCTGCGACTCATCAACTGGCCGTCCCCATCGTTCGTTTCGACGAATTTCTTCGCGACACGCAACGTATTGGCAGAGGAGTGATCGTGCTGGCGCCAGGGTGGGAAGCACTGCTCGAGAGTAACAAGCAGGCGTATGCCCTGGAGTTCGTGCAAACTTCGCGATTCATCACGGCCTTTCCCACGACGATGACACCCGCGCAGTTTGTCGATCAGCTCAACACGAGAGCCGGGAATGTGCTATCCGCGACTGAGCGCACCACGATCATCAACTTGTTTGGGGGAGCGGCGAATACGACTAACACCACGGCCCGTGGGCAAGCGGTTCGTCAGGTCGCCGAGGACGCTGATTTGTACAATGCGGAATTCAACCGCGCCTTTGTCCTGGCGGAATACTTTGGTTACTTGAGACGAAATCCCAACGACGCTCCGGAGTCAACCCGCGATTACACCGGCTTTGATTTCTGGCTGACGAAGCTCAATCAGTTTAATGGCAACTATATCAACGCCGAGATGGTAAAGGCGTTTCTCTCTTCGATTGAATATCGACAGCGGTTTGGGCCGTAGTTTGCCCCCTCTCCCTTTGGGAGAGGGTCGGGATGAGGGCTTAGTACGGCAAGCTCGGAATGATTCACCGGGCTTTAGCCCGCTTTCGAGACGAGCGACCAGTCAATTCTTCAAGTCGTAGATGCTGCGAAGAATTCCTGAACGGATTGCAGGCTGAAGCCCGCAGCAACGTTGTGGTTTCAGTTTGCGCTAGGACCCTCACCCCAACCCTCTCCCAAAGAGAGAGGGAGTCCAAACCCAAAGTTACGAGGCCCTACCAAAACCTCATTTTATTTTCTCGTATTCAGAACGCGCGGCCACCAGGGCGGGAAGCGTTTGCTCGGCGTCTTTCCAGAGCGTAAACAGATCCTGATATTCCTTGCGCGCCGTCGCCAGATCTTTATTCAAGGCCGCGGCGCGGGCCAGACCAAGATGGGCCAGCGGGTAAAGCGGCGACACTGGATACCAACCGCGATGTTCGAGAATCGATTTGAATTCAGTCGCGGCCTGCGCGCCATTCTTATTCTTCAGATAGGCCTGGCCGCGCAGATACTGCGGCCAGAAATCTCCGAACACTTCGTATTTGCGAGCTGACTCGAGCAACTGAATCGCCGGCGTCGCATTGCCACTGTTCAGCGCCAACTGGGCGCGAATAATAGGCATCGAGTTATTGATCAGCAAGTCATCCAGCGGATAGCGTTGTTTGAGATCGTCGAGCAGCGCCTGGGCGGGAGCAGCCTGTCCACACGCGGCCAGCGCAGTCGCCGCGCTCACGACATTAGCCTGCTCACGCGAGAGGTTCAGCGCTTCCCGGGCGAGCTGACTCACGCGGCCGCAACTCCCCAGCATCGCGTCTCGCGTGGCTTTCATCAGCATTACCTGCGCGACCATCTCTTTCTTTTCATCGCTCTTGCGAACCATCTCGATGACGCGATCGTTTAACTGATCGGCAATTTCCAGTTGCCCCAGGAACCCGGCCACGCGAGCTTGCCAGATGAGCGCCTCTTCCGGCGCCCGGCCGTTGGCATTGGCCCAATCGATTTGCTCCGCCATGGTGGCGGCGTCGTTCTGCATAAAAGCAATCTGATAAAGCCGCGCGTGCATGTTCGTGCTTTCAGGTTTTAGCGCCTGCGCCTTGCGGAGATAATCTTTCGCTTCTTCAAATCTGTTCTGCTCAATGAACGCGACGCCCACGTTCACATACGCGCGCGCATCTTTAGAATTCAAAGCGATGGCCTGGTTGCCCTCAGTCACGGCGAGGGTGGACGGGCCGACTATGGTGAACTTGTTGGCCAGCAGATTCAACGGCTCCCAATCTCGCGGATACGTATGTTTCCAGGTTTGGAGTTCTTCTATCTGTTTCTCCCACTGGCCCGTAACGCCGCCGAAGTAGCTGGACCTAATTAAGAATTTCTCGCGTTCGCTGACCCGGTCGACTAATTCGTAGGCCTTGGTGAACTCATCCCGCGCCGCGGCGAACTGATTGGTGTTGTTATAACAATTCGCCAGCCGCGCATGCGCGATGGCGAAATTTGGATCACTATCGATTGCCCGCAAATAAAATTGGATAGCACCCTTGTAATCCAGTTTTGAGTGTTGTTCTACGCCGAGAGAATATTGCCTGAGGGCTTCCAACTTTGAAGTCGTTACGTTTTCAATGGCCGCGTCGAATCGTTTGATCGTGCTGAGCGACTCTCCCAACTTTTCTCGCAGGCTCGAAGCAGCCGAGCCCAGCGATTTCAATATCTGATCCTTGTCCGTGACCACAAACTGTTCGCTCGCGATTGTGTCGCCGGTCTGCGAATTTATGGCCTCGATCAAAACTATGTAATTCGCACCGACGCGGGAAATGGATCCCAGCAGCATCGCCTTGATTCCCTGCCGCGCGCAAATAACTTTGGCCACGTCGCGCGTCACGCGCGTGTCCTGCGACAAATCCATAAGCTTCAAAGTGTCCCGCACTCGATCTTCCGAAAAAATGTCGAGGAAAGGAGACTGTCCGAGTTGCGCCGCCAGCCCCTGCTTCAGAGTCTTATCGAAATCAAGATCGCCGGTCGTATTAAGAAAATCAGCCAGAAGAATCGTGTCCTTGTCGGTGAGCTTCGGCTTCGAACGGGGAACGAAGATGAGCGCAAGCACTCCGAGCAGGACCGCGATTGCAACTACCGCGGCGACCTTCTTGTGCTGTTTGATTTCGTTGACGATGTATTCAACACTCGACTCTCGCGTTTGGATGGCGCTGGAAACTACACTCGTCTCATGTTTCTGCGGCAATACTGATTGCGTGCTGAGCCGCGGCACTGAGGCGTGAATCTCAGTTTCCGCCAGGGCGGTCATGGCGGAGTGATACTGCTCGGGCGCCATCGAACGCTCAAGCTCGCTCTGAAACTCAAGACGCTGTTTCAGTTTTTTGAGATCCGACTCGAGTTCTTTGATTGTTTGATAACGCTCGTCAACGTCCTTACGCAGAGCCTTGAGGACGATCCATTCAAGTTCCGCCGGGGCCTTGGGAGCGAAACGAGCTAAAGCAGCCGGTTCGGACTTGGCAATCGCGACGATCACGTCGGTCTTGGTTTCGCCGGAAAACGGGGCGCGGCCGCAGGCCATTTCGTACAGCACCACACCGAGGCTCCAGATGTCGGTGCGTTCGTCCACGGGCTTGCCTCGCGCCTGCTCCGGCGACATGTATTGCGAAGTTCCCAGGACCATTCCGGCATCTGTCTGCACCAGCGCGCGCGTCACCGCTTCGGTGTCAGTCTCATCGGATACCGGTCTCTCAGTAAGTTTCGCCAGGCCAAAATCCAAAACCTTAACGTGGCCGTTGCGACGGATCATTATGTTTTCCGGCTTGATGTCGCGATGAATGATGCGGGCGGCGTGCGCTTCTTCGAGCGCACCGGCCACCTGGATGGCGACGTCGAGCACTTCCGTCAATTCCATCGGCGCGCCCGACAGATGTGCTCTTAAGGTTTGCCCGTCGACAAATTCGGTGGCGATGAAGTGCCGGCCGCCTTCATCACCCATTTCGTAAATGGTGAGGATGTTCGGATGATTCAGCGCGGATGCGGCATAAGCTTCCTGATCAAAACGACTGAGACGATCGCGGTTCTGGGTGAGTTCTTCGGCCAGCAGCTTGAGCGCAACTTTTCGGCCCAGCTTTGTGTCCTCGGCGAGGTAGACTTCCCCCATACCTCCTGAGCCGAGCTTTTCAAGGATGCGATAACGAGAGATCGTCGTCAGTTCTTTTGGGGACTCGTCCATGCTTTCAACTTCTTAACTGTACCAGCGTGGTGGCAGTAACGCCCTGCAGGCGAATGATCTTGTTCTTTGAGCTGGCTCCCGAAACAATCTCCACGGCATTCTGCGGCACTTTAAATTTTTTTGCCAGATAGCGAATCAGTTCGCGGTTTGCCGCTCCTTCAACCGGCGGCGCGGCAATCCGAATTCGCAGCGCCCCTTCGTAATCGCCGACGATTGCGGTTGACGATGCGCGGGGCACAATGCGCACCGCGAAGGTGATTCCGCGGTCGTCTTCCTTGAACTGAATCACTCGGGCTCAATAGTAAATCGGAAATCAGAAATCGTAAATCGTCGCAAGGCCTTAACTGCCAGATTCTCGTTTCCTCTGCCGGCCTCTGCATAATCCTCGGTATTACGTCTGCGGTTATCTCCAATATTTGTATACGCAACCGCACCCTATTTCCGATTCACGTCTTCAGAAAAATCGCACTGGCCAACCATTCAGCATCGTGGACGCGACCACGGACTGACAAATCCACAAAATTACGAACGCGACGATCGCGGAAATGTCGAACATACCCACCAACGGCACCCAGCGTCGCAACGGCCCCAGCAATGGTTCAGTAAGTTGAATCAAAAATCGCGCAAGCCGATTGCGATAGTCAGCGCCGATCCAGGAAAAGATGATGCGCGCAAAAATCGCAATCGTGTAAAGACCGAGAAAACCAAACAGCAGATAGCCGGCGATGGCCATCGGGCCGCCGGGGCGACGGTTCGCGACGACGTAGAGAACTCCCGCAATCGTGTTCAGAAGACTCCCGGCCAATTGCACAACCAAAACCAGGACCACAATCAGCAGAACCACGACGATGAACGGCGCCACGGCCGGATCGAGCCGGAAAGCCACCAGCATGCGACGCGCCGGCGTAATCACCGGATCAGTAACGCGGCGAATGTTCCGCGCGTGCCACGTGAAGGGATTCACGTCCAGGTAATTAAACATCGCCCGCAGAATGATCAGAATAATCCCGGCAGTGCCCATTGCAATCGCGGCCCACCAGACAAAGACATAAATCAAAGCAAGAATAGCCATCAGGGTACGCACGCCTCTGGCGTGCTATCTACTATCGTGTCCGCGGAGCACGCCTGAGGCGTGCGTACCGACTCATTTCTCTCTTTCCCCAAATATCGCCGTGCCGACGCGCACCATCGTCGCGCCTTCATCGATGGCCGTTTCGTAATCGTTGGTCATCCCCATCGATAACTCGCCCTGGCGATCTCCGAACAGGCCCGAGGCGGAAAGTTCATCACGCAATTTCCGCAGCCGGCGAAAATAAGGACGCACCTTTTCCGGATCATCGAAGAAAGGCGGCAACGTCATCAATCCAATCAAATTCAAATGGGCGCATTCGCGGACGGCTACGGCCAGCTCGCGCATCGCACTCTCTTCAATGCCGGTCTTGGTCGCTTCATGTCCCAAATCAACCTGAATCAAAACCGGCAATTCTTTTCGCTCAAGCTCTTCACAGACGCGTTCGAGCCGGCGCGCCAGCGGAACGGAATCGAGCGAATGAATCACATCAAACAATTCAACCGCGCGGCGCGCTTTGTTCGATTGCAAATGCCCGATCAGATGCCAGCGCGCGGCGTTTCGACCGACGTCCGGAATCTTTGAGTCGGCTTCCTGCACACGGTTTTCGCCAAAGTCCGCGACTCCCGCGGCGATTGCTTCACGCACACTGCCGGCCGGATGCGTCTTGCTCACCGCGACCAGAGTAATTTCCTCCGGCGACCGCTGACAGCGTTTCGCTGCGGCTGCGATTTTGCCGCGTACGTCCTCGATCCGCGCGACCAGACCCGTCGCTGTACCCGCAATAGCCATATCCGCAAAATTTACTGCGACTGAAAGCCAACTATAACAATGCCGCAAGCCGAAGGCTAACAACCGCAATTATAATCAGAATCGCGCAAGCACATCTCTCCTCAAATAAAAGATCGATACATCCTGGAGGAATTATGAACAGAAGGATTGTTTCTCTTTTTGGACGAATTGCTCTCCTCGCGCTTTTGGGAATGATTGTGCTTCCCGTCACTGCATTTGCACAAAGGGCCTGGGTGGTAAGACGGCCGCACCGAAACCGCGTGGTGATTTATCAACCGAGACCGAACGTTATCTATCAGCGGCGCCCGGTTTACAACTACCGCTATAGCAACTATCGGTATTCCGAACCTTACTACGCGACTCAGTACTATTCGTACCGATACTCGCAGCCGTATTACGGAAATCAATATTATTCGTACCCTTACTCTCAGCCGTATTTCGCGAACCGATATGCTTACGCCCGATCATACCCGTCTTATCGTTATCGCTTCGACGGGTATCAACCCCGCTATCGCCGCAGTGGATTCCGAGTCGGAATTCGGCTGAGGTAATGAAACACTCTCCCCAACTTTCATATTAATGAGGAGGACTTATGCATAGAAATTTATTGAGACTGCTGTTGTGTTTCGCAATTGTGTGCGTCGTCTCAGTCGCGGCGTTCGCGCAAGGGCGCGGCCGGGGAAACGGAAGAGGACGGAGTGTGGATGTCTTCTCCGATCGTGACTACCGTGGAAACCGCGCGCGCAGCCAGAATTGGAAATGCGGAGTGTTTGTAAACTGTCATGATGCTCGCGACGGTCGCATTGACGGGCGCGGGCCGCGACGCACGAACGGCTTTTGGCGCAACCGCGTCTTTGTCGCGCGCGGCTCAAACGTGGGATATCGAAGGTACAACACGAACGATTATTGGCGGCGGCGTCACCTGGATTATCGTACGAGAGATCGGGTTCGGCGCTATAGATAATTGCCTCGTGACCCTAGAGCCCTGACACGGGAGAATCGAGAATCAGCAAAAAACTTTTTCTCGGTTCTTCGTCTCACCGATCAAGTAGACCCTCACCCATATCGTGTGCTCGGCATTCCATCCTGGGCAGCAAACGTACAGCGCGCTAACAAATTGCTGGGGCCAGATGGTGGTACGATAATTGTTGCTCTTCGCCCGAGCCCCCCGACATGGGCTCTTTCATCGATCAAATCAGCACAATCTTAATCCTTGAATCACTGGGAGGAGTTTATGTCTTTACTCAGAACGAGAATGAATACACTGGCCGCGATTTTGTTCGCGCTGGCCGTAACTCTGGCGTTGCCGATTATTTCGTTTGCGCAGGGGCGCGGCAACGGTCGCGGCGCCGGCAAGCCCGACAAATGCGCGAAATTTGTGAACTGTCACGATGCTCGCGACGGTCGTGTGGATGGGCGCGGACCGGCAATCCAGAGCAACTATCCGTTTCCAAACAACTACCCATATCCAAACAATTATCCCTATCCCAACAACTACCCGTATCCAAACAATTATCCCTATCCCAACAACTACCCGTATCCAAACAATTATCCCAATCCATCGCAGACGCGAAATCGACAAATTGACCGAGATGGTGATGGCGATATCGATCGTGAGGATCGCATTCTCAACCGGCGGGACAGGAATCGCCGCGTTGATCGTGACGGAGATGGAGACGTTGACCGTGACGACTATCGGCGACGGCGCCAGGGCTCGAGAGATGGCACGGAAAACCGTGACCGGCGCGTTCGTCGATCAAACTAGGTGCTTGATTCGAACTGAAGGAATCGACGCCGAGCGGTTGCTTGACACCCCACATTCGCGTTCGTAAGATCAACCTCCACTTCGCGGATGTGGCGGAACTGGCAGACGCGCAGGTCTCAGAAGCCTGTGATGGTGACATCGTGGAGGTTCAAGTCCTCT
>UEXV01000109.1_pt1 | contig 14591 bp, 9 predicted proteins | sample 4301181 | NCBI WGS metagenome assembly UEXV01 (sample SAMEA4773175, study PRJEB27434) | metagenome | biome: 2259; feature: agricultural soil; material: soil | place: USA | collected 2014-09 | depth 0.25 m | reverse complement strand
TCGTAACTCCTTATTTCCCGTTCTTCCCAAGATCCTGATCTTTTCCAGGGGGATACCATGTTGGGTTCGTTTCCCACATGCTGCGTTCGCTCTTAATTGACTTTTGGATATAAGAGGAATATGGTCTGGCCGTTTCAAACGGGCTGACTCACGAGCCTGCTAATTGCCTTTGCACACTCGCTAATTCAGCCCAACGATTTAACTGTACCAGCTCGAAGCGCTTCGGAACGACTCAATGCGTCCCTCGAAGATTGCATTTGGGTTTGCTTCGTCGCTCTTTTGACGGAGACCCACCTCGTGTCACAAACAACCAAGCGTGATCACACAGTTGTAATCATCGGCACCGGTTTCGGCGGCACGATGACCGGCATTCCACTCGCTCAGGCTTTCAAGGAGCGGAATAAAGGCGAGACCGTCTTGATGCTTGAACGTGGCACGTGGTGGACGACACCCGTAAGCACTGTGCAAGACAAAGAAGTGAAGACTGCTGAGTTTCTCTCTAAGAAGGGTCAGCCAGTTCAGTACTGGTCGGCATTGAATCACTTTCGAGGACTCATCGACATTTTCAGTCGCTGTTTTCGACGCACCAAAGACGAAAACATTTTCACACGAATGTTCAAGTCGCTCCGCAACGAAGACGGTCTATTCGATCTTACGATCCTGGGCAGAAAGGGATTGTTCGGCCTGCGGCCAAAGTCCGATGGTATTACTGTGATTCGTGCCAGCGGCGTAGGTGGTGGTTCATTGGTCTACTCGAACATAACTATTCAGCCGCCCGACTTCATCTTCAAGAATTCACGCTGGCCCATCACCTGGACGGATGCCGAGCGCGAGGACTACTTCAACTTCGCTCGTCATGCGATCGGTTTTAGCGTTCTCTCGGCGCTCAAGGTGCGTGGTCCCGCGCATACGCCGTTCAAAGGAACAGAAGCGCCCATCAAAGATGTGGCGGCGAATGCAGGACTCAGCAACATTGCCACGCGCTCGGCCAGAATCAGAACCCATTGGACCGTTGTTCCCGATCCAAATAATCCGTCTAATCCGCGCGGCTTGAAAAAGCTAACCATTAACCCACCGGCTCCGGTGCCGCCCGCGCCTCCGGTCCCGGTTGATGATCGGGCAAATGATCTCTGGCTTGATCGCGGCCGCGTTTTTCAGACGGCAGTCAAAGATCTGACGACGGACTACGGACTGGTAGACCTGGCTATCAATGATCTGACCCCCGAAGAAACACCTTTGGGATTCCCCGGGCAGACTCTTCCCAAGAACCATCCACAAGAGAAAGAGGTCAACTATTGCGAGCGCCAGAGTCGCTGCAATATCGGCTGCCTGCCCGGCGCGCGACACACGCTAAACAAACAACTGATGCGCGCTATTCATGGCAGGCCTAAAAGGTACGTCGCGCCCGACGCCCCTGTGGGCACGGGCGAGCCAAATGATGAACCACCGGATTTTGAACACATCATGTTCCTTCAGGCGCTGGCCGAAGTGGATGTAATTGTGCCCTTGCCCGGCGGCGGGTACGAGGTGCGTTATATTCAGCGAAATCCCCAGAAGACCTGGGAGTACAGGAACGCGCGGGTGACTGCCGACAATGTTATTGTCGCCGCCGGCTGCCTGGGAACCAACGAGATCATGCTTCGCTGTTCGGCGAACGAACGAGCAACCCTGCCTAACTTGAGCGACCGTGTAGGCGATGGCTTTTCGACCAATGGCGATTACCTCGCGTTTCTGAATAAGACCGACAAGCGTGCCAGTCTCATCCGCGGTCCTGTTACTACGTCGTACGCGCATTTCAATACTGTGACAGGTACCGGAGCTGACGGACCCACCGCAGTTACTCCGCCCAATAACGAACTTTTCCACACGCTCGAAGATCAGGGCATTCCGCCTGCGTTTGCGACGCTTTTTGGCGAGGGATTGCCCTTGATTTACAAGTTGATAGGGACTGGCGATGCTGGTTTGGGTTTTCTCGTGCGCGCCGCTTGCAAATACGTGAAGCAGCGGGTGCTGAAATTGTTACGAGAGGCATTCCGAAATAATCTTGAACGCGCTGATGTCTTCAAGTCGGAAGAGGAGCGTATTTCAAATTTCATGTGCGTAGTCGCGATGGGTCGCGACAACGCGGACGGCAAGTTCCGCCTCGGCAAGAAAGGTGACACACCGTTGCGGATTAGCAAGCCTGGCGGCAAAAAGTTTTGGGATGATCCGGTCTATCGTGCGATCGAAGAATCTCTCGGGCGGCTCGGCAAGAAGTTCCGTCAGAGCGAGGACCAGAAGTTTTACAATCCCTTCCTGACGCCGGTCGCGAAGGCGGCGGGCGCCGACTCCATCGCTCTCAGCCACCCGCTCGGTGGCTGTCGTATGGCGAAGTCCGCCGCCGATGGCGTGGTGGACGAATACGGACGCGTCTTTGACAAGACGAAGACTGGTGCGAATCTATTCTACGACGGACTCTACATTGCTGATGCTTCGATAATCCCAACCGCGCTCGGAGTAAATCCGTCTTTAACTATTTCCGCTCTATCGCTTCGCGTCGCAGAGGACCTGATTCGCCAGAAGTTTCCGCCTCCAAGTCCACCAGGTCCGTGACTTGGAGACATCGGGACGGAGTGCCAATTAAGAACGTCAGAAGCTGTAGTTCAATCTTCCTGAAAACAGGCTGGCCGTAAAGTTTCCTTCGCGCAACGAACGTGTTGTAACTCTTGCGATAATCGACGAGCACGAGTCGGTTCGGTCGCTACGCCCGCCTGAACTTCATACCGCTTTGCTGGCACGAGTCTTCCCCATTTCTCTCTCACGTTGAAAACGATTCGCATGCTGAGGTCGCTGGCGAGAAAACGCGTGAGTGGTTGAAAATGATATGTCCGGTCGGAATGACGATCCACCGCCGAATCTGAAACGGCTCGCTTAGACACCCCAACCAAAAACGTTGACAGGCTTTAAAAAACAGGCATATAGTCCAGCCGTTCTCATGGGAATTGGCGTCCCGTAGTGCCCAAACACCACTACCTCACGATCGATTTCAATTGAGGCTTTTCAAGGATTAGGTCCTCGCTTGGTTTCTTTGCTCGCGAAGAATCGCGTGAATGAAATCTAATCGAACCGCGAAGTCGCGTTCGCCACAAATCACGTTTACTGCCGGCCTTTTTTGCTCAGAGAGGAGGCTTCCCATGGAACTCTCAATTAAGAACACGCGGGGTCATGCGCCGATTGTTTTGATGGTAGTGATCTTGTCAGCCCCTTTGCTCGCGCTTCCGGACACAGGCGCCTGGCATGGGATGAGACCGCTGCTGATGCAAGCAGTAGCGTTTGGCTCACTCGCTTTGCTCTTGACGCAAGTCAGATGGTCGCTTGAAGGATTGCGCAGGTTTCTAATTACCGGCCCGAATCTGGCGCTGATTCTGTTCGTGGGATGGACAGCACTCTCTTTTGTACTCACGGCCCCGGTCGGCGGACGCGGGCGAGCGATCGCTTTGGCCGAGATGATGCGCTTGGCTTCGGGCCTGGCAATCTATTTCGCGATCGTGTACCGCTGCAACTCTCGCGGTCATTTGAAACTCGCGGTGCTGTTGCTGCTGGTTGGAGGTGTATTAGCCAGCGCGGCAGGTATGTTCAGCGCGGGTCTATCCAAATCTGATGGTGTAACCGCCGCTTACGGAAACAGGCAACTGCTTGCTGCATTTCTGGTGTTGTTGCTACCGGCCGCAATCGTCTTTGCGCAAACGGGCGAGAAGTTTATGCGTCCCCTCTTCGCGACCTCAGCGGCCTTACGTTGTCTGCTAGCAACCGTTGCCACAGTAATGCTGATCGCCGCAATTCTGCTGACGAACAACCGTAGCAGTTGGTTGGGGAGCGTGGTCGGACTACTGCTGGTTACAGTGCTGCTTTTTAGAGCAGGAAGATTCAGGGAGACGACGGCAAGAAAGCGTCATTGGATCGCTTCGGCCGTCGTAGCATCGGCGGCAGTCGTCCTCTTCTTCATGCTATTGGGAACCGAGTCGGGAGTCCTCGATCGCGCGAAGACGTTGACTGCTCCGACGCAGGTTAGTTCTTTTCAGCAGCGCCTCGAATTTTGGTCGATCTGCGAAAAGATGATCCGTACGCGACCGCTGATGGGTTTCGGTGTCGGCTCTTTCCCGATGAAGGCTGCCGACTATTCCGGAGCGAAGGCAGAACAGATCGTCAGCGACTCTGGTGGCGAGAGCTTAGGTGTGCCTTCGGCAGCACAAGTGGAGCAGGAAGGCGCGTCTTTATCCAGCCTTCCGCATAATGAGTATCTGCAACTGGCCGCCGAGCAAGGACTGATTGGGTTGGCACTTTACCTTGCCGTGCTAGTTGGCTTTTTCTATCGAGGCATCAGGGCGCTTCCCCACGTTGCTAAACTTAGTAGAACAAGAAAGTTGATGCTAATCGCTTCGATGTCAGCCATCGCCGCGCAATGCGTTGACGCGATCGGAAATCCAGGCTGGCGCTTCGGAGACGTGAGTCCATTATTTTGGCTGATGCTGGGTTTGGGAATGGCCGCCACACATCATCATCGGCAAGAGGGAGTCACGGAAGACCTTACGCAAAGTCCGCGCCTGCTCAGATTTGGATTTGACCGACTTGGCTGGCAGATGTCCGCCATGCTCGTGCTCGCACTCTTGGTACCGTCATTCGCTGGAGCTCAAGCGGGATCGCCCCAGTCGACGTACTTCGTGACCACGCTGGTGCCTGGCGTAGTAACCGTCGGGGCCCTCGTTGTCGGGATCCCCGTGGTATCAGGACGTTCAGAACCAAAACCGGAGAGTAACGCTCAGGTTACATCTGAGTCCCTGGACATCACCGGCCCGGTGTTTCCGGCAGTCTTGAACATGAGCAACTTTTCTGTGGTGGGCTTTGTGAACGGCGGATGGCCAATCGTGATTGAGTATCAACTGGAGGCTGACAGCACCGCCACAGTAACGATAAACACCAGGGATGGAAAGCATTCTTTCGACATACGGCTCCCATCGACGAATGACCAGCCCAGGGAGATAATTAGCAAGATTCCCGGCGATTTTGGTCAGGAGCCGGTCGTCGGCGGACTCTCTTTCACCGCTTTTAAGAATGGTCCTGAGCCGAGGAAGCCCGCGCGTTTTTTCCTAAGCGCGGTCGGCCTGGGGCCGCACGCGGTCGGATCAGTGGTCATTGATCAACTCAAGTTCCAACCCGGCAGCATTCGTCCGAAGCTGAACGAGAGAGCCTCTTACAGCTTTCACTCCCGCTCTGACCTCAGCACGGCGTCGGCAGAATTCAGACGCGTGATAAACACTGCCGACGAGTCTAAATCGCAACTAATCTCAAGTCAGCCTCTCATGAACGGAATCAGGCAAAACGACAAGGTCGACGGATCTTGGGACGGAAAGAATCAGCGAGGGACAATCTCGCGGGGACCGCACCAGTTCCACGTTCGAGCTTGGAGAACCGGGAAAAGCGGTGGAGATTGGGTGCACGTGGCTAATCGCCAACTCGTGAGAGTTGAATAGCGCCTGACACATTCGTGACTTCACGGCTTTCAGGTGGAGGGGTTTACGCAGTAGAACCAACGGATGAAAGAGTGTCCAACCTGTCGCCGTTGCTTTCCTGACGACGTCAAAAACTGTCCGGATGACGCGACCGCGACCGCGCCGTCGATCGCGGGCGAACCTATTCTCGACGACCGCTATCAGCTCGAGAAGCGTCTGGGCCAGGGCGGCATGGGCGTCGTCTTTAAAGCGCGTCATATCTTTCTCAAGACCCAACACGCGATCAAGATTATCCTTCCGGATTTAGTCGGCAAGGATCCCAATCTGGTTACGCGCTTTCGCCAGGAAGCGCTGGCAGCCGCCGCAATCCGTCATCAAAACATTATCGCGGTGACTGACTTTGGCGTGGTGCGCGAGACGATGCCCTTCCTGGTGATGGAGTTCATACAGGGCAAATCGCTGCAGGATATCATGGCCGAAGAAGGCGCCATGCCGCCGCTGCGCGCGTGCGAGTTGATTCAACCGGTTTGCGCCGGCATCGCCGCGGCCCATCGGCAGAAGATCGTTCATCGCGATCTGAAGCCGTTGAATGTCATGATCCAGGAGGACGTGCCGATCAGCGAGGGCACAAAGATCCTTGACTTCGGTCTGGCCAAGATCAAATCCGGGGACTTGCTTGGCTCGTTCGTCGCCGCCCACACCACCGGTGTGATGGGCTCTCCGTTTTACATGGCGCCGGAGCAATGGTCCGATGATCCACCGGACGCGCGCGCCGACATCTACAGCCTCGGTGTGATGTTTTATCAAATGCTCTGCGGCGAAGTGCCGTTCACAGGAAGCTCGATTCCATCGGTCATGAAGAAGCACCTGACGATGGAAGCTCCTTCGCTGGCTTCGAAAGGCGTTGAGGTGCCGCCGCAGATCGAGGCCGTCGTTCGTCACGCGCTGGAAAAAGATCCGAAGTACCGCACGCCTTCAGCAGAAGAATTCGCAAACGAATTACGTGAGGCGATGACTTCGGACCGCGCGACTTTGCAGTACACTGCAATATTCGGGGAAATCGATCCCAGAAAAACGATTTCATGGGCGACCGGGACTGGTCCTGGGACCGTGCCGAAAAAAGGATCGACGCCCTCATTTGATCCCCTGGCAGGAACTATCAGCGCTCCATCTCGGCTCGAGTCTTTCAACCTGCTGACGGCCTTCAGGCGATCTCGGCTTACTCGTACCGGCGCTGGACTGCTGGTGTTGGCCGGGGCTGCGTTTGCGCAGTACAAACTCATAGACGTTCCGCGGCCAGTGTATCTAGAGACAACCGGAAAATTCTCTCCGGCAACGATCAGACTCGGCCAGGCAGAACTGATCATCGAGGGGGCGGTGGTTGACTCTGAAGAAAAGATGCTTTTTTCGCACAATGGTTCTTCATACAAAGGGAGGCCAAATGAAACCTTAGATGTCAGCTTCGAACGCGCGCGTTTGGGTGCGGAAACCATCGAGAGACTCTATCATCCCGAATCAATACCACCCTCGACTATGACCAGTATTTACTATAGGGCAGAAGATTTAGAGTCGAAGAGTTCGGCCCGTGGTGAGCCGTGTCGCACACGAGTCGAACTATTCGCCGACTCAAAAATGCCTGACGAAATTCACATTTTTCAGCTCGGCGACCCCGGCGCAAACAATTATCGTTATCTTGAGATGAAAACAAAGGGGGCAGAACTTGTCTCAGTCTTTTCCACCGAGTCGGTAGACGAAATAGAACCTGCGCCCGGCTGCCGATACGTGCTCAGAGTGGGCGACTGGAAAAAACCTCTCACCAAAGTTGACGTGACAACGGTGATGGCTGAAAACTCCGATCTACGTTTGTACTTCAGGCCACTGACGCCCGACTCGACGCCGTGGGATGACACAGGAGGGTTCTTGCCGCTTGATTTAGGGACCCAGCGGTTGGAGCGGAATGCCCAGGCACCGTTCCAAGCGCGCTCTGTGAGTATCAAGTCTCTGGACCGTGATAACCCGCGTAGTCTCTTGAGCGCCAAAAGCGCGAATGGCGGCCCGCTACTTACCATTGACGACTTAAAGGTCGGCTCGGGTGAGATTCAAGTCAGCGTTGGCGGCAAAGGATTAGTCGAGATTAACGGTGAACCCTGGACCCCCAATTTCTCGAATCGCATACTGGAGCACAAGCTTCTGGCAGCGCTCCTGGCAGCAGTTAACATCGCGCTGCTGGCATTGGTGGCGCGTCTGATCTTCAAAACGCGAAGTCGCGAGTCAGTTTGATCTGGAGACTGTATGATGACAACCGGCGGAGTTCAGCGCGGACGTGAGCAGCGTGCGGGGACATGTAGTTCAATCTTCCTGCGAGCAAACTAGTGGTGAAGTTTCCTTCGCGCAAACACACTCTCTTATTGCTCTCGGATAGATCGACCAGTAATGTGCATTAGGTCGCCAGGCTATTCCACCCGTGGTCTCGGATCTCTTACCTGAATAAAAAATCTCCCCAGTGCTCTCGCACAGAGAAAACGAGTCGATTACTTAGGTCGCTCGTGTACGACGCGCGTGGGCGAAAACGCTCTCTCACTTGCGAACGTGCATTTCTTCCACTCTGCGATTAACCTCGTCCCAATTCACGTTTTGCATGAAAGCGTCAATGTATTTCGCGGCCGCTGCACCGTAATCCATGTGATAGGCGTGCTCGTACATATCGAGCACCAGCAGCGGATAGCCCAACGGCGCGTTATGCATGTGATCCCAGGCCCAGTAGTTGTGAACCTCGCCTGTGTGCAAGTTGTAAGAAAGAATCGTCCAACCTGAGCCGCCGCCGAGGGCGTTAGCCGTTTTCTTGAATTCCGCTTCCCACTGCTCGTAACTACCGAACCATTGTTTGATGAGATCGAGCGCCTTGCCGCTCGCCTTGCCATCACCACCAAGGTTGGCAAAATAGTTTTCATGCAAGACCACCGAGCCTGTGCGCACCAGTTCTTCTCGCTTTACGTCGCCATAAAGATAGGGCGGGAGATCTTTCTCAGTGAGCATTGAGGCAAGTCTTTGCTCAACGGCATTCAGCGCTTTGACGGCGCCACCGTAATTGTTTTCCCAATGCGATCTGAGCAGCTTTTCTGACAAGCCTTTCAGTTTTGTTGGATCGAACGGCAACGGCTTAGGCGTGTGCTGGCCGCCGAACGCGCGCGCGGCAGGAATTACGGCCGCCGCCTGTTCCTCAGTTGTTAGGCCTGCGTTTGCTGCTTTAACTTCGTCGTTAGTAACCAGCGTGGTGAGCGCTACCCCTGCGCCTCCTGTCGCCATCATATTCATCAGCTTTCGTCTTGATACTTTCCGCATAATCGCTCCCTCTTCGCCAGCATTTTTTCTACGGTTAAGGCCGATCACGCGGCGAAATCCATCAGAGTACCTGCACCTGCGTTGACTGCCTTCTCATAAACTGCTGCTGCGGTCACGACATCTTGCAAGGCCATTCCGGTTGAGTCGAAGGTTATGATCTCGTCCGAGGAGGTGCTGGCCGGGTTTGACGCCAGCTATTACATCACCTAGTTCTGCGTAAATGTCCTCTCTGGTAATCACACCCGCATCCAGCGCGTGGTGAACCTCTCCTATAGTCGCGCATTGCTCAAGCAGATCAACGACTATCTTGCTGCGGGTGAGCAGGGCTGGCTCCAATTCCTGCTTCTCTGGATTGTCGGCTCCGACGGCTGCGATGAAAGTGCCCGGCGCAACAAACTCTGCTTTTAGGAAAGGTGCATGTGATGGCGTGCACGTAACGCACACATCGCTCCGACTGACAGCTTTCTGTAGATCGCTAACGGCCTCCACCTCAATTCTCAACTCTTGAGCCATCTTATCGGCGAACCTTTGCGCCTGAGCTTGATCCAGGTCATAGGCCCAGACCTCTTTGATCGGAAGAACTCTCGTCAGCACCTGAAGCGAAATGCGCCCTTGATTACCGCAACCACAAATGGTTGCCGCCTTCGAATCACTCCGGGCGAGGTACTTGGCGGCTATGCCCGTCGCTGCGCCCGTGCGTTGGATCGTGATTTCAATCGAATCCATCAAAGCTAGTGGATAACCATTCTCGCCATCACATAACATGACCACGCCTTGAATGGTGGGCAAATCATGCCGCTTGGGATTGGCGGGAAAGTTCGCATTGATCTTTGCCGCAAAGTACGAGCGATTGAGATCCATGAGTCCCGCCTTGATATGGTATCCGCCATCTCGAGCGTGGACTCCCAGGATTCCGGGAGCTTGGGTCTTCCCTTCCCCATACAGTTTGAAGGCATGTTCGACTGCCGCCATGCATTCTTCAATCGTGAGCAGTCTTCTAACATCACGGCCCGTTAGCACCAATGTTCCCTCAGGTTTCACCGAGATCGAATTCCCTTCTTATAAGAGCGCGCGCCCGACCGCGTACAAGATTCCCCCGGCCATAGCACCAATCGCCACCAGAGCAACATCGCGCTTCAACCAGACAATCAACAGAAAAGAAGTTATAGAAATTAGGATGGCGGGCCAGCCGACCAGCGCCTCAGGAATCAGGTCGAGAGAAACTACGGCGATTACACCGACTACAGCGGCGCTGACACCTGCCAGAAACGCTTGAATGGTCTTATTGTCGCGAACCTTTTCTACGTAATGAGCGCCGCCCAGTACGAAGACGAATGACGGCAGGAAAACAAAGACCGTTGCGACGATTGCCCCGGGCACTCCGCCGGCGAGATATCCAGCAAACGTCGTAAAGAGCATGAATGGTCCGGGAGTGGCCACGCTCAAGGCGACGCCGTCCAAAAGTTGACCATCCGTTAACCAGTGGTGTTCGGCGACTGCTCCCTGCTGAACGAATACCAACGAAGCGTATGCTCCGCCGAAACTGAATAGCCCTGTCTTGAAGAATAGCCACCCGATTTGGAATAAGCGCGAATCGATTAAAGGAAGAAGCAATACGAGACCGGCGATCGTGACTGGAGCGGATGGCGCGGCTCTTCTTAGTCTGGGCCAACCAACTTCTTTCAGCAGATTCAAGAGACCTGCTATTAGTAGAATCAGCAAAAAATTGATACCTGCGAAGTGCATCCCCAGAAAAGAACCGACCAGCAACACGGCGAGAAACCACTTGCGAATTGTGGCCGTACCTAACTTAATGATGCCTGCCGCGATGATGCCGAGCACGGCGGGCTTTAGTACGTAGAGCGCGTTATTGACTTGAGTCAGCTTGCCATACTTCACGTAGAGCCAACTCAGGAAGATAATCACCGCCGCGCCGGGCAGGATGAATGTGAGTCCTGCTAAGACCCCACCCACGAATCTCCGCTTCACATAGCCAACATAGATTGCCAATTGCAGAGCTTCCGGACCAGGCAGCATGTGACAGAAGGCCATGATCTTCACGAAGCGATCTTTGCTGAGCCACTTACGTTTCTCGACCATGTGGTTGTACATCATTGTGATCTGCGCAACTGGCCCGCCCACGTTCACGAAGCCGAGAAATAGGAAGTACAGAAACACCTCTCGCCACGAAGGCATCTGGTGCTCTTCATCGTTCATTGTTTCGGTTTTCAGGGTCTCATCCATCGAGCAATACTTCCTGAGAGCTACTTCTTCCGGGAGGCTCTTCTTTTCAAAGTCGAAGCCTTGCGCGGTCTCTTTTCAGTTTGTTTATCGAGCAGCAAGTAGAGGCCGTCGAAGATCGCGCTCGCTTGCTGCAGAAGCTTGCGATCATCGCGCAAGCTCTCGCTCAGTCCGTTAAAGATTGCATTCAGTCCTGCCGCTTCGAGCCGTTGGAATTTGTCATCCTTTAGATCGATGTCATGAACTATCTGCGCCAGTTCGGATAGCCCTCGCGTATCGCTTAAGCCGAATCGCTTGAGCAGTGTTTCAAACGTGCAGTCCTCGCCCTGATGCGTAAACTCTGCCCCGAACATGTCGAAAGGTATGGCGTTCTCGACGGTTTCACCTTCCGCTACAAAATAGAATCGCGGACGTTTGTCGATGAATTGCTTGATGAGCCAGGCGGAAGCAAGACGATCAATGTGAATATTCTTTCGAGTCATCCATCGCCGACCCTGGTAATCCTGGACTGCCAGCGCATCTCGCTTTCGCGATGACGTTGGCGCTTTGGCAGTCGGTGTTTGTGAGAAGCGGAGAACCTTCTGACAACGTTGGCAGGCATTTAGCGCAGCGGCACGACCGTTCGCTTCGAAGAAGTCGTTGGCAATTATCCTTTCCAGCTCCGCATGCAACCTGTCAAGTTCCACTTCATGCGCCGCCAATCGCCCGGCAGAAAGATGCTTGCCACGCGTTTGCTCGCGGACCGACCCGGCTAATCGATCAAGACTTGCCGTGATTTGGACAAACTCTTCATCTCGCGTTTTGCGAAACGCTGCGATGATTTCTGCGTCGGTTGCTCCCTCGACAGCACCAGCACGAAACACCGCCGCCTCGCCACCGGCCGATTCGATCTCCTGTTTCAGCCATTGAAAATCTTCATTGGTCTTATCGCTGGCCGGGAGCACGTAAACAGAATTCTTAATGGCTACCGCGCCGAGCTTTTGCAGCTTGCGCCAGATGCGCACACGCAGATTGGTTGGTCGTGGCGGCAACTGATGAATCAGAAGTACCCACTCCTGCGACTTTGGATTTTGCTGTTTAGACAACGTAATGCTCAGTGTAACTGGTGTTACATTGCAGAGCAAGCCAAGCTCTAAACCGTATCTTAGCCGATCAAAAAGTACGCAGTCCGGCGTTTACTTTGAATCTGGGATTACGATACGAGACTCAGAGTAACATTCACGACTGGCGAGACTTCGCTCCGAGGCTGGCTCTGGCGTGGGCGCCGGGAGCAACTGTTAAGACTGCAAAGATCAAAACCGTCGTGCGCGCTGGTTTTGGCGTTTTCTACGATCGCTTGCGCTGGCGAATACTCTGGCTGCATCGCGCTACAACGGCATCGTGCAGCAGCATATGTGGTCACGAATCCGGATTTCTTCCCGGCCGTTCCGGCGATTCCGGTAATCGCTGGCTTTCAAGCGCCGCAAACAATTCAGCAGATCAGCCCGACCATCCGTGCGCCGTACATCATTCAATCAGCCGTCAGCGTTGAGCGCCAACTGCCACGTAACACGACTCTGGCAATCACCTATGCGAATGCGCACGGATTGCATTTGTTGCGCTCGCTGAATGTCAACGCTCCTTTACCTGGAACCTACGTGCCGCTCGCGCCAGGGAGCGGCGTATTCCCGCTGGGCAGGCCCGGAGCAGTTTTCCAGATGGAGTCCTCGGGTTTGTACAATCAGAACCAGTTCATTGCGTTCCTCAACTCGCGTTATAGCAAGAGTTTTTCGTTCTCTGCTTCCTACGTTTTGAATCACGCCCGCAGCGATACAGACGGCGTCGGAACATTTCCCGCGAAGCCTTACGACTTCACGGGCGAGTATGGACCAGCGGCCACCGACGTGCGCCATCGCTTCACGTTTACCGGCACTATCAACACGAAGTGGAACATTCGTTTAAGCCCGTTCGTGGTCGTTCAGTCCGGTCCACCATTCGATCTCACTATTGGCAGGGACCTCTATGGAACGACCTTGTTCAATGCGCGACCTGGCATCGCCACCGATCCAACGAAGCCGGGATTGATTCAAACTACGTACGGTTTGTTCGACCCAAACCCGGCACTCAATCAGCCAACAGTGACCCGCAACTTTGGGCGTGGTCCCGGTCAATTGATGGTCAACCTGCGAGTGCAGAAGATTTTTGAGTTTGGGAGGGGCGAAAACTCAGGCGGCGCGTCAACCGGCCAACCGGGAAGCGGCCCGCGTACCGGAACGCCCGGAGTCTTCACTTCAGCCGGAGGAACCGGCGGACTTGCATCCAAATCAGCACCCCATCGGTACAGCTTGAGTATTTCGATGTCGATCCGCAACCTCATCAATCACACCAATCCCGGCCCGATTATCGGGAATATCACGTCGCCGCTGTTTGGTCTAGCCAATCAACCATCCGATGGTGGTGGCTTTGGTTTCTCTGAGTCAGCAAACAATCGACGACTTGAGTTGCAGGCGAGGCTGACGTTCTAGAAGCTATGACGCTGACGTCATTCAGATACGACGAGATCGCTGATGCGTACGCTGCCGGCGTCGATTCGGCGCCTTACAATGCGCTTTATGAACGACCGGCCATGCTGGAACTATTGCCTCCTGTGTCGGGCGCGCGCGTCCTCGATGCTGGTTGTGGCGCTGGATGGTATGCGGCGGAACTCGCCAAGCGAGGAGCGCTGGTTACTGCAATTGATGCAAGTGCCGCCCTGGTTACTCATGCGCTAAAGCGATTCGCCTCCGCTCCTTTGAACGCGGTGGCTGGACAGATCGAACTTAGAGTCGAGGATCTCGAACAACCTCTTTCATTCGCTTCCGATTCCTCCTTTGACGGAATCGTCAGTTCGCTGGTCCTTCATTATCTTCGTGAGTGGGTTCCAACCCTCCGCGAATTTCGGCGTATTCTCAAACCCAACGGTTGGCTTCTTTTCTCTACCAATCATCCGGCTGCCGAGTCGATTCGCCGCAAGACGGATCGCTACCTCGACGTTGAACTAATTGAGGATCACTGGAAATGGCTTGGGACTGTCCGGTACTACCGGCGCTCGTTAAGCGCGATCGTTGAAACGCTCACAGAAGCCGGGCTGATAGTTGAGAAGCTTGTCGAGCCTATTCCCACTGACGAATTTCGGAAGGTGAAACCGAAGTCCTACGAGCGCCTGCTCAAGCAGCCGGAGTTCTTACTGATTCGTGCTCGCCCTCGGTGCTCCGCATCGTGACTTCGGGTGAATTGTTTACGGTGATCGAACCTCACAAACTCTACGAATGTTGTCGTCATTTCCTGATCTTAATTGGCTTTTGCAGCCTTTCCATTACCAACGCCAGCGCGCAATCGTCGCGAACCACTGACACACGCGAAATCTCAAGCCACCTGGCCAAAACAGCCACCGCTGCCGGTGGCTGTAGCTAGTTGAAAAAATTGGTGGAGCAGAGGGGGATCGAACCCCTGACCTCCGCATTGCGAACGCGGCGCTCTGCCAAACTGAGCTACTGCCCC
>UEXV01000083.1_pt1 | contig 15391 bp, 11 predicted proteins | sample 4301181 | NCBI WGS metagenome assembly UEXV01 (sample SAMEA4773175, study PRJEB27434) | metagenome | biome: 2259; feature: agricultural soil; material: soil | place: USA | collected 2014-09 | depth 0.25 m | reverse complement strand
GCATTTCGAAGATTTTGGTGGATCCAAGTTCGACTGACACGGTTTACGTCTGCGCGCCGGGTAGACTTTGGAGTGACGGCGAAGAACGCGGTCTCTACAAAACCACCGACGGCGGAAAGACGTGGACGAGAATTCTCGCCGGAGCGAATTTGTCGACCGGCTGTTCGATGATTTCGATGGATCGCAGTAACCCGCGCACCATTTATGCGGGCATGTGGGACTTTCGTCGCAAGGGCTGGACGTTCCGGTCAGGCGGCGAGGGCCCGGAAGCATTCAGCGGCAGCGGTCTGTTCAAGAGCACCGATGGCGGCGCTTCATGGACTGAGCTTGAAGAGAAAAGCGCGAAAGGCCTGCCGCCAAAACCCTGGGGCCGCATCGCGGTCGCCGTGGCTCCTTCGAAACCAACCACAATCTACGCCTCCATCGAGGCAGAGATTCCGAAGGACGGTTTGTATCGTTCGGATGATGGCGGCAAAACCTGGCGCCAACTCGATCGCAGCCAGAACATGATCTGGCGTCCATTCTATTTTTCTAATTTGATCATTGACCCGAAAGATGAAAATAAAGTCTACAAACCGGACCTCTCGTTAATCGCCAGCAACGATGGCGGCGAAAGTTTCAGCAACATTGCCGGCGGCGCTCACGGAGATTTTCACGATGTCTGGATCAATCCGAACAATACCGATCATTTAATCACGGGCGACGACGGCGGACTCTGGTACTCGTATGACGGTGGCAACCGTTGGTGGAAAGCTGAGAACCTTCCGGTCTCGCAGTTCTATCACGTCAGCGTGGACATGGATCGGCCTTACCACGTCTATGGCGGCTTGCAGGACAATAGTTCCTGGATTGGCGACTCGGCTTATCCCGGCGGCATCACCAACAGTCGCTGGGAAAATATTTATGGCGGAGACGGGTTCTGGGTTTTTGCCGATCCTTCCGATCCTGATTACGTCTACGCCGAATCACAAGGCGGGTACATGGGGCGCATCAATCGCAAGACCCTTGAATCGCGAAGCATCCAGCCGCTTCCCAACTACAAGGAAGGCAAACTTCGCTACAACTGGAACACGCCGATTCATGTCAGCCCGACTGGAACGATCTATATCGGCTCGCAATTCCTGTTTCGATCTCGCGATCACGGTCAGACGTGGGAACGCATCTCGCCCGATCTGACGACCAACGATCCGGAAAAGCAGAAGCAGGAGCAGTCAGGCGGCATTACCGTAGACAACTCTTCGGCGGAAATGCACACAACGATCTTTTCGATCTGTGAATCGCCAAAGAACCCAAACCTGATCTGGGTCGGCACCGACGACGGCAACGTGCAAGTCACACGCGATGGCGGAAAGACCTGGACGAACCTTGTCAGCAACATCAAGGACCTCCCGAAAAACGCCTGGGTAAGTTCGATTGATGCCGGACATTTTAGCGACGGGACCGCTTATGCGAGTTTCGATTTGCACACGTTCGGCGACATGCGGCCTTACGTTTACAAGACGATTGATTACGGCCGCACCTGGACGCAGATTGTCGCTCCGGTCAGTAACGTCAAAGGCTACGCGCACGTTGTGAAGGAAGATTTGGTGAACCAGGACCTTCTGTTTGTCGGCACTGAGCTTGGTCTGTGGGTTTCGCTCGACGGCGGCAAACAGTGGGCCCAATACACGGGCGGTGACTTTCCCAACGTCGCGGTCCGCGACCTGGCGATTCATCCGCGCGACAAAGACCTGGTCGTGGCCACGCACGGCCGCGGGATTTGGATCATCGATGACATCACTCCGCTACGCTCGCTGACGCCGGCGGTGCTCGCGAAAGAAGCAGGATTTGTCGATGCCCGTCCGACTGTGCAACGAATGCCGGCGAGCGGTGGTTGGGTCAACGGCGACGCGGCTTTCGTCGGCGACAACCCGACGGACGAAGCCGTAATCACTTACTACCAGCAGAAACGACACATCTTTGGCGATCTAAAAATTGAAATCCTCGATCCGGCCGGCAAGGTCCTGACGACGGTGCCGAGCAGTAAGCGCCGCGGCTTGAATCGCGCGAGCTGGTCGATGCGTTTGAAAGCGCCGCGTGTGCCGACGGCCGCGAGCGCGGCGTTCGGCGCCACCATTGGGCCGCGCGTTCTGCCGGGAACTTATACGGTGAGGATGACCAAGGACAAGAATGTCTATTCGACTCAATTGGTCGTAACCGGCGATCCGCGATCGAAATACACACTGCTCGATCGCAAGGCACAGTTCGATCTTTCGATGAAGCTGTACAGCCTGCTTGCCGACATGACCTTCGTCGTCGATCGGCTTAACGGAGTACGTTTGGCACTGGATGGGGATGCCGCGAGCCTCCCCGCAAACGATCCACTGGCAGCGCGACTACGCGCGGCATCTGCTGAAGTTGATATCCTGCGCAAGAAGATCGTGGCGACCAAGGAAGGCGGCGCCATCACCGGCGAAGAGCGCTTGCGCGAGAACCTCGCCGACCTTTACGGCAACGTCCTTAACTATGAAGGCAAGCCAACTCAAGCACAGTTAACCCGCACGGACGCGATTGCGCGAGAGTTAGCGGACATCGGGCGAGACTTTGACGCGTGGCTCGCGAAAGAATTGGCGGGAATCAATTCGGCATTGGCCGCGAAGCAGTTGCCGCCAATTAAGGTGATCACGCGAGCCGAGTGGGATAACGAGTAGAGATGCCGCGTTTTTGAAAGACATTGACAGGATTGACAGGATTAACAAGATGAAAAGAAGAGTTAAATGGCAATCAAACCTTTCGGCGTCCTTGAATCTCTATCTCATCCTGTAGATCCTGTTAATCCTGTCTGATTCAGTTCTGAGGCTCCGGACTCATCACGTCGATTACGACCTCCCACGAGCGAGATTGTTTTTTCCAAACTCGAACGTAGCTGCCGCGCTCAACGACCACGTCACGACTCTTCAATTCAAAACTTCCGTACGTGTATCCGAAGTCACCGGACGCGGCAATGTCCGCGAAGGCAGGTTCCCAGGTGAGTCTTCCCGCCGACGCGGACACGAATACCAGCGCAGCGTTCTTGTTAGTTACGAACGATGCGTTTTGTCTTAAGAGCCGTGCGTCATCAGCGAGATAATATTCAAAGGCGTTCACCGCTCCCTTGTTTGCGGAGCGGTCAGAAAACTCCTTTTCCAGTTTCAGCAGCGCCGCCCGACCTTTGTCAAACTCAACCTTTAAGTTGGTGATGAAAGTTTCATCGTCGTTCAGCGGAAACTGCACAATCTTCGCGGAGAGAGGTTTCTCGCTGGTCACCCCACGATCCAAGACAGCTTTCCACCTGATATCGCTCTGCTTTTTCCAAATCGTAAAATATTGTCCGAATGCGACGGGCTTATCGTCGGGCCCGTTCGGCCGAAACTCCCAGGGCCCGGTCGTGTAGCCGAGATCGCCGGAACGCGCCACGTCAGCGAAGACCGGCGTCCAACTGAGAATGCCTTTGCGCGGGGCGCGCTCAGTCCACCATTTCTTTCCATTAACCGGCCCGGGTTGGAAGAGGATTCCGTCTTCGGCGAGAAATTCCAAAAACGCGTCACGCGTTCCCTTCTCTGCCGCGGCCCTGGCAAAGTCATGCTCCATCTGCACCAAAGCGCGGCGAGTTTGCTTTCGCAAGCTCTCTTTTTGAGCTGAGAGGCTCGAAATCATCAACGCCAGAAGACAAATTGACGCCATGGCTGGAAACTTATGCTGCATGTGGACACCTTCTGGGCTGGATGATAGAGCAGCCCATCACGCTGCACAAAGTGGCACAGACTTCAGTCTGTGAAATGACTCTAACAGTTCCTGCGTTCCACAGAATTTACGAAACGCTGATCGAGTTCACATCCCAACCGCGAAGCGGTTATACAACTCAGCCCACGGTTGCCGCGCTTTGGCGGCTACCCTGGGATCGAGTATCAAAAAGAGCGCAACCCCAACGGGGTTGCACTGCGCAGATCAAACAACAGCGAGCGACGCTGAACCAAATCCACTCGAACTGAGAAATTGACACAACCCCGTTGCGGTAGGGATCGTTAAAACTCCTGACCCCAGGGCAGCCGCCAAAGCGCGGCAACCCTGGGCTGAGTTGTGTAACCGCTTCGCGGTATGGACCTGAAATTCGAACTTGATCAAAGCTTCTTAAGTCTGTGATTCGCTCTTGTTAGATCACAGATTGAAATCTGTGCCACTAGTCTCGGCCACGCCATCCGATTTTGTGTTAGGCTTTTACCATGGCGAGTGAGCAAGCCGGTTCAATGTCGCAATCGCCACTCGGGCGGCGACTTTGGTGGCTCATCGGCGGCCGGGCCGCGGGCGCATTACTGATTTTGTTCACGGGAACCGCCTGGAAGTGGGGCGCGCAGGGTTCGGGATTTTCGCATTCGCTCCGCACCGTCACGCCAATAATTCTCACACTGGCAGGACTGACCTTTGTTTATTGTCTGGCGCGCGCATTCTGGAAAAACTATCTGGCCCAGGCGCGCATTCAATTCGCTTTCGATTTGCTGCTCGTCACGTGGCTGGTTTCGATCACCGGCAATGCCACTTCTCCCTACGCCGCGCTTTACATCGTAATCATCTCGGTCGCCAGTTTCTTCGTCGGCCCACGCGGCGCGATGATCACTTCGCTCGGCAGCGTCGTTGCTTTCAATGCGTGTGCGCTGCTTTCGCTCGGACGTGGGACTCGGGCGCTCACCAGCGAGGACATCGCGAACACAATTCAATTTGTCGGCGTGTCCGACATCTCTTTTTTGGTTGTGGGCCTGCTGGCGTCGAAACTCGCGCACCGGCAAACGCGATCGGACATGCAACTCGAGGCCGCTACGCGTTCGCTGGCGGACTTGCGCGCGCTTCATGAGCGCATCGTCGAGTCGATCCGCTCCGGGGTCATCACCACAGATCTGCAGGGTCGCATATACACCTTTAACGCCGCCGCCGAAGAGATTACCGGCTACAAACCCTCCGAAGTTCGTGGTCATGACGCGTCAATTTTTTTTGGCGACATGACGCGTCAGATTGCCGATTCGATGACCGCGGCCGCCGACGGAAAAGTCAGTCCGCGCTTTCAAGCTGATTGCCTGACGCCCAACGGCCTGGCCTTGCGGCTCGGTTTCACGATTGCCCCGCTGTTTGCCGAATCGGGTGAGACCAGCGGCATGGTCATCACCTTTCAGGATTTGACGAACGTGCGGGCGTTGGAGGAAACGTCGCGGCGACAGGATCGGATGGCGGCGGTGGGACGCATGGCTGCGTCGATCGCGCATGAGATTAGAAATCCACTGGCTGCGATGCGTGGCTCAATTCAGATGTTGCGATCTGAAATGGACGGCGATACTGAGCAGGCGCAGTTGATGGAGATCATCCTGCGCGAATCTGATCGGTTGAATAAGATCGTGGCCGACTATTTGAACTACGCGCGCCCGCGGCCTGCTGAATTAAAGAACGTGGACATCAACACGCTGGTTGCTGACACGTTCAAGCTGTTGCGTAACAGCGATGAGCTTATCAAAGGGCATAAACTGGAAGAAGACCTGCCCTCGCGGCCGGCGATCGTTTCCGGCGATCCGGAACAACTCAAGCAGGTGTGCTGGAACATCGCGCGCAACGCGCTGAAGGCGATGCCTGAAGGAGGTATGTTCCGCGTCTCGCTGAAGGAGGCCGATAGCAACCGCCTGCGTCTTTCGTTCATCGACACGGGTTGTGGGATGTCTCCCGAACAGGTAGAACACCTTTTTGAACCCTTTACGTCAACGACCGGCGGCACGGGCCTGGGACTTTCAATCGTTTATCAAATTATTCGCGACCATAGTGGTACAATCAACGTTCGCAGCCGGCAGGGAGAAGGAACGACGATTACGATTGAGCTACCAGTCAGTAGTTAGTAGTCAGTAGTTAGTGGTCAGTCGTCAGTTGCTCTGCGCTTACGACAATCTCGTCAGAAACCACGAACAACTGACCACTGACAACTGACAAACGACAGAATTCATGGCCAGCCTCTTAATAGTTGATGACGAACTAAGCATGCGCCAGTTCCTAACGCATCTGTTTCAGCGTGATGGACATGCGATTCGCGTTGCGGAAAACGGTCGCAAGGCTATGGCCATGCTGCGCGAACAATCAGCGGACGTGATTATTTCTGACGTGAAGATGCCCGACATGGGAGGCATCGAGCTGCTGCGCGCCGCGCGCGAGCTGCAACCCGACGTCGAAATGATCTTGATGACGGCTTTCGCCAATGAACAAACCGCCCACGAGGCCTTTCTGCTCGGCGCTTTTGATTTTGTTCACAAGCCGTTCGATAACGATCTCTTAAAAGAGAAAGTCGCGCGCGCGCTGCAAAAGATTTCCATCGTCAAAGAAAAGCAGGCACTGCAAATTGAAAACGAAGCTCTGCTGAAAGGGCAACGCGCCCGGGGCCAGCTCGGCAACATCATTGGCCGGTCCGAGCGCATGCAGGCCGTTTATCAAATGATTGAAACCGTGGCCCAGGTCCAGTCAACCGTGCTCATCACCGGAGAATCCGGCACGGGCAAGGAACTGGTCGCGCGCGCCATTCATGATTTGAGCCCGCGCGCCCGGAAGCCTTTCGTGTCCGTCAACTGCGGCGCCTTCACTGAGACGCTACTGGAATCCGAACTATTCGGTTACATCAAAGGCTCGTTCACCGGCGCAACGGCTAATCGCAAAGGTCTTTTTGAAGCCGCCGAGCAAGGCACGATTTTTCTGGATGAGATTGGCGAGATGTCGCCGGCCATGCAGGTGAAACTTCTGCGCGTGTTGCAGGAGCGCAAGGTTCGTCCCGTCGGGGCCCACGAGGAAAGCGAAGTCAACACCCGAGTCATCGCCGCCACGAATCGAGACCTCAGCGCGCTCGTGAAAGAGGGCACGTTCCGCGAAGACTTGTATTATCGCATCACGGTGATTCCCATGGAGCTGCCGCCTTTGCGCGAACGCGGCTCGGACATCGCGGAACTCGCTGAACACTTCATCGGCAAGTACTGCCAGCAGACCGGACGATCAATCACCATCAGCGCTCCGGCCATGCGCTTGCTCGAGGCCTATTCATGGCCCGGCAATGTTCGCGAACTGGAACACACCATCGAACGAGCCGTCGCACTCGAGCGGACAGAGATGATTCAGCCCGAGCGCCTGCCGGAACAGGTCACAAATTACAATCCGATCCGAATAAGCTCCGAGCTTCAATTACCTGATGACGGCATCAACCTGACGGCACATTTGGATCAACTGGAAAAGACCTACGTGTTGGAAGCATTGAAACGCACGGAAGGAAATCAGACCAACGCCGCAGACTTGTTGAAGATGTCGGTCCGTTCGTTGCGACATCTATTGGACAAGCATGGCATCCGTGGACTCACCGCCCAGATGCGCGACGAACGTCGCTCAGAGACTGTTCCGCGCCGGCGTTCGAACGATCCTTATCCGCGTCGCCGGGCGGAAGACTTTGACCCTGAAGCAGAAGACTCCGGCCAAGCTGCCAGCGCGGGCGAACGAAGCTAGCAGACACATTCCGTCACAGCCGCGCTGACAGTAATTGTCAACAAACATCCTCTCGTCACCTTCCCATTTTTCGCACCAAACACTGCAATCGATAAAACGTTCAGGTTTTTCCTGCGATTTTGTGGATTCCGGACTGGCTGTTGCTTATGGCACGGGCCTTGATAATACCGCCGCGACAAGTCGCGCGCTGCGGTTGTTCACGAGACAGAGCCGGTGGCGCCGAAGGCAAAAAAAACCAGCTTATCTCTAAGGAGCAAAAAAAAGATTATGATGAACAAGAATCAGAAGGGCTTCTCGCTTATCGAGCTGCTCATCGTCGTGGCGATTATCGGCATCATCGCCGCTATCGCTATCCCCAACCTTCTCGCATCACGCCGCGCGGCCAATGAGGGTTCAGCCCAGCAGTCACTTCGCACCGTTAGCAGTGCGCAAGCGACTTACTATGCCACGGCCGGCAACGGCAACTACGGATCGTTTGCCAACCTGATGGCCCAGAGCCTGGTTGACAGCGTTTTGGGACAGGCTACCACCGCGGCCAGCGCCAAGAGCGGTTACACCTTCATTATTACCGGTCCGTCCGCTACGGCATTCGTTGCCTCCGCGGCGCCGACAGTTAACTCCGGCGTTACCGCCACCGGTACTCGCGACTTCTGCGTCGACCAGACGGGCGTGCTCAACGGAAGAACTTCTTCCAGCACGACTCCGGCGGCTTCTTGCAGTGGTTTCACCCCGGTTGGCAACTAACCGACTCACACGGTCAATTGAATTTCCTCTCGGAGGGCAGGGTCCTTATCTACCCTGCCCTCTTTTTGCAAAATGACTAGTTCGCCCCGATGGTCTTCAACATTCTTGAGGTGGCCCGAGTTAAATACAGGTTGAGGAAGGACTGGAAAGTTATGAAGAGGAAGAATCAGGGCGGCTTCTCACTGATTGAGCTTCTGATCGTCGTCACTATTATTGGAATTATCGCCGCGATTGCCTTGCCGAATCTGCTCGCATCGCGCCGCGCTGCCAACGAAGCTTCAGCGCAATCTTCAATGCGGACGATTAGCTCTTGTGAAGTTACTTATCTGCATACCGCCGGCAGCAACAGTTACGGTGACCTGGCTGCGCTCGGTAATACAACCCTGACGGACAGTGTATTGGCATCAGGCACGAAAAGCGGGTACGAGTTTACAATCAATCCGATAGTTTCCAACCCGCCCCAATATTGGGCCTATGCGGTGCCGACGACTACGACCGGCTACGCCAAGACTGGCACGCGCCGTTTTGCCATCGCGGAAGATGGCGTGCTTCGCGCCGATTCGACGCTCACTCCTCCGGCAGACCATGACGAGGTGGCCAGCATGACGCCCGTAGGTAATTAGAGAATCAGAACAGACGAAACCAAAGCGGAGGCAGGAGGATTATGACTGCGCCTCCGCGTTCTTATTTTCAGGATCCACTGATTATGATCTCAGAACCAACCGTCCCGGAAAAACACTTTGCTAAGATGCCGTTGGCGAGTTTCAGATCTGCCATTAAAAACGTTCGCCCACATCTTCTGCTCTTGGCGGTTTCCACCTTGGCATTGCTGCCAGTGATGATCTACGGCATTCCCAAGGGGGCCGATCTCTTCAATCATCTGCGCTATGCCTCGCCATTTTATGATGCGCTGGCGTCGGGTAACCTTCATCCCGGATGGTTGGCCGATTCGAGTTATGGTCTGGGTGATCCACGCTTCTCTTTCTATCCGCCCGGTCTGTATTACCTTTTAGCCGCCGCACGATTCGCGACCGGCGCCTGGCTTCCCGGGTTGATTGGTTCCTTCCTGGTGTTGACGGTTGTCGGCGGTTGGGGAACATATTTCTGGACGCGCACAGCGTTCGATGAAAAAGTCGCCATCTGGGCGGGCGTTCTTTACATCATCGCTCCTTACCGGCTGAACGAGCTCTATCAGGCGTCCTTGCTGGCCGAGTATGCGGCCTGCTCGATACTTCCTTTCGCCTTTGCATTCGTCGAAAGAATCTGTCGAAGAAAAAACACTGCCGACATTTTTGGATTGGCGGCCGCCTATGCTTTGCTCATCCTCACGCACGTGCCGCTGGCCGTGATCGGATCGATCGCTCTGGCGATCTATGCGTTGTTCCGGCTCGAACGCAAAGGCCTGGTGTCAACGCTAAAGCGGCTGACGCTGAGCGTGGCTCTGGGTCTGGCTGCCAGCTCATTCTTTTGGACCTCGGTGCTGGCCGAGCTTCCCTGGATCAAAGGCAGCGCTCAGGACCCGAATCCTTATTTCGATTATCGACTCAATTTTGTGTTTTCTCCCTCGGCTCTCACCAATCGAAACACCTGGTACGCCAATGTCCTCGCCGTCGTAGTGCTGGCCTTCTTGTTGCCCGGCGCAATTTATGTGTTGCGGTCGTGGAAGAAGAATGAATCGACGCGAATGGTGCGCGCCACCTTCTTGTTGCTGGTCATCACCTTCTTGATGGCCACCAGTTTGAGTCGCCCAGTCTGGGCAGTCGTGCCAAAACTCGCGGAGATCCAATTTCCCTGGCGCTGGTTTGCAATTACCACGCTGCCGGGAACGTTGCTGGTGGCCGCAAGTCTGACCGAATGGTGGAAACAATTTCGTACGAACCTTAGACCACGGGATCTCGCCGTCGCGCTGGGATTCGCGCTGGCGATAATCTTTACCGCCACCCAGATAGTTTGGGATTGCGAGTACTTCCGTCCAGCGAATTTTGAATCGCTGGTCCAGGAAATGCGCACCGCCCAGAGCATCAAGGACTGGCTGCCCGTTTGGTCGCGCGATTTCGTTCAGGCCTATCACGCGAATCAGGCTGATGCCGGTGCGCGTGGCGTAACGGTAACTTCGTGGACTCCGGAGCGCAGAACTTTTCAGCTCGCCGCCGGATCTGAATCAACCTTCCAGGTCCGCACATATTTTTATCCGCATTGGACGGCAAGAGCCGGGGGCCAGGTCCTCCCGGTCACGCCGACTGAAAACGGTCTAATTCAGATCGCTGTTCCCGCCCAGGCTACAAACGTCGAACTTGTTTTCCAAAAGCCGGCCAGAGCGCGCATAGCTGAGTTAATCAGCGCTGCGACATGGCTGCTGATTGGCGCGATAACGTTGACGGCGTTATTCGGGCGAACAAAGAAACGGCCCGAGGCCACGGCGGAAGTCGCGTTCTCGTAAGGTGGCACAGACTTCAATCTGTGGAGAGACCGGTATCAACATTTCGAATCAACACAGACTGAAGTCTGTGCCACTTAGCAACAATTAGTTGGACTTTGCCAGCCTCGTTTCTTATAGTTGGTTCGTTCGTCGGCCAGCATGAGCCCGTTGCAACCAAACGCCACTCCTCAGGTCCATGACGCTTCCGCTTTCGGATCAGACTCAAGCCTTTCCGTTTCTCTAAATATCAAACGCACTCTGGCAATCGCACGCAACGCTTTTCGCGAGGCAGTGCGCGACCGCGTGCTCTATAACCTCGTTCTCTTCGTTTTGCTGTTGATAGCCGGTGCTATTTTTTTGGGTGAGCTTTCCGCCGGACAGGAATCAAAGATCATTGTTGATTTAGGGCTAAGCGCGATGCTGCTCTTCGGCGTCTTCATCGCGATCTTCGTCGGCGTCGGCCTGGTCTATAAAGAGATCGAGCGCCGCACTCTTTACGCAATCCTGTCCAAGCCCATCGGCCGCGGACAATTCCTTCTCGGAAAATATCTCGGCCTTTGTCTCACTCTGTTAGTTAATGTGCTGGTGATGGGCGTGGGCGTTTCTTTGGCGCTGATTTACGTGCGCCGGGGTTGGGACCCGCTGGCGATCAAAATCTGGCCGGCAATAATTCTGATCTATTTTGAGTTGATGATTATTACCGCGGTGGCGCTGCTCTTTTCATCCTTTTCCACTCCGGCGCTCTCAGCTCTGCTCACGTTTTTTGTTTTCATCATTGGACACTTCAGCGCCGATCTGAAGGGCTTGGCCACGACCAGCGGCAGCATGCCGGCCCGCTCGTTGTTCCGCGCTCTTTACTATCTGCTGCCTAACCTCGCGAACTTCAGCATGATCAGCGTCGCTTCTCATGGCGTGAGTCCGGACGCGAGCGGCTTCGCGTTGGCTGCACTCTACGCCATCGTTTACGTTTCAGTTTTGCTGGCGGGCGCAACGTTGATTTTTAGCCGGCGAAATTTCAAATGAAGAAGAACGCCATTCTGATTTCAGCAATCGTGATCGGCCTCGTGGCCGTCACGGCGCTGTCACGAGCAATTGACGCCGGTCGCTCCACCACCAGGGCTGAATTTGCAGAAGAGTCTCTGTACGTCGGTGCGCCGACAGCAAAACGCCTGGCGCTGGCATTCAACGGCCTCGCGGCCGATTGGTACTGGATGCGTTCGCTGCAATATGTCGGCGGAAAGATTGTCGCTTATCAGGAATCACACGACGGCCGCATGGATTTTGGTAATCTCGCGTCGCTAAATCTAGAGCTTCTGCCGCAGCTGCTGACAGTGAGCACCACTCTCGATCCGCAATTCATGGCGCCGTATGAATATGGCGCGATGCTCCTGCCTGAGATTGATCCGGACCAGGCAGTGACGTTGCTTGACTATGGCATCGCGCAGAATCCTTCGACGTGGCGGCTTTACCACTATCTCGGCTACATCTATTGGCAACGGCGCGATTACGAAAAAGCCGGCAATCTTTACGGCGTCGGCTCAAGGTTGCCCGGGGCGCCACCGTGGATGGCCGCCATGAGCGCGCGGTTAAGAGCCGACGGCGGATCTCGCGATGCCGCGCGCGAGATGTATCGACACCTATCCGAAGGTTCGGGCGATCAGTCAGTGAAAGATATGGTGGCGAAGCAGTTGATGCGCCTGGACTCGCTCGATGAACGCGATACGATTCAGCGCGTGCTCACTGATTTCAAAGCAAGCTCTGGCCGCTGTGCATCATCGTGGCGTGAAGTGGCCGGGCCGTTGCGCGCCGCGCGTTTACGAATTGATGCAAGGACTGGCGAACCGCTCGATCCTTCCGACACGCCTTATCAATTGATTAAGAACGGTTGCGACGTCGGTCTGGATGTAAATACGAAGGTGCCCGTGAAGTGAAGTGATGAGTCGCGGGTGATTAGTCGCGAGTTCATAGGTCCTTACTCGCGACTCTCGACTCATGACTCGCGACTCACGACTCGCGACTCACGACTAAAATTGATATGCCGATTATCGAAATTGACAACCTGACTAAGGACTACGAAACAGGGTTTGCGCGCAAGCGCAAAGTCCGGGCGCTCGACGGTCTGACGCTGACGATTGAGCCCGGACAGATTTTCGGCTTTCTCGGCGCGAACGGCGCCGGCAAAACGACGACGCTGAAGCTCTTAATGCGTCTGATCTTTCCCACCGCGGGCACCGCGCGCATTCTCAACCGCGACATCAGCGACACCTCGATGCACGCGCGCATCGGCTATCTTCCTGAGAACCCGTACTTCTATGATTATCTGACAGCGCGAGAATTCTTGAATTACTGCGGCGAATTGTTCGGCTTGAATCGGTCCGCACGCGAACAACGCACCGAGAGCTTACTGACGCGGGTAAATTTGGAGAAGAAGAATTGGGACCGGCAGCTTCGCAAGTTTTCAAAGGGCATGCTGCAGCGTGTCGGCCTCGCCCAGGCGATCGTCAACGATCCGGAGATTGTCTTTCTTGACGAGCCCATGAGCGGACTCGATCCCGTCGGGCGTCGTGAAGTTCGCGACTTGATCGCTGCTTTGCGGGGTGAAGGCAAGACAGTTTTCATGTGCTCGCACATTCTTTCGGACATCGAAGTGCTTTGTGACGGCGTCGCGATTTTGAAGAGCGGCCGGCTGGCCCACGCAGGCTCGCTCGACGAATTGCGCGCGCGCGAAACCAGCGCCATCGAGATCATCGCCGCCGGCGCAAACGCGGACGCGCTGAAGCAGGCGCTTGCGCTCGAGGCCGAGGTGACTACAACTCCCGGCGGTTTGCGGATTCAAGTCTCAGACGAAAGAGATGTGGATGGGGTGATCGCGGCGTTGCGAAAGGTAAACGGCAAGCTGGTTTCGGTTCAGCCAGTGAGGCAATCGCTGGAAGATCTGTTTGTATAGCTGAGGTCAGTACCAGGAGCGGTAGCGACCGGGTCTTCAGAATTACGCGCGCTCATGGACCCGGTCGCCATCGCTCCCGGTACTGACCTCATCTTTATCTCAAAATAAAACCCGTCACTTCCATCTTGATGTTCGCGCGATTGTCGCTGTCACTGAAGCCGTCGATCATGATCGAAACCCGCATCGTCTTGAGCGGGTCCAACTCAGGCCGGTCCGCACGCGGGATTATTACGACAGTCCTCTCCTTAACGGGCTTGCCGTCGCTGTCGACAACCGAGCCGCGCATCTCTAATCCGGTAATCGTCTTCCCGGTAAAGTTTCGCACCGTGGTGTGCAGGCTCATCACCGTATCGCCGAGCGCGCGCTTCGCTTCATCCGCTTCCGGGTCGTCACGCACAATCAGCTTCGCGTACTTGTCCCAATCGGGCGAGCCCGGCCGAATGGCGCCTTGCAGAGTCGGCGGCGCAATGGGCGCGACCGATTTACGCAGCAAGAGATAAAAGAAACCGCCGATGAAGATTGCGGCAATCGCGGCCACCGCAATGATCAGCGCGCGTGGCGACTTCTCTTCCTGAAATCTGTTGTCTATGGGCATGTTGTTAACAACCCGGAACGGTGATCCAGATTTTGCTGTCTCCTGTCTCTTCGCCTTAGACCCTTATCTTACTGCATCTGTTCCCATCGCTGAACTGCTCGCGTGTGCGCCAACCTTGTCAGACCCACTTGCATGTCACGCGGTTCACGCTATGATGCAGTTGATTTCACATGTGCTTCAGCGACGATTGCAACGATGAGCGGCCGGACAGACGATCCTTTCTGGTCAGCGCCACGGCGACGATCGCCGGTCTCACCCTCCTGTCAGGTCGTGACGCGAATGCGCAAACCAAACAACCCGAAACTCGCGTGCTTGATGATCCTAAGATTCAGCACGGGCCGGTTGTCTTCAAACACAACGGCATCGAGACCATCGACGGTTACCTCGCGCGACCGAAAGCTGACGGCGCTTATCCCGCAGTGCTCGTGATCGCAGGTAACAAGATCACAGAGGAGTACATTCCTAACACTTGCGCTGCCCTTGCGGTCGCGGGATTCGTCGGATTGGCTCCCAACATTTTTCACATTCTACCCGAGTCGGCCCGGACGCTGGAGGAAATGCGGAAAGCGTCGGCCAATCACACTGATCTCGATGTGCTCGAAGACATACAGGCGGGTGCTGATTATTTGCGGACGCAGCCGTTCGTCAAATCGGGCGGCATGGGCGTAGTCGGTTTCTGTTACGGCGGGCGGATGGCAATGCTTCTGGGCGCCCGGTCTCGCGACATCGATGTGGTCGTGCCGTTTCATCCCGGCAAAGTAACGGCGGCCGAGATCGCCCGGCTAAAATCTCCCGTACAGGTTCATTGTGGAACGGCGGACCGAAACGTGTCCGTGGAAAGTATCCGTGATCTCGAAAAGATGCTCCGCGCGCAATCGACGCCGGTCGAAGTACATCTCTACGAAGGCGCCGATCACGGGTTCCTGGCTTACACGCGTCCGTATTACAAACCCGATGCCGCGAAACTCGCCTGGGCGCGCGCCACAGAGTTTTTGCACAAACATTTGAAGTAACACACGCCCCTTTTAAGAGTAACTATATACCCTTTTAAGGCCGGGATCGCCGAAGACCAAATTACCTCGTCGCGTAGCGACGGCTGAAACATTCACTCAATCGTCGCTAACGCGACGCGACTCGCTTGCCGTCGCGATCCCGGCCT
>UEXV01000085.1_pt1 | contig 15762 bp, 12 predicted proteins | sample 4301181 | NCBI WGS metagenome assembly UEXV01 (sample SAMEA4773175, study PRJEB27434) | metagenome | biome: 2259; feature: agricultural soil; material: soil | place: USA | collected 2014-09 | depth 0.25 m | reverse complement strand
CCACTCTTCCTTGATTCTTTGTTTATGAAAAAGCTCGACTCCAAACTCAAGTGGGGATACGATCTTGTTCCCTATCCCTAATCCGCGGCCGGCTTGAAATAGACAGTCGTGACTCCTATAAGGCCGACCCACTTGCCAAGCCGCGTTTTGTCGTTGGATGATGAGCCGCAATCTATACGAGGAGATCTGTATGAAGACTTCCGGTGCGCTGCTGACTTTGATTCTTATTGCCGGCGTGAGCTCGCTCGCCGCCCTGGCACAATCTGACGACAAAGCGGTAATCGACAAATACATCGCCGGCCAGGCCGCGAAGGAACAAGGTGAAGAACCGGACGGCATCAGAAAAGTGATCGAAGGCGACCTAAACCGCGACGGAGTTGCCGATGTCGCGGTCCTGTATACGATTGAAGGTCAGAACGGAAGCAACAACTATGTTCAATACGTCGCCGTGTTTCTGCGAAAAAATGGCAAGCTGATGTTCGCAGCGCGCGCGGCGGCCGGCGGCAAGAACCGCCGGGTAATAGAAATTACGTCGATCAAGGATAACGCGATGTTGTTTGATACGACGGCGTACCGGCCTCGCGACCCTTCATGTTGTCCCACGCTGAAGGGCCACACCAAATACCTCCTGGCGGGAAAGAGACTGATTGAGAAAAGCGCGAAGTGATTGGGCGCTTCTTAGTCAAGACAGTGGCTCTGCCACGCTGATGCGCGGCAAGTCTCCGACTTGCCGGATGCGAACCTTGTTTTTCCAAGGGTCTCCGACCCGCGGCGGTCAAAGACCGTTAGATTGAATTGGCACTTAACGGCAAGTCGGAGACGTGCCGCGCATCAGGGCGGCAGGAGCCGCAGCTCACCGTTTCGGCCGCACGCCCCAGGTTGGTGACGGCGGCTCTTTCGTCAGACGATCGACCGGCCGCTCTTTCATCATGCGCATCGCTTCCTGCACCGCGCGTTCGAGTTGCGGATCGCGGCCCGCGATAACGTCCTTGGGCCAATTCTCTATGTCGATGTCCGGAGCCACGCCCTCGTTCTCAACCGCCCAACGATTGTCCCGCGTAAAGAAACCACCGCGCGGCGCGATTGCTGAACCGCCGTCGATGAAAGGCGGCGTGTCGGCGGTGTGAACCAGGCCGCCCCAGGTCCGTTTGCCAACCAGCAATCCGATCTTCCGATGGCGGAACATGTAAGGCATCAAGTCGCCGCCTGAGCCGGCCATCTCGTTGATGATCATGACCTTCGGTCCCCAAATTCCCGCCGAAGGACTGGTGAAGGGATAGCGGTCGCCGGCGACGTTGTTGAAGTAGCCGTCAAAATCGCGCTGCAAAACATCGATGATGTAATCGGCCGCCGAACCACCGCCGTTAAATCGCTCGTCGATGATCGCGCCTTTTTTGTCCTGCTGCGCAAAGTAATATCGATTGAAGCTTGAATAGCCGGGCTGGCCCGTGTTCGGCAGATACACGTAGGCGAGCTGCCCGTTCGAAAGCTGCTCAACCAGACGCCGGTTCGATTCAACCCAAGCGCGCGTGCGCAAAGCCTGCTCGCTGGCGACCGGAACCACCACAACGTGGCGCGCTCCATCCATCGTAGGCTTATCGTTAACGGTCAGCGACGTCTGACGGTTGGCCGTGCCGTCGAGCAAACGATAAATATTGTCAGGCGCGTTCAGCGCGATCCCATTAATGGCCAGAATGTAGTCGCCCACATTAACGATCGACCCGGGCACCGCCAGCGGCGAACGCAGATCTGGATTCCAATTCTCGTTATCGTAGATGCGCGTGACTTTGTACCGGCCGTTTTCGATTGCGAAGTCCGCTCCCAGAAGTCCGCCCGGCGACGGCGGCACTTCGGGCATGTCTCCGCCGCGCACATACGAGTGGCCGATAGCGATCTCGGCACCCATCATGTCGAGCAGATAATTCAAATCAGCTCGATGCATCGCAAAGGGCAGCATCGCGCCATACATCTCTTTGTCCTTGTTCCAATCCGTGCCGTGCAGGTTGGGCACATAGAGATAGTCGCGTTGATTGCGCCATCCTTCCGCAAAGATCTGTTTGAACTCCTCTTTGGGATCGAGATACATGCGCAGTGAATAATTGACGCGGCCCGCGCCCTGCTGCGGCGGATTTCGATCGGTATCAACTACGAACAGAGATGGAGCCGGAGGTCTGCCTCCAAACGCGGCGCCGCCACCGCCGCCACCTCCACCACCCGTGCGAAACACGAGCTTGCGGCCATCGGCACTGATGTCGTAATCGGCCACGCTGTTAACAAACGTCGTCGCACTGCGATTGCAGAGACGATAACGAATTAGCTCGTTGCCACCACCACCGCCTTGTCCGCCGCCTCCGCCCTGACCGGGCGCGGGCGCTTGCAGATAAAAAATGATCCCATCGGTGCTGGAACGCAGTGCCGAGTACTGTCGTTCAGGAACGCCGGGAACAGCAATTATTCGTTTCGCCAAACCGTCAAAATCGATCTGGACGTTGATCGGCTGACGCTGGCCGCGCTGAGTCTGCGGCTGATCTGCCGCCGGCGCCGGCGTCGTGTCGCCGCCGCCCGTTGGCGCGCCTGCCGCATCGCCGGCACAAGCGCCGGGCGGCAAAGAACGACGTCCCGTGCCAACGCCGCGGTCTTCATCGCTTTCCGGTAACAGCGGGCTTGAATCACCTTTCTTCAGGACCGCAAGATACAAACCGAAATTCTCTTCGCGATCATAAGAAGTCATGTCCAGCCATTGCGAGCGCAAACCGAAATCAGTCGAAGCCAGGAACCAAAGGTACTTGCCGTTGGCATCGAACGCCGGCCACACCGCGTCCGCAAGGCCGTCCGTAACCTGTTTCGTCTCGCCGGTTTCCGCGTTGCTGATAAAAATCGCGTGATACATCGATCGCAGGCGGCTCGAATAAGCCACCCACTTCGAATCAGGACTCCAAACCGGATTGAGCGTGCGCTGCGGCACCATCCACGGATCGTTGCCGACGATCTTTGCGTTGCCGGTTGACACGTCGAGCACCCACACGTGCAAACCCGTATCCGTATAGAGCAGCTTCTTCGAGTCAGGCGACCACGAAGGTGTGTAGTAATGAGTCGGCTTATCGAGCGCGATCTCGCGCGGCGGCGTCAGGCCATCCTGCGCCTCGACATAAAGTCGATACTCGCCCGACTTGTCGCTGAAGTAGGAAACGAATTTGCCGTCAGGCGACCAGGATGGATCGCGTTCGGCAGACCCGGCCGAGTTAGTCAGATTGCGCACGTCACCTTTTTCAGTCGGGATGGTGAAGATCTCGCCGCGCGCTTCGACCACGACGCGGCGGCCCGTCGGCGACAGGGCCATGTTCGTCACCCGGTTCGAGACGTCTTCCCAACGCGGCATCATCCAGGGAAAGTCGCCGGTGGCAGTGATGCTCACGACTTTTTCTTTGCCGCTCTTCGGATCGAGTTCATGAACGTAGCCGGCTTGTTCAAACACAATCGTGCCGGCGCCGGAATCCATCGTCTTCACGTCAAAGTCCGTGAACTTCGTCACCTGCGCCAGCTTCTTGTTGCTCGTGTCATAGCTCCAGACGTTCTGGACGCCGTCGCGATCGGAAATGAAGTAAACCGCATCGCCGATCCAAACCGGATCGATATCTTTCGAATCGGTCCACGGCGGCGAAACGAGATCGTAAGTTTTGAGATCGACAATCCAGATGGGCCGATTTTGACCGCCGCGATAATTGCGGCGCTCGTCGTCCCAGGAATTATTCATGCGATAAGCGATATGAGATCCATCGGCGGAAATTTTTCCCTGAAAACCACGTGGCAGGGCCATCGGTTCTTCGACGCCGCCGCCGGCAGGCACGGTCCAGAAACGCGGCGCGCCGCTGGGCGACCACGTCGCGCGCGATGACGAGAACATGATCGACTTGCCATCGGCGCTCCAACCCTGCGTTGTGTCTGCGCCCGGATGCCACGTCAAACGTTTCGGCTCGCCGCCTTCAGCGGCCACGACATACACGTCGAGGTTGCCCGCGTATTCGCCGCTAAACGCGATCCACTTTCCATCAGGCGAGAAATGCGGATTCGACGTCAGCCCCTGAAAGCTCGTCACGCGGCGCGCCATCCCACCTGCGCGCGGCACTACCCAAATGTTCTGAGCGTAAGCAAATCCAATTTGCGTCGCACTCACGGTGGGCATGCGCAAAAGACGAGTGCCATTTGCCGTTCCGTTGGCGTGAACGGTCGGTTGCAGTCCGGCCATCTTGATAATCACAAGCGTGACGACGAAGAGTGCTACTAGTAGAAGCGGAAGTCGCCGAACAAAGCTCGGTCGCAGGGTGCGCCAATTCATGAATTGTCCTCCAAGAAACTGGATAGGTTTGCGGTGCACTTTTAGCACGAAGCGGGATGTGGCGCAACGCCGCTAACAGTCAGTACCATCCGCGTCAGCAAACGGATTCACGCGGTACGTCGAGTTCATCCTTTTACCCACCCGCTAACGCGGGCGGTACTGACCGTGGCGGCTAATCATAATTGCACCATCGCCGCCAGCGAGTCGGTCTCGCTCACGACTCGCGACGAGTGGCCTTTGCCCCTGGTGTCTTCGACCAGCAGAACGCTGCCCACTCCGAAGCGACGCGTTTCACCATCGCTGGCCGTCACTTCCCACTCGCCTGATACCACAAAGAACAGGTTGCGCGCTCCGGAAGGATGCCAATCGCTTGACCAGCCGGCCGGAGCCTTCATGAATCCGAACTCAGCCGCCGGAGCGTTGGTTGAGAGAAACAAAGGTGGCGCGCCGGGGGCATAGTCAGTCAACACGAGATCGATTTCGATGTCTTCGAAATGCGACTCACCCTGATCGTCGGAGTAGAGTCGTGTGATTTTACTCATGAGTATTTGATAAAGTGAGGTTACTCTGAAGGCAAAGGCGACCGGACTCTATGGGACAATAAATCGAATGGCTAAAATATCATGACGACTGGAACCAGGGTTCCATCGGCCTCACGAAAACAAACCTTGGCTCCTCGCTCCTCTGCCGCAAGGAACTCAGCGTAGAGAGTCAAGGCTCTGCGAATTAGCTCCCCCCTCGTGTGAGCATTAACCTTTTTGACCATGTCGTCGAACTTCTGAAGCGACTCCCGGCTAAAGTCGAACTGTACCCTGGCTCTGTTCGGCAGTGCTTTAGCTTTCTGTTTTTTCTTTGACTGTCTCATGATCTTCTTTGTTACTTAGTCTTTCGGCACAGTGGCAATAATCCATCTAAGTAGTAGCGCATAACCAAACCTTACGCTTCAGCGCTCAAAGCGCTTATGGAGAGCTGAAGCGCCAACAGTTACGCCTAACGCACTCAGGAATGCAATCATCCATTGGATATAGGCTTTGAGATCCAGACTGCCACGAACTGCCTCATTGGTGACTGCCACCAAAAAGCCCAGGCACACTGTAACCAAAACAATCAGCATAGCCAGAGAGATGCTGCCCGCACCCGAAGAATTCGACTCAGAATGCGCGCTTTGGCCGCGGGACGCTTCGACACTTTTGGTTTGATTGATCTCAACCTTTCCGCCAGAAATCATTTGGGCGGCTTTGGTAAGGTCGGGTTGCTCTATCAACCATCCGCTAATAGTCGCAATTGTTCTTAGGTTGTGTAAATCTACTTCACCGCCATACCCCCGATGTTCTGTTTCTTCTGAAGCATCTTGAATTTCCAAACGACGTAAAACCATTTGCGTCTCCCGTGGAGGGGACGATGGTCTACCGCCTTCTTTCTGTTTGTCGCTAATTTGCTGTGGTTACGATTGACCGTTCCCTACCAAAATGCGCAATCGAATAGACTGGTCGTTACAGAAAGAAACCACAGCACGACATGACCCACAACAAGATCGGCTTGCGAGACCGAAATGTCGTTAGAGCTCGGAGCGCGGTCCGCGTTACGAGCTCAGTGCTAAGCAGCATTCGTCGAATGCGGTCGCATTCGGACGACATGCGAATCGAAAGTCCATGACTTTTCTCCTTTTTAGGTCGTTTCGATTCAGACACTCGCCCAAAACGGAAACGAGCGAAGTTAACTTCCAAGTTGAAATCCTTGGAAAGACAGAAGCTACTTTGGAAATAGCTTTGTAAATGGTGAACAGTGATTCACCTTGAATTTCGGACCTCAAGGCAACTCACCTCCTTTCATCTGCGGGCATTTGCTCGGACGGTTCCGGCCCTACCCGCGATTTTCAAAGAGCCGTAAGAATCCTAATCTCATGCCGAGAAAGTGTCAACTCCAGAAACGCTCAGAATTTCAGCCCTAGTACATTGAGTGCTCCGCTGACCTCTTGCACTCTTGTTACGCTTGGGTTTACGCGATGTGGATCAGCATTTATAATCCAACCCGTTCTTGCTCGATTCAATACCTTCCGATTAGTAAGGATTACCAATGCCAAGTCCAAATCAGATAGACGTTCGTGCCGGCGATAACCTGGTGATGGTCGGCACAGTGAAAGGCGCGTTTGTGTTCCGCGCTGACAGTGGGCGCGAACGGTGGGACGAGGCTGGCCCATACTTTCCCGGCCGCAGCGTTTACGCAATGTCGTTCGACGGTCGCAACGGCCGGCAAAAACTTTGGGCCGCGGTCAATAGCCCGTTCTGGGGATCGTTTCTCAGTTCATCAAACGACTTTGGCAAGACCTGGAGCGACCCGGAGACTTACAACATTAAGTTTCCTGAAGGCAGCGAAGTTTCGCTCAAACAGATTTGGCAGATTGTCGAAGGCCATCCCGGCGACCAGGACACTTTGTATTGCGGCGTTGAGCCGGCCGCGCTTTTCAAATCTACCGACGCCGGCGAAACGTGGTCGCTCGAGCGCGGCTTGTTCGATCATCCGCATCGCACGCAATGGATGCCGGGTGGTGGTGGATTGTGTTTGCACACCATTCTTCCCGATCCTTCGAATAAGGATCGCATGTGGATCGCCATCTCAACCGGCGGCGTTTATCGCACCGACGACGGCGGCAAGAATTGGACGCCGCGTAACAAAGGAATCTGCGCGCGTTTCCTGCCACCCGATCGGCAATATCCTGAATGGGGCCAGTGCGTGCACAAAGTCGTGAACCATTCGACCAATCCGGACCGGATGTTTTTGCAGCATCACTGGGGCGTCTATCGCAGCGATGACGCGGGCGATTCGTGGACCGATATCGGCAAGGGTTTGCCGTCCGATTTTGGTTTCGCGATGGAGATGGATCCGCACGACGCGAACACGGTCTACATCATCCCGATCGAATCGGATGAATTTCGCTGTACGCCGGAAGCGAGGCTCCGTGTGTATCGCACACAGAACGGCGGTGAATCGTGGGAGCCACTGACTAACGGCCTGCCGCAACAGGATGCCTTCGAAACAATTCTGCGCGACAACATGAAAGCGGACGCGAACGATCCTACAGGACTCTACTTTGGCACTCGCAACGGCAAGCTTTTCGGATCGCGAGACGGCGGCAATTCATGGACGATGATCCGCGAAGGGTTGCCGGCCATCACCTGCGTGAAGACGGCCACCGTAAATTAACAACTCTTAACACCGAGTCATCGCGGGTTATGCGAGAATGCGTGCTCCGTTGGGTACGCACGCCTCTGGCGTGCTATCCACCGTATCGCCGAGAGCACGCCGGAGGCGTGCGTACCGATGCGTAATCACCGACTGAAGTCTGTGCCACTTAGAATGAATAGGTGAAATTGATGAAGACCCGAATTGTATCAGCCGCGATTGTTTCTCTTCTCTTAATAACCTCGCTATCTTTTGCGCAGCAAAAAGAAGAGCCCAAGATGGTTCAGTTCCAAATGGCCATCCTGAAGAAAGGTCCAAAGTGGGACGAAACCAGAGAAGCGGAGCGAAACTCAATCCTAAAGCAGCACCTCGACAACATTCTGTCGATGCTGGATTCAGGCAAAGTCGTCCTCGCCGGCCCGATCAGAGATGAGGATGATCTCGCCGGCATCACGATTTTCCGCGCAGATTCAGTCGAGCAGGCGAAGGACTGGGCTAACAATGACCCGGCAGTCAAAGCCGGACTGTTCATCGCCGAAACGCACCCATGGTGGTCTGAAGATATTTTCAAGAAAGCCAACGCGCCGCTGAAAATGAACACGGTTTACCTCGGATTTCTAAAGAAAGGGCCGAACCGCAAAGAAGGCGACGCCAGCAATCCGGAAATTCAGGAACTACAAAAAGCTCACCTCGCAAACATCAACCGGCTGGCGGAAACGAAAAAGCTGATCGCCGCCGGACCGTTCGGCGATAACGGCGAGTTGCGCGGTCTCTTTGTCTTTCGCGTGGGTTCGTTAAAAGAAGCGCGGGAACTCGCCGCCACTGATCCAATGATCAAAATCGATCGACTCAGGCTTGAATTGCATTCGTGGAATGTGCCGGAAGGTGTGTTGCCGTAAAAGGAGACGTACTATTCCTGAATCCGAGTGGCAGTCAGAGTTGCAACCGCCGCGCTTAACGCGCCACCAATGAGCAGCATCAAACCGATCCGCCAGGCGTGGCCCAGAACCGGAATGATGTTAATCGTTTTGGCGCTAACGATGCCGACAAATAAATAGAGAATCACAGTGGCAAACATGAAAGCGCCCAGAGTAAACGCAAATCGATGACTGAAGTTCCGTATTCGTTGGGCGCGGACGTAGATGGCCGTAACAATAACGAGTAATGCGTACGTGATAAGCACCACCGGACCTCGATTGGTGTTCATGACGGTGACAATCAGTGCGCCTCCTCCGAGCAAGCCGAGAGCGATTGGAGAAGCTATTGAATAGTTAACCATCGTATTCTCCACCTTCTTCGCATTATTTCCAACGCGATCCTCTGGGACCCCTCAAAATCATTCGATACTGTTGAGTACGCAGCGGCCGTTACAGGGGTAAGCCCAGAATAATCCGCATCCCCAACTACCTTCATTGCACTGCCCGCAGCTACAGTGCGACTTACTGCTACACCAATCAGAGTCGTAACAATTGCAGCTACAGTCCGGGAGAAAATCCTGGGGCAAGGTTTCTACAAATCGGGCCAGTATCGTCTCTCGCGGTCCCAAATAAGTATCGTCTTTCCAGCCGGCGGGTCGAATCATCCCGAACGGCCTGGCAGTCGACGAGGCTCTAGGGGAATCCAGATCGCCGAGTGTAGCAAATATTTTCGCCCCCACGTCCGTCGAGAAAACAGCTCGAACCCGTCCTTCGAATACTTTGATCCAGGCCCGAGTTTCCCAAACTCGCGAGTCAGAACTCTCTTCAAAAAGAGCAGGCGTCAGAAACGCCAATGCGTCAACGATGGCTTTACTCTGCTCAGTACTTAGTTCCGGATGGTGCGCTAAGTACAGAGCGAGATGGATCCTCCAAAGTTCGTTCTTATCATTAGGTGAGGCCCGTCTGAAACCGGTTTTTCTTAAAGGCATCGTCAGCGAAATTAGGTTTCGATATTTCTGCAGAGAGTCGTCCTGCGGAGGCTGGTTGCCAGGTGTGGCAAAAAGGATCGCGGCCTCGCCTTTAGGAAATGCTGCCAGAATGCGATTCTGGAATTCCATCATCGGGGCCTGGAATTTTTCTTCCCAACCAGGGCTGTCGGGACGCAACTCGTACAACTCAGGTGTTGCCAGAGAAATTCCATCCAAAATGGTCTTTGTCTGGTTCTCGCTTAGTTGAGAGTGTCTCGCGAGATACAGCGCCAGGTGAGTCCTAAAGAAGTCACTCTTGTCTTTTGATGAAGCGTTGATAAACGCTGCCCTTCTTTTCTCCGCTGACAAGGAAGCGATATCTGAATACTTTTGAAGCGAGTCCTGTGCTTTGCTACTGCGAAGGACACCCATAACGAGGATGGCGCAGGTAGCCGTTACGCAGGCCACTAGAAAGACTGCTGTTTGTTTGCGATGTGAGTTCGCGCAGAGAGGTTTTTGAAGCATAGTACGGCCTTTTCGGGGTAGAACGGTTAATTGGGGAGCTAGCTAGGGCTTCGGTGACTTGGATTTTGAGGCTCGGCTAGCAGGCGTTCAAAAAACTGCGTCAATATAAGTTACGGGTGAGCCTATGTCAATGTTTTTTTGCAACCAAATCGCGGCAAAAGCCTCTGTTCATAGGTATTTCCAGTCCTTGGCAGCATCATTGGCGGCTTTACCTTAAGGCAGAACGGCGTCACGCCATAGAAACACACCGAGCGCATCGGCGAAAGCTTTGACCTATATCGACTTCGATCAAGTTGCACACCGCAATGTAAAGCAGGTATAAGGGCTTCTCGGGGGGTCTCAGACGGGGCCCTTAAAATGACCACCGATCAAGCAAAGCTAGCTCACGATACTTTCAAGCACCTGACCACATTAAGCTCGGGCGGCGTCCTGGTGATATCGACGTTTCTTCTCAGGCCGGAGGTAAGGAACGATAGGGCTGCACTGGCCAGCATAGGTTGTTTTCTGATTTCCAACATTGTATCAATCATCTTGATGTTCAGATTGGCGAGGCAGTTACACGATCAAGATTTAGATAGCGACCGCCTATTGAGATTTGGACGAACGATGGCTTTGTTATTCTTTAATCTGGGTCTGTTTTGCGCCGCTGGTTTTGCGAGTTCAAATTTTTGACGTGAGCAAAAGCCGTGCACTACCGATAGGTCCAGATTAATTGACCCTGCGCAGTGACATGGCCTTCCATCGCCTTCTCGACTTCGGCTTTCGTCGCTCCGGCCTTCAAAGTCAGTTCCGCATCCACGGCATAAACCTTGAAGACGTAGCGATGCGATCCTGACGGCGGACAGGGACCGCCGTAACCAATCTTTCCGAAATCGTTCTTGCCTTGGAATCCGCCGGCTTTGAGATTTTCCGTAGCGGGCAGATTCTCGACGAAGCCGATGTTCTCGGCCGGGAGATTGTAAAGCACCCAATGCACCCACGTGCCCGACGGCGCATCCGGATCATCGGCGATGATGGCGATTGTCCTGGCCGTCTTTGGCACGCCGCTCCACTCCAACGGCGGCGAAATGTTGACCCCATCACACGTATATTGACGCGGAATGGGCTGACCTTCTTTGAAGGCCACGCTCACAACTTTGATTTCGGCTTTGTTTCCAGGCGACGGCGTGCTGGGTGGCTGCGGCGGAAGCGGCTGCGGACCGGTGGTGCAACCAGGCAATGCCAGCGAAGCAAGAAGGGTCAGCGCGAAGACTCTTGTGAGCATGATTGAAAGGAACTACCCCGGAGTGACGGTTGGTGCAGGTATGGCCATTCCTTTTTTAACAATATCGACTACATCCTGCCGAGGCATCGTGAGTTTGAAAACTACTTTATTACCTTCGGCCGAAACCTTTGTGCTCTTCAACAACACTTCTTCGTCGTGACCTTTTCTCGAATCAGCGCCGAGCGTAATCAGTAAAGCAAAGCCGCGCGCCAGCTTGTTCGCGCTGTCAGCTGAACTGACCTCAGAATCGACGGTGGCCAATACTTCGTTCCCGTCCTGTTTGATCGTAAATACTATTTTGGTGCCCGGCTTGTCCTCATTGATTTTTTTCAGATAGAACAAGACGCCACTGTCGTTCATCGCGGCCACGAGACGCTTTCCGAGATCGACCAAAGTATCGTCGCCGACCTTTCGAGTTACCTCCGCTTTCGCGAACTTTCCGTCGGCGCCGAGCGCGGTTTCAATCACGACCTCGAACGGTTTATCGAAATCAAGCTTGCCCTGGTCTCTCAAGCCCGTGGCATATTCCGCCAGGTCTTTGTACGGCGCTTTATTGATCGCGCCTTCTTCCGGCAATTCGATTCCGGTTTTCTTCGACGCCGCTTCCAGTTCCTTCTGCGCCTGCGCGGCCGATTTATCATTCGCCGGTGTCGGCGAGGGTTTCGTCTCGGTGGTCTTGCTGTCGCCGTTATTCGCCGCGATCGGAGGCAACACGGGAGTTGGCGTCACTGACGGACTCGGAATCGGATTCGCCGCTGGGACCGAAGCGGGCGTGAACGGCGGCAGTACTGGATACTGCTGCGGCGGCAGAATCCCCTGCTGATCCATGAGGAAGTAACCTTCAGGATAATGAAACTTCTCAGTGGTGAAATCGATGATATCGACATCGTCGCCGATCTCAGTTCGTGAATAAGGGCGATCGACGAAGCCCACGCCAGAGAAAAGCGCAGTGATGGCAAAGGCGTCGCGCACGGGCGGAATCAGCACAATGCAGGCCAGCAGCACCACATGCCATGCTCCGGACCCGGCCACAAGCCAAATGATCCGCGGCCAGAAAGGCTCGCGGTTGACTTCAAAGTGATCGAAAAGGCCGCCGGTATCGGCAAAATCAAGAGTCTTCATAAGAATGCCACTTCTTTGACGCGGCGCAGGCACGATCCGTTTACAACTTCATTTTGGCGGCGCTTCATCAATAAAGATACTAAGTCAGCCAAAGATTCGTCGCAACCGCGTCACCGAAGGAGCACATTTGCTTGGGGTAGTCATACTTTGCGGTTTCTTTGCGCCTTTGCGACTTTGCGTGAGGCTAATCGATCAGGATCGGCCTCTTTCACGCAAAGTCGCCAAGACGCAAAGTTTCGCAAAGACGAATTAGGCCGCTACATTTGCTTGGTGCGCCGTGTTTGTGGGCCGCCGTTGCCCTACAATGTACGAATGCCGCGATCGCGACGGTTTCATGAAAAGATTAAGAAAGCGGGAAAATCCCCGCAGCGCCGGCCTCCCGAGCCGACTGCACGCGCAGACCGCCGGCCCGTGGTGAATCCGAATTACGATCGCGAATTGCGCGAGCTTCTATCGGGTATCGGAGCCCCGAAGCCTCGTCCTTTCCAACCTGATCCGTTTCAACTTGAAGCCTTAACGGCGCTGGAATCCGAGGATGTTCTGGTGACTGCGCCGACCGGCAGCGGCAAAACCTGGATCGCCCGTGAAGAAATTCGGCGGCTGCTCGAAGCGGGAAAGCGAGCCTGGTACACGACGCCGCTCAAAGCTTTGACCAATTCAAAGTACGCAGAGTTTATCGAAGAGTTCGGAGCGGAACGCGTCGGAATCCTGACCGGCGATCGCAAAGAGAATTATGATGCGCCCCTGATCGTGGGCACGACGGAGATTTTTCGCAATCAACTTTTCGATGCCTTGCGCGGCGGCGAAGACGTGAGCGTCGATCTGGTCGTGTTTGATGAAGCGCACTACCTCGCCGACGAAGATCGCGGCCACGTCTGGGAAGAAGCGATCATTCTGACGCCGTCGAGAATTCGCATGCTGCTGTTGTCCGCGACGGTTGGCAACGCGCACGAGTTCGCGAACTGGATCGAAGAATTGCGCGGCGTTCGTTGTGGCGTCGTCACTCGTCCGGGCGCGCGGCCGGTGCCTTTGCGGGCGGCGTTTCTAATGCCGGACAAGCGTCTGGTGCCGCTGATTGGCGAGCATGGAAAGTTGAATCAAGAAGTGGCGCGATTGGGCGAACAAGCTCAGAAAGACGGTCGTCACGGATCGGGAATCCGAGGAAGCCGTGGAAAATGGTGAAGCAACTCAGAATTAGACAGGATTTACATGATTGACAGGATAAAGAAGAAAGAGATAACCGGTTTTTCTGTTTGAATTTCTTATCATGTAAATCCTGTTAATCCTGTCTAAATAGAAAAAAGCAGAGTAGGCGCTGACCTCTCGATGACCAAGCCATGAAACTTCGCATGCCGGAAATGCCGCCCGCGACGCTGCTGGCAGCGCTCGGTGGATACAACCTCTTGCCGGCGATCGTGTTCCTGCCGACGCGGCGGCGTTGTGACGAAGCTGCATCGGAAGCCGCGCTCAGCCGCCGCTCGGCGAAAGACGAACGCCGCGACGCGCGCCGGGATTTCATGCGCAGCTTTGTCGAGGCGCATCCCGAGATCCGCAACCATCGTCACTGGGACACGATTATTCGCGGCGGCATCGCTTCGCACCACGCGGGACACATGCCGGCCTGGAAGCTCGTTATCGAAAAACTAATGAGCGCAGGGCTCCTCGACGCAATTTTCGCCACCGCCACAGTCGCCGCCGGCGTTGATTTTCCGGCACGCAGCGTCGTCGTCACGGTTGCTGACCGCCGCAGCAACCGGGGCTGGGAATCGCTGACCGCTTCCGAATTGCAGCAGATGACCGGACGCGCCGGGCGAAGAGGAAAAGATCGGGTCGGCTTCATAATTGCCGCCCCTGGTCCACATCAAAACCCGCGACGCATTGCCGAGCTACTTAGTGCATCACCCGACGAGCTTGAGAGTCAGTTTCGCGCGACGTACACGTCGCTGCTGAATCTGCTGGACGCCTTCAAAGGCTTTGGTAACGTGCGGGCGATTGCCCAGCGAAGCTTTGCTTATCGAAATCTTCTGCCGCGCATCCATCAACTGGAAAAGCAGCGGCAAGCTAACGAGGTTCGAATCCGCAAACAACTTGCTCAGGCCTCAATCGACTTGCCGGTTTCCGCGGTGCTCGCGCTGGAACGTCTGGCCAGCGCGCGTGCGCGTTTGATCGAGGGCACGCCGCAAACGCGTCGCGAGATGCGCCAAGGCTGGCTGAACAAAGTTGCCCTCGCCGGCCGGGTCGTCGCTACCGGCCGCAGCGGCAGGCGGCTCGCTTTGATTACGGCGCGCGGGCACGACGGCGTCACAGCAATTCGAGAGGACGGCCGCCTAATGTCGTTTCCGTTGCAGCGAATTGGTCGCGTGTTTGCGCCAAAGTTCTCGACGCACCCTGAACGGATCGATGAAGCGTTTGATGAAATACATCGTCACGGAGACGAGCACGCACTGGTCGAACCGCGTTTGCGCGATGCGCAGAGCGGAGAAGAAGATTCGATCAATTTGATCAATGACTCAATCGATTCATTGTCAGCAAATGAATCCGGCGCCGATCGCGAAACGATTGCCAGAACACTCTGGTCGCTGCAAACGGAAGCAGCCGCAATTCAGCAAGCCGAACGGCAAATTGAAAGTTTGCGCCGCGAGATTTGGGAACCGTTCGAGCGTTGCGCGCGCGTGCTTGATCGTTTCGGCTATCTCGACTTTGGCGCTGAGCGAGTGACCGAGCGCGGAAAATGGCTGGCTGATTTGCGCGTTGATCGGCCGTTATTAATCGGCGAAGCGCTGCAACGAAACCTGTTCGCTGCGCTCGATGTGAAACAAACCGCGGCATTGATCGCCGCGTTGGTGGCTGATGAGGATCGAGACTATGGCGAGATGGAACTCGACGACGCGATCGTCAGCTTGCTGATCCAATTTGAAGAAGTCTCGTACGAGGTCTCGACCGAGGAATGGAAGCAAGGAATCGATGCCGCGCCCGAAATCAATTTCTCAGCCGCCGCCGCGGCCGCCCAATGGGCGGGTGGCGCAGATTGGCGGTCGTTGGCACAGGAAACACGAGCTGAAGAAGGTGATTTAGTGCGGCTGTTGTCGCGTACGGGCGAAGCCCTTTTGCAGATTGCCGGACTCCGTCAAACCCATCCTCAGGCGGCAAATCTCGCGGCCCAGGCAGCCGAGATTGTCCTGCGCGAACCGGTGAGGTGACTGGAGCGCAAGCGTCCTCGCTTGCTGTTTCAGACTGAGAGGCAACAACTGGGATGGGGACTGAAAGAGAGATTAGTTTTGGAAGCCCCATTAATGGGGCTTTAATAGCGCATCTTTTTCTCACCCAGGCGTAAACGCCTGGGCTACGGAAAACCTCACGGTGAAACCAGGACATCTATGAAGCAAGCGCCGGTGTCAAGAATAAACTGAGCATACTTGTACTGTGACGCCGCAGCGCCGGCATTGT
>UEXV01000105.1_pt1 | contig 16788 bp, 12 predicted proteins | sample 4301181 | NCBI WGS metagenome assembly UEXV01 (sample SAMEA4773175, study PRJEB27434) | metagenome | biome: 2259; feature: agricultural soil; material: soil | place: USA | collected 2014-09 | depth 0.25 m | reverse complement strand
GGAATTGGCAGACGCGCCAGACTTAGGATCTGGTACCGAAAGGTGTGGGGGTTCGAGTCCCCCCTTTCGCACCAAAGGACAGAAAGCAGTAGGCAGTAGCAGAAAGCAGAACAGAGGAGTTCAGAGTTCAAGCTTCAGCTTGTCTTCTTTTCAGTTGGCGCCTGAAGGTTGAATCCTGGACTTAATATTTCGAATGAAGACACAACTCAAAGAAATTTCTCCAACTCGCAAACAGATCGACATTGAGATCGAAGCCGACGCCGTGCGCGCCGTTTACGATCGCATTAGCGACAGCTATGCAAAGGCCGCCAACGTGCCGGGCTTTCGTCCCGGGCATGCGCCTCGCGGCGTGGTCCGCTCTCGCTTTAAGGATCAGATTCGCACCGAGGTCCTGCGCGAACTGCTGCCCAACGCCGTACAGGAAGCGATCGCCGAACACAATGTCGCGGCGTTAGGTGAACCGGAACTCAACCTGGAAAATACCGAAGCCCTCAGCCAGCTTGGACAACAACCGCTTTCATTTAACGTAAACATCGATGTGTTGCCCGACATAAAGCTCGGTAAATACAAAGGAATGGAAGCATCTCGCCGGACGCGACCGGTGAAAGACGAGGATATCGAACGTGTCATCGAGCAATTGCGAGAGAACTCAGCCTCGCTCGAGCCGGTCGAAGATCGCGGGGCACAGCCTGGCGATACGGTCACCGCAAACTTTCATGGCAAGTTCGTCAACGATCCGGAAGCCGAACCAATCAACGTTGAAGACGTCGATGTAATTCTGGGCGGCCAGGGCGTCGTGCAGGCCATAACTGACAACCTGACCGGCACTAAACCTGACGACGAAAAGACATTTTCAGTCGATTATCCTGAAGATTTCACCGCCCAAGGCCTCGCCGGGAAAATCATCGAATACACCGTCAAGGTGAATGCGGTGCGCGTAAAAGAGCTACCCGACCTCGATGACGAATGGGCGCAAAGCCTGGGCGATGAGATCGAGTCGCTTGATCAGTTGCGCGAAAAACTTCGATCCGATTTGGAAGCGCGGGCAAGTGAAGAAGCCGAAGGAAACGTGCGCACCGAGCTGCTGCGAAAACTGGTTGAAGCTCACCAACTTGAATTGCCGGAGCGCCTGGTCGCTCATCAGACTGAACATCGTTTCGAATCAGTCGTGCGCGACATGATCAGTCAGGGGATCGATCCGCGTAATCCGGAACTCGATTGGGAGAGGGCGCGCGACTCGTTGAAAGAGCAAGCCACGTACGAACTGCGCAGCTCGCTGCTGCTCGAGCACATCGCGGACGAAGAGAAGATCGACGTGAGCGATCAGGAAATCGAAGATGAGATCAACGCGATCGCCGATGCCTCAAGACAGACGCCGCAACAGGTGCGTGATGTCTTGACAAAGCAGGGAGGCGAACGTAGCATCGCTCCGAGGTTGCGCAATCGCAAAGCGCTCGACTTCTTAGTCGCGAATGCGAACGTAACTGACGAAGATTGGAAGGAAGAAAAGCAGGAGTCAGAAGTCAGCAGTCAGAAGTCAGATTAGCCGTCACATCGTTTTTCTGATTACCTGCCTACTGTTTGCTGCCTCCTGATTTTTTAAGTATTGAAATTCGAGATCCTCAAATTTGAGATTTGAAATCTGATATGGCACTCATACCAATGGTCGTCGAACAAACGTCGCGTGGCGAACGCGCGTTTGACATCTATTCGCGACTGCTAAAAGACAACATCATATTTCTCGGTACCCCGATCGACGATCAGATTGCCAATCTGATCGTGGCGCAGCTCCTTTTTCTTGAAGCCGAAGATCCGGAAAAAGACATCAACCTCTATATCAACTCACCCGGCGGCTCGGTGACAGCCGGTCTGGCCATTTATGACACGATGCAATTTATCCGGCCGGACGTGACCACCATTTGTGTGGGCATGTGCGCCTCAATGGGCGCATTGCTTTTGACGGCCGGCGCCAAGGGCAAGCGATTTGCCTTGCCAAACTCACGCATACTCATTCATCAGCCCTCAGGCGGCATGCAGGGACAAGCCACTGACGTGCGCATTCATGCGGAAGAATTGATTCGAATTCGCGAACTGACTTCGGAAATTCTGGCAAAACACACCGGGCAGGACATGGCTCAAATCGAGCGTGACGTCGAACGCGACCGATATTTGTCAGCCATCCAGGCTAAGGAGTATGGTTTAATAGACGAGGTAATCGCGCACCGCGAGTAGCTGACCGGACCTTACAGTCTCGAACGGAGTTCCCCAAGACTATGGTGAGAAGAACCGACGACACATTGCGTTGCTCGTTCTGTGGTAAGTCGCAGAATGAAGTGAAGAAACTGATTGCGGGCCCCACGGTCTATATCTGCAATGAGTGCATCGACATCTGCAACGAGATCATCAGCGACGATCAGCAGGCTGAGTCGGTAGCCTCGCGTCCACCGCTTCCCAAGCCCGGGGAAATCAAGGCATTTCTGGATGAATACGTGATTGGTCAGGACGAGACGAAGAAGCAGCTTGCCGTCGCGGTCTATCAACATTACAAACGGATTGAGTTGGCGCGCCGGCGCGCGGACGTTGAGATCCAAAAATCCAACATCGTGCTGATTGGTCCAACCGGCACCGGCAAGACTTTGCTGGCGCAGACACTGGCGCGCATGTTGAGCGTGCCCTTCACGATCGTCGATGCGACAACGCTGACCGAAGCCGGTTACGTCGGTGAAGACGTCGAAAACATCATCCTCAAACTTTTGCAGGCCGCGAACGGCGATGTCGAACGCGCTCAGCAAGGCATTATCTACATCGACGAGATCGATAAGATTTGCCGCAAGGACGAGAACCCTTCGATCACGCGCGATGTCTCGGGCGAAGGTGTGCAGCAAGCCCTTTTGAAAATCCTCGAAGGCACCATCGCCAACGTCCCGCCGCAGGGCGGACGCAAACATCCGCATCAGGAATTTTTCCCGGTCGATACGACTAACATCCTTTTCATTTGCGGCGGCGCGTTCGTCGGGTTGGAGAAAGTTGTCGAGCGACGCCTGCGCAATAAGTCGCTCGGCTTCCACGCCGAAGTGAAGACGGGCTCGCAAAGGCAAGCCGACGCGCTGGCGCACGTGCAACCGGAGGATTTGATTCGCTATGGATTGATTCCGGAGTTTGTCGGCCGCCTGCCGGTCGTCGGCGTGCTGCAGGAATTAGACGAATCGGCGCTGGTGAAGATTTTGACTGAGCCGAAGAACGCGCTGGTTCGCCAATATCAGAAGAAGTTTGATTTCGATAGTGTCAAGCTGCGGTTTACCGACGATTCGCTGCGCGCGGTCGCCGGGCAGGCGTTGGCCCGCAAGGTTGGCGCCCGTGGCTTGATGATGATCCTTGAAGAGTTGCTACTCGAAGCGATGTACACGCTGCCTTCACAAAAGCGGATTAAAGAGTTCGTGATTACGAGCGAGATGGTCGATCGCCGGCGCGCGATCCCGGGTGAAGGACTCGCCGGCGTGGATGACGCCGCCGCCTAAGTCAATCAAAAGCTAAACGACAACGGCAATCCCGATTACTCGGGATTGCCGTTTTGCTTTGGGGGCGAGCTTACAACTTTTTCGCTCCCGTCGCGTGGCAGTTACTTTACCGGGTCGACGCAATAACTTCGACAATTTCATAGACCGGCTTCGTCTCGCCGCGATACGCTGCAATCGCTTTAAGCTCGCGTGCAATCGCGTTCTCTTGTCGCGTCCTGGGCAGCTCGCGGCCAGTGCTGCTGCCGGCCATCCAAACCTGGGTCAGGAAGTACGTGTTGCCGTAACGATGGAACACGAGTTTGGCGTCCAAAGCTCCAGCCTTGGGGCCGGTTTCGGAAGTCAGACGCAACACACTCTCTTTTCCGGCAGCACTTCTAATCGCCAGCGCGTCGCCCGCGCTATTGACGTCGCTAATCTGGTATTGACCGGAGCGAAGCGTCTTGTCGGCGACAATAAAGTCAAAGGGAACCTGCGCGGTCACGTGCTTTCCCGATTGACCATTCGCAACCGACGCCGAAGCCAGGGCCAATCCCACTACGAGCATCAACATCGTCAACCCTTTCGCAATCTGCCTTTTCATCTTCTTCTCCTTCTGCCCTTTTTCGGGCCTGGTCGAAATTTGCTTCGACCGGAAATCTTGTGACGAGTAACAGTGCGAGCGTCGTGCCACGACCACGCTTCGCGTGATGCGAAAGTCTTTGCAAGCCGCTAAGCCCGTGCGCAAAGAACTTGCGCGATGTTGGCAAAGTCCCGGCAACCAAAAATGGATCGCGCTCTCGGCTCGCTTTTTCTATCCGAACGGATAGAAGACTTATCTATTAAGATAGAGGCAAAGCGGTGTTGCTGGCCCGCAAGCACATGCTTTGATTCACACCTTGATTCAGGGAGGCTGGTCGGCTCCGCCGCCCTGATGCGCGGCGGAGCCGCTGCCAAACACAGGTTTACGACATTACGGCCTAGCAAGAATTCTTGCGGCCCTGCGCGGAGGCGCGTAAACTTGTCGGGCCAACATTCTCTTTGATCGCGCCGATCCCATGAAACCGCGAATCGCAGCCATCACCGGAAAGCTCGAAGACACCGTTATCGCGATGAACGAGGGGCCTGTGCTCATCGGGCGGCAGGCAGGTGCGACTTTGAAAATCGGGAACGCCTCGGTGTCCCGTCGCCACGCAGTGATCGAGAAGGAAGGCGACAGGTTTGTGATCGCCGACCTTGGCAGCCGCAACGGCACCTTCGTCAACGACGTCCCCGTCCGGCGACGCGAGCTCCAGCATGGCGACCGCGTCCGCATCGGCGAATCGCAGTTCTTCTTTCTTTATGAAGAAACGGACGAGCCCAAACGGACGAGCGAGATTAAGTTTGACGACAGCGAGATTGTCAGCACCGTCACCGTACGCATGACTTATGGCGATGTCCTGGGTCTGATGGCCCGCGACCTGAGTGTGCTGATGAAAGTGAGTACGACGATAAATGCGATCCGCGGGCTGGAAGAATTACAGGAGCGCTTGCTGGAATTGATCTTTGAAGTCGTCCCCGCCAAACATGGCGCAATTCTCTTAACCGGCGAGCAGGACGAGCCCCGACATGGCTTCACTTCAGTCTTTGGACTCGATCGCGTCTATGGTCCCAATCAGAAAATCACCGTCAGCAGCACGATTGTCCGCCGCGTGCTCAAAGACAACGCCGCTTTGCTGGTAACTGATGCCGAGAATAACGAAGCCTTGCACACGGACAGTTTGATCGCCGCGCATTCGCGTTCCCTTCTCTGCGTGCCGTTAATTATGCACGGGCACACGCTTGGCGTAGTTTACCTGGACACCGACGTGCCCGATATTAGATTTGATGAAGACCATATGCAGTTGGTTACTGCCGTGGCGGCCATCGCCGCCGTGGCGATCCAGAATGCGCGCCACATTGAAACGCTGGAAAACGAGAATCGTCGTCTGATTGCCGATGCCAACCTGGAACACAACATGGTCGGTGAAAGCGCGGCGATGCAGCAGGTTTACCAACTGATTTCAAAAGTCGCCGGCAGCGAGTCAACTGTGCTGATTTCCGGCGAGAGCGGCACCGGCAAAGAGTTGGCCGCGCGCGCCATCCACACCAACAGTAAACGCGCTAACAAACCATTCATCGGAGTGAATTGCGCGGCGCTTGCGGAATCGTTGCTGGAGAGCGAACTTTTCGGCCACGAAAAAGGCGCGTTCACCGGGGCGCTGAATCAACGCAAGGGCCGCCTGGAAGTAGCTGACGGCGGAACTTTGTTTCTGGATGAAATCGCGGAACTGACGCCCGCACTCCAAACCAAACTGTTGCGCGTGCTGCAAGAGCGCGAGTTCGAGCGCGTCGGCGGCACGCGTCCGATCAAGGTTGATATCCGCGTCCTCGCCGCGACGAATCAGGAACTGGATGTGGCGATCGCGAAGGGAACGTTTCGCCAGGATCTTTTCTTCCGTCTAAACGTGGTCGAGTTGAAGTTGCCTGCGTTGCGCGAACGCACCGAAGACATACCTATGCTCGCCAATTATTTCGCCGCGAAGTATGGAGACAGGTGCAATCGAAGAGTTCTGGGGATTTCGCCCGACACCCAGAAACTCCTGCTCGCCTATGAGTGGCCGGGAAACGTACGCGAACTGGAAAACGCGATCGAGCGGGCGGTCGTGATGGGCACGACCGAAGAAATTCTGCCTGAGGATTTGCCGGAAGCGATTCTCGAAGCGAATACAGCCGAACGAGTTTCACCCGATGCGGGCTACCACGAGAGCGTCACGCACACCAAGAAGCAACTGATCCTCGACGCGATGCAGAAATCGAAGGGCAGTTACACCGCGGCGGCCAAACTGCTCGGCATCCATCCAAATTATTTACATCGATTGGTTCGGAATCTGAACCTGAAAGATCAGTCAAAAGACTAAAACCACCGGCCAGACTCCCTTGCGCGTTTTTTTTGCTAGTTTCGTAAATCCACTCTCTGTACTTCTTGTTTCGACTGTACTAAGCGAGTCTTGACACGTACACCTCCGCGCAATAGACTCCGCCGCGTTTCCAAACGTAGTGCGTTTGCCTGTGTCGGTCCAAAGCTCCCGCGATCTCCTGGGAAGGCTATTCTTCCTGCCGATTGGTTTTCAGTCGACTTCTGAAAGGACGCCTCTCATGTTCCCTCATTCCAGGCGCAGCTTTCACTCTCTGTTAGTGCCGGTATTCGTTTCGTCTTTGGTTCTGTTGAACGGCAACTCGTACCCCAATCAGCCCCCAGTCGGCTAACGATTCGATTCAGGTGCATGGCGGTACGCAACTAAACATCATAGCGAACGATTCTGATCCCGATTTCAATGACAGCATCTTCTTTGATCGGATCGGCGATTATCCTCAGCACGGTGGCTTCTACGGTCCCAACTCTTCGTCGCCGTTCTATATTCCGAACTCGGGTTATGTCGGCAGCGACACTTTCACTTACCGAATTCAGGACAGTAACGGCGCGTTCTCAGGCTTCGCGACCGTTACGCTCGACGTGCGTAACACCACGCCAGCACCGGGATCTCACTCCTACACAGTGCATGGACTTACTCTGTTCGGAACGTTGAACGAGCTGAAGAAACCCTAACGAGGCGCCAGACGAGGACTTTACAGTCTACGAGATTCGGCTAAAAAGATTGAACTTATCCGAAGGGGCGTCGGAAGCCGCAAAAGTTGTCAACGAAGTTCTCACCTCCGCCGAATATAAACGCAGATTTGGACTCTCTTAAAAATTACCGCAAAACTATAGACGATCTTTAAATAGTCTTACTGTCGTTACCCACTATTCATCTCTCAGTGGCGCGTATTCGAAAGATCGTTTACAATCACCGCAGTTTCGAATAGGGCAAATTTTTTAGCGATTTGCCCCGTTTCGTGAGCCCGCGGCGACGGGTTGACAAGTCTTTTGGGTTAAGGGAGAACAGTCACTATTCGTCGTTTATTTTGAAAGCCCCAAAGTCGTTTTGTTGTAAGGCAAACTGTCAGTTTGCGGTCATTAGTTAGAAGGTCATTATTTTCCGCAAGCTGACAGCTTGCGCTACATCAGCATTTCACGCCCGCAGTAAAGAATCATGGAAGAATATTCAGACCGAACCCCCAGCGACATTGCCCGCTATCCGATGGTGCCGATTCGCGATGTCGTGATCTTTCCGTTTACCAAAGTCGCTTTCAAAATTGGCCGCCCGGGCTCAGTGCGGGCGCTCGAGATGGCGCTGGCGGCGGATCGCACAATCTTCTTGTCAACGCAGCACGACGCAACCGTTGACGAGCCGACGCCGGAACAGATTTATCAGGTCGGCACGATTGCGCGCATCCTGCAATCTCAGCGACAGGACAACGGACAGATCAAGGTTGTAGTCGAAGGGCGCGAACGCGCGACCACGATTCGGGTCGAGAATAACGACGGCGCGTTTACCGCGACAGTGCGGCGCGCACCGGTTGTCAGCGAGGAAGGCGTGCGCACGGATGCTTTGGTGCAGAAGATTGCGCAACTGATCGAGCAGCACCTGCGTTTGGCGCCGGATGTGCAGCCGGACGCGCTGCAAACCGCGATGCGCAACGCAGATCCGTCGCACATGGCGGACGCGCTCGCTTCGCAACTGCGAATTTCGGTTGAAGATAAGCAGGGCCTTTTGGAATTGTTTTCGGCGCAGGCGCGCCTGGCCCGTTTGATTGAGATTTTGGAAATTGAGCTCGAGAAGCGACAGCTCGATCGCACCATCCAGACCCGCGTGAAGCGCCAAATGGAGAAGGCGCAGAAAGAGTACTACCTCAACGAGCAAATCAAGGCGATTCATAAAGAGCTGGGACGCAAGGATGAGCGGGCCGAACTCGACGAGCTGAAGAAAAAGATTGAAGAAGCCGGCATGACCGAAGAAGCCAAGGAGAAGGCGCTTCAGGAATTGCACCGGCTCGAAGCGATGCCGCCGATGTCCGCCGAAGGCACAGTTTCGCGGACGTATATCGATTGGCTGGTCAGTGTGCCGTGGAAACAGAAGTCGAAAGAGATTAAGGACCTGACCAAAGCCGAAGAGGTTCTGAATGAAGATCACTTCGGACTGGAAAAGATCAAGGATCGCATTCTTGAATATTTGGCCGTGCGCCAGTTGGTTAAGAATCCGAAAGGATCCATTCTCTGCTTTGTCGGACCTCCGGGAGTTGGTAAGACGAGTCTTGGCAAATCCATTGCCCGCGCGACTGGTCGCAAGTTCGTCCGGCTCAGTTTAGGCGGCGTGCGTGATGAAGCTGAGATTCGCGGCCATCGCCGCACCTACATTGGAGCGTTGCCCGGACAAATCATTCAAATGATGAAGAAAGCCGGCACGGTGAATCCGGTGCTGCTGCTCGACGAAGTCGATAAGCTGGGCACTGATTTTCGCGGCGATCCGAGCGCGGCGCTGCTCGAAGTTCTCGATCCGGAACAGAATCATATGTTCCAGGATCACTATCTCGATGTTGAGTACGATCTCTCGAAAGTGTTTTTTATCGCCACGTCGAACGTCATGCACACGATTCCGCCGGCGTTGCAGGACCGTTTGGAAGTGCTGCGTCTTTCCGGCTACACGGAACGCGAAAAACTCGAAATTGCCAAGCGGCATCTGGTACCCAAGCAAGCTGAATCGAATGGTTTGAAGCCGGAACAATTCGAATTTACCGACGAGGGCATTTTCGAAATCATTCGGCACTACACGCGTGAAGCCGGCGTAAGAAACCTCGAGCGAGAAATTGGATCCTGCTGCCGTAAGGTAGCGCGCAAGTTTGTCGGCGAAAACGTCGCGGCGGATTTCAAAGACGAAATCACCGCCGAACGTGTCCAGCAGATGCTGGGCCCAATCAAGTTCCGCCAACAGGGCGTTGCGGCCGAAAGCGAAATCGGCCTGGCGACCGGATTGGCCTGGACCGAAGTCGGCGGCGAAGTACTGCAAATCGAGGCGACGCTGGTAAAGGGTCGGGGCGCCGTTACGCTGACCGGAAAACTCGGCGACGTAATGCAGGAATCCTGTCAGGCCGCTTTGACGTGCATCAAGTCACGCGCTGAACGCCTGGGCATGAGCCTGGATTTCATTCGCAAGCGCGATCTGCACATTCACATTCCCGAAGGCGCCATTCCCAAGGATGGCCCCTCGGCCGGAATTACAATCGCGGCCGCGATGGCTTCGGCCCTGATGCGTCAGGCGATCCGGAAGAACGTCGCGATGACCGGCGAAATAACTTTGCGCGGGCGCGTGCTGCCAATCGGCGGCGTGAAAGAGAAACTGCTCGCGGCTCATCGTTTCGGCATCGACACGATCATCCTGCCGAAGGACAACGAAAAAGATTTGCCTGAGGTACCTGAGGAAGTGCGCAACGCTTTGGAGATCAATCTCGTCGAAACGATTGATGAAGTGATTGCGCTGGCGCTCGAAGAAAAGACACCGGACGTGGTTTCGGAAACATCCGAGGCGCCGCCGATTTGGACTACCGAGCCGCCGCCACAGGGCTTACAGACGCCGGCCGAGCAATAGTCGCCACTGTGGCACAGACTTCAGTCTGTGACTGGAATAACGATCACAGACTAAAGTCTGTGCCACTTTCAGCACACCGGCCTCCGGGCTAACATTTCCAGTGTTTGCTATATCGAAATAATCGTGCGCAAGGGACGCGTTTGTGCGTTCCTGCGCTTTTGTCATCTATCCAAACTAACCAAGGAGCTAAGCAAATGGGTAAACATGAAGATGCAGATCTGATTCTTAAACTTTACGACCTGCGCCGCGAAACAGTCATGCGTGAAGCGCGCAACTGGTTGTTCACTTTCAACCCCACCAGCGTTCAGGACGTCATGGAAACCATGATGGGCGAACACAGCGGCCATTTTCGCATGGTCATTTCCTACTGGGACATGGCCTGCGCCATGGTAACCAATGGCGCGATTGACGAAGAGCTGTTCAATCAAACTAACGGCGAACACATTTTCGTCTACATGAAGGTCGAACCGGTGCTCAACGACATTCGGACCATGTTCAATAATCCGGAGTTCCTGAAGAACCTGGAAACCGTCGTCAAGCGCATTCCCAACATTGATAAGAAGCTGCCCGAGATGCGCGAGCGCATGGCGAAGTTTGCGGAGATCCGCGCAGCGAAAGCCGCGGGCCAGGCTTAAGGTCGCGAGACTGGTAATGCAGAGGAGTGGAGGCGGTCGTCGAAAATGAAAATCACGAGCGCCGACTTCCTCAAGAGCGCGCTGAAGGAAAGCGATTGGCCGCACGACGAAACCCGTGAAATCGCGTTTTTGGGCCGTTCGAACGTAGGTAAATCCAGCCTGATTAATTCCCTTCTCGGTGTGCGAGGTTTGGCCCGAGCCTCCTCGACGCCCGGTCGCACGCAGTCGCTGAATTTCTTTTTGATTAACGGACAGTTTCGATTTGTTGATTTGCCGGGCTATGGCTATGCGCGGGCGCCCAAAGCAATCAAGGCTGAGTGGGGCGAGGCGGCAGGAGAGTTCCTTGCGAAACGCGAGCAGCTTGTGTTATCAATTCACATCGTCGATTCGCGTCACGAACCCTCGAAACTGGATTTGCAACTTCACGAGTGGTTGGTGCATCATCATAAGCACCACTTGATCGTCGCTACAAAATCCGACAAGCTTTCGAAAAACGAGCTACGTCAAAACCTTGATCGCGTCGCGCGCATTTTCCAAACTGACCAAGTAGTCGCTTATTCAGCAATCAAAAAGCAGGGCCGAGGCGAGGTCTGGGGCGCAATCGAAAAGTCATTGAAGAGTTAGCCCGAAAGAAGGGTTTTGTTGAATTTGAGCTTGCGATTTTTCAGCTTTCGTTTAGAATAAAATTTCCGAAGCCGAAAAAGCCGAAAGTCGAAACCAGTTAGTCAACCGGCCCTGGCTGTAACCCGAATCTGACCTGAACCACGCAAATCCCCGTCAACCGGCATCCAACTCGAACGCTCTTGTCATTTTGTGGATTCCGACCTCTGACGGCGAGGCTGGTAGAAATTAGTCATTGCGGCAGGAAGCCCCCACACGAGCTTCCGAAACACACCGCGCGGAAAACTTCCTTTGACAGGCGTAGTTGAAATCAATTGACACAAAAGAAAATCCAGAACGCGCGGCGCAGAACCGTGCATGAGAGAAGTGATATGGCAAACAAAAGACGCACGAACAACGGCAATGGCGAGAACGGCGGCGGCGGCGGTGTAGCCACCGCTGAAGCTCCCCCCGAAGACACCCCGAGCCGAGACGGCCAGGAAATCTTTAATCTGTCCGAATTAAAAGAAATGTCTATCTCGGCGCTCACTTCGGTCGCCAAGCGAATGGACGTCCCCGGCGCGACGGGCATGCGCAAACAGGAATTGATCTTCAAGGTCCTGGCAGCGCAGACCGAAAAGAGCGGCTTGATTTTTTCTGAGGGCGTGCTCGAGACATTGCCGGACGGCTTCGGATTTCTCCGCGCGCCGGAATACAACTACCTGCCTGGCCCGGACGATATCTACGTCTCGCCGTCGCAGATTCGCAAGTTCGACCTGCGCACCGGCGACACCATCAGCGGCCAGATTCGTCCGCCCAAGGAAGGCGAGCGCTATTTCGCGCTGATCAAAGTTGAAGCGATCAATTTCGAGTCGCCCGATCAGGCGCGCGAAAAAGTTTTCTTCGACAATCTAACGCCGCTCTATCCGGACGAAATGCTCAAGATGGAAGTCCTCCCGGATAACCTTTCGGCGCGCGTGATTGATTTGGTCACGCCAATTGGTAAGGGCCAGCGCGCGCTGGTCGTTTCGCCGCCGCGCACGGGCAAAACCATGCTCCTGCAAACGATCGCGAACTCGATTGCCCAGAACCATCCTGAAGTCACTTTGATCGTGCTGCTGATCGATGAGCGGCCGGAAGAAGTCACGGACATGCAGCGTTCAGTGCAGGGCGAAGTTATCTCATCGACCTTCGATGAACCCCCAACCCGCCACGTTCAAGTCGCGGACATGGTGATCGAAAAAGCAAAACGACTGGTCGAGCATAAGCGCGACGTAGTGATCCTGCTTGACTCGATTACGCGACTCGCGCGCGCACATAACGCGGTCGTGCCGCCCAGCGGCAAGATTCTCTCAGGCGGTATCGATTCCAACGCGCTGCAGCGTCCGAAGCGGTTCTTTGGCGCGGCGCGCAATATCGAAGAAGGCGGCTCGCTGACAATTATCGCCACCGCGTTGATCGATACGGGATCGCGCATGGATGACGTTATCTTCGAAGAATTCAAGGGCACCGGCAACTGCGAAATCCATCTTGATCGCCGCTTGAGCGACAAGCGCCTGTTCCCGGCCATCGACCTCCAACGCTCCGGCACGCGCAAGGAAGAGCTTTTGATTCCGAAAGACGACCTTAGCCGCGTCTGGGTAATGCGCCGCGTCCTGAATCCCCTTTCGCCGACCGAGCAGATGGAAGTCGTGCTCGAACGGCTTGAGAAGACAAAGAGCAACGCGGAATTTCTGGCGTCAATGCAAAGCTAAAGATTGTACTTAGTGCTTGGTTCTTTGTACTTGGACTTCTTGCCAGGATGAGTCATTGTCGGTGAAGGATCAAAGTTCAAAGATCAAAGACCAAAGCAACGGCGCTTTGCGCGTCGCCATCCTTTCACCTGAAGCAGTTCCCTTCGCCAAAGTCGGCGGACTCGCGGATGTTTCCGGCGCGCTGACCAAAGCGCTACACGCCGAAGGTCACGATTCGTTTCTCATCATCCCGCTCTATGATCAAATTGATCGCAGTCTGCTCACCGGCCCGTTCATCGACGATCTCGAAGTCCCCTGGCGGGGAAAGCAACCGCGCGTAAGCGTCTGGCAGAGTGATGTGCTAAAGGCGCCGACTTATCTAATCGACGCGCCGCATTATTTTTCGCGCGGAAAACTCTACGGGGACGTTGATGATTTTGAACGATTCGCGTTCTACAGCCGCGCTGCGATCGCCCTGCTCAAGCGTCTCGGCGATGCTCCCGACGTCCTTCACTGTAACGACTGGCCCTGCGGGTTCGCGGCGATTGAAATGCGCGCGCGCCGTCGTCATGAGGCGTACTTCGCAAAAACAAAGACCATCTTTTCGATTCACAACATAGCCTATCAGGGCATCTTCAACCCTTCGGACCTCTGGTGGCTTGATTTAGTTCCCTACACCGAGGATTTCATGCTGAAAGGCGCGGCGTCCGCGTTGAAAGCCGGCATCATCGCCGCCGATGCCATCTCCACAGTCAGCCCCCGCTACGCCCAGGAAATTCAAACCTCGGAACAAGGGTACGGGCTTGATTGGTTGATGAGAGCGCGCAGCGACCGGCTCGCGGGAATTACCAATGGCGTCGATTACGAAATCTGGAATTCGGAAACTGATCCGCACATCGCTGCAAATTTTTCGGCTGAAGATTTGAGCGGAAAGCGCGAATGCAAACTAGATCTGTTGCGTCGCTTTAGTTTGCCGGAAGAGGCCGAGCGGCCAATCATTGCGATCATTTCGCGGCTAGTTTCCCAAAAAGGTTACGACCTGATTCAGCAGGCCGCGCGCGGCATTCTCGAAACCGGCGCTTTCTTCATCGCGCTCGGCGCCGGCGCTCGTGAATATGAAGACTTCCTGCAAAGCTGGCACGACCAGGCGCCCCATCGCGTGGGCATTTACAAAGGCTTCGCGGGCGAGCCGCTGGCCCATCAAATCGAAGCCGGCGCCGATCTTTTTCTGATGCCGTCACTCTACGAACCGTGTGGATTGAATCAAATGTACAGCATGCGTTACGGCACCGTGCCGATTGTGCGCGCGACTGGCGGGCTCGACGATACGGTCGAGAATTTCGACCCAAGGACGAACCAGGGGACCGGATTCAAGTTTGGACCTTACTCAGCCGCGGCCATGCTTGAAAAAATCCGCGAAGGGCTTTACTTTTATAATCAATCCGAGGTTTGGACGACGATTCAGCAGAACGGTATGGCGATAGACAATTCGTGGTCCGCCGCGGCAAAGGAGTATATTCAGCTTTATCACGAGGTCTAACGCTTCCGGCCATGATTCAGATCATGAACTGATCAATTTCAATAAGGTAAGGACATAAGGAGTTTTCAATGAGTGAACACGTAAAAGAAACCAACGACAGCGAATTCGAGGCCCATGTGCTCAGTTCTGATCAGCCGGTGCTGGTCGATTTCTGGGCGTCCTGGTGCGCCCCTTGTCGCATGCTGGCGCCGACCGTCGAAGCGGTCGCCGAAAAATACGCCGGCAACGCCCGCGTCGTGAAACTGAACGTTGACGATAATCCATCGGTTTCGCAGCGCTATGGAATCAAAGGCATTCCGACGCTGATTCTCTTTAAGAACGGCAAAGAGGAAGAGCGAGTCGTGGGCGCCACGTCTGAGGCGGCGATATCTCGCATGATCGATAAGCACATTGGGGCGGCGACCGCAGCCTAACCGATCAATTGGGTTTTATCGACCAAACCGTTTGGGCGCGGTTTCGTTCTTGTTAGCGCAGCCGCGCCTTTCTTGTGTCCGATTCCGGAGTTTGTAGTTTCCAAATTGTAGTTTCCAATTTGAGATCTGGAATTTGAAATCTCAGATTTGAATTCCGAAATTTGAAATCTCAAATTTGGACTCGCAATTTGAAATTTTGAATTTGGACTCTGTAATTTGAAATTTTGAATTTGGAATTCCGATTTATGATTTTCTGACCTCTGACTTCTGCTTTATGGTCATCGCAGTCATAGGCGCCCAGTGGGGCGATGAAGGAAAAGGCAAGATTGTCGATCTGCTCGCCGAGCGGTTCGACGTTGTCGTTCGCTATCAGGGCGGACACAACGCCGGCCACTCAGTCCAAATCGGCGACCAGTCCTTCGTGCTTCATTTATTGCCGTCGGGAATTGTTCACGAGGGCAAGACCTGTGTGCTCGGCAATGGCATGGTGATCGATCCGAACGCGTTTTTTGAAGAAGCCGATCGCCTGATGTCGCAGGGCATCACCATCACGCCTGAGCGGGTCAAAGTCAGCTCGCGCGCGCACTTGATTCTGCCTTACCACCGCGCGCTCGATCACACCAGTGAAGAGCGTCTGGGAAACGAAAAGGTGGGCACGACGCTGCGCGGGATCGGTCCGGCGTATGAAGATAAAGCAGGACGGCGCGGCATTCGCGTCGCTGACGCGTTGGTGCCGGAGGTGCTGCGCTCGCGCATCGAACGCAATCTTGAAGACGCGAATCGGATCATCGAAGCCTACGGCGGGCAGCCCCTGGAAGCGGAATCAATAATCAACGACACCACCGCGATCATCGAGCGGCTCGCACCGTTCATTACCGACACCAGCCACTATCTGAATCAAGCGGCAACGCGCGGTGAGACGATCCTGCTCGAAGGCGCGCAGGCAACTCTGCTCGACGTGGATCATGGAACTTATCCTTTCGTTACTTCCTCGAGCACTGTAGTCGGCGGCGCCATGATCGGAACCGGTCTCGCGCCGAAACATATCACCGGCGTACTGGGTATCGTTCGCACTTACACCACGCGGGTCGGCGAAGGACCTTTTCCGACCGAGATGCTCGAAAGCGAAGCCGAACTCGGTCAACTGATTCGCGAGCGCGGCCGCGAGTACGGCGCGTCAACGGGGCGCCCGCGACGATGCGGTTGGTTCGATGCATTCGCCACGCGTTATGCGGCTGAAATAAACGGGTTCACTTCGGTTGCATTGACGAAGCTCGACGTCCTTGACGCGCTGGATGAAATCAAAGTTTGTGTGGGCTACAACCTGAACGGTAAGAAGTGCGATTCGCTGCCCGCTGTTTCGCAGGATCTTCGCCGCGTCGAACCAGTTTACGAAACTTTGCCCGGCTGGAAGTCTTCGACGCTTGGCGTTACAGATTTGAGTGAGCTCCCGCGTTTCGCGCGCGAGTACATCAACTTCCTTTCAAACCACATTGGCGTTGAGATTGGTTTGGTATCCACCGGCCCCGAGCGTTCGCAAACAATCATCGTGCGCGAATCAGCTCTGGCGAAATGGATTAGAGGCTAGCGCGTGCCAGAAGCCCGACCGTGAGGGAGGGCCTGACTAGTGATTCGTTGATGGATTTTCCGTGCGTGTGAGTTATCGATTCAAAGCACCAAGCACAGAGTTCAAAGTACGAAAGCAACTTGAAACTTCCAACTTGAAACCTTAGACTGCTTTCAAATCAAAAGTGGGCCGATAGCTCAGTCGGTAGAGCAACTGGCTTTTAACCAGTGGGTCGCAGGTTCGAGTCCTGCTCGGCTCACC
>UEXV01000023.1_pt1 | contig 17491 bp, 20 predicted proteins | sample 4301181 | NCBI WGS metagenome assembly UEXV01 (sample SAMEA4773175, study PRJEB27434) | metagenome | biome: 2259; feature: agricultural soil; material: soil | place: USA | collected 2014-09 | depth 0.25 m | reverse complement strand
AGGCCGGGATCGCGACGGCAAGCGAGTCGCGTCGCGTTAGCGACGATTGAGTGAATGTTTCAGCCGTCGCTACGCGACGGGGTATTTGGTCTTCGGCGATCGCCGGCCTTAAAAGGCCGGGCTAAACTCAAGCCGCCGCTACGCGGCGAACGCCTTATCTCTGCCTTTTGCAGCAAAGCCCTCCTCTTAAGTTCTTTAGAAGCAGCGCGCGCAGCGACCGTACAGACAATCTATTTAGTTCTGTAGCAGTCTTAGGGCAGTTAGAAGTTTTTCACCCCGGGTTATTCAGAAAGCAGGCGGGCAGTTTTGCATGAAACATCACCAAGCACGGTCCTGGTAGTAGAAGACGTCGAAGAAATTCGATCCCACATGAACGCGATGTTGGTCCAAAAGGGTCACCGCGTCCTCAATTCCTCCAACGCCGAAGACGCTATAAGAATTGCGAAAGAAGATCGGCCGTTACTGATCCTGACAGACCTCGACCTACCCACGTTCGAGGAGTTGCTACAAAAAGTTGGAGAGCACGACCATCTTGACCAGATTCCGGTGGTCGTAGTTGATATCGATCTGGTGGAGATCAAAGATCGCGACGTGAAGGTGCTGTCGGACTTTGATCAATTAGATGAAATGCTTCGCGGGCTGGCTGAGTCTGCCAAATAGCTCTCGTCGTCGAAATCAAATTCCATTTCGAACGAGCGCCTTCCGCAATGCCTTATTTGACAAATTAATCAGAGCGGGTCGGAGACCCGTCCCTTACTCAATCGGTCATTTGTAGCGGTAGGTAATCCGTCCGCGGGAAAGATCGTACGGCGACATTTCGACGCTGACGCGGTCGCCAACGAGTATGCGGATGCGATGCTTGCGCATTTTGCCCGAGATTGCCGCTAACACCACGTGCGCGCTGTTGTCGAGCTTCACTTTGAAAAATGCGTTCGGTTGTTTGTCGATTATCGTGCCTTCAGCGGGGACCAGATCTTCTTTAGCCAATATAGATTCTCCTCAATTTTTCAATCCTGATAATGTTCGATCATGCTTCTTTGCAAACCGTCGGGTAGTTCCTTCCAGGGTGCGTTCGCCAGCATCCCAGGCGAGACCTCGGATGGCAAGACGCGGCCGGCGCGCCATCCGCGCTGGTCTTCGTCATAGAACCAACGATAGTGGGGTCCGTCTTCGCGCCGGCTGTAAAAGACCGGTCGTCCGGACCGCGTTTCGGGTCTCTCGGCATTCAAGTACACACGCAGGCCGTTCATACATTTATTACTCTTAATAAGACAAACAGGCCGACCGAGACGACTCCCAACCCCACAACCACATGCAACCAACTGAGAGCCAGTTTGTGGCAATTGGTGCATTTCATTTGCCAGACGGGAAGCACCGTTCCACAGTCAGCGCAGGACCAGATAATCTTAGGCATGAATGACTCGAATGCGTTTGCGCGTTCTCACCAGAGTAAGTACTCCAGCAAGCATCAGAAAACGGTAGTGTCCTGATTCCTTACTATTCGGACTCGCTTGCAGTCTCTTCAATACTTCTCAGTCCTGATTGACTCAGCGGTCATTTCAGCTTTCAAACTGTCGCTGGTGATGGGGACCATCGCATTAATAGTTGCGAGCTCACGCTTCTCTTCCAGCGCGGCCATGACTTTAATTTTTTTCAGTTCGACTCTTTGAAAACCGAAGAAGGTAGCCATCTGAACAATTTGATTTTGATTTACGAAATCTTTTCGCTCCGCGCAGAATTTTTCAATCCCGGGTCTGAATTCGCGGCAGCTCATCGCTTTCGGAAGATTGAGACCGAGCCTGCAGGTGCGCTCTTTGGTAAAGTGAGAACAAAATTCACAAACGGTCATTTTTGTTTCTCAGTTCCGAGGCTCCCTATCGCTCTTCGATTCGTCGCAGATCGACACTCTTCAGTTGCTCCTGGCTACACTGCCGGATGCTGGACAAAGTCCGGGCAATCGACAACAGGACAACTAGCTGTTAACTTCAGATGATCTGGAGAATTCCAGAAGAACTGACAAGAGAGTTAGCTGGACTCAATCTTAATTGAGGTTACGTTAGGTGGGTATATATGTCAACAATGCAATATATCGTACTTACAAAAGATCATTTTCGTGAGATAGTGCTTGTAGGCTAACAAAGCTTGAGGTTGAGTAATCAGAGTAGAAATAGATGAACTGCTGCGCGAGCGGAAACGTTCCTTCTATTGGCTGGCCAAAGAAACCGGAGTTAGCCATACGACTCTTTGGCGTCTGAAGAAGGATCGCGGCCAGGGCATTGCCTTCAACACGCTCGAGAAAATCTGCGAGGCGTTGAAGTGCAAACCTGGCGATATTCTCAAGCTTGGCCAGCCCAAGCGAGTTAGGAAAGCGCCCAGATGAGAGTCTGGCGTCTGTTGCGACGAAGATCGAGCTTCGGTTCCCCTTCGCAACTAAACCAGGGGAAGATGACCACAACGTTAGTTCGTTATTGAAATGAGTTGCGAAAGGTAAAGAGGCGATGAATGTCCTGCTAGTTAATCCTGAATTTCCCGAAACCTATTGGAGCTTTCGACATGCGCTCCCTTTTGAAGGAAAGCGCTGCGTTTTTCCGCCCCTGGGCTTGCTGACAGTCTCTGCACTGTTACCAAAGTCATGGAATAAACGCCTGGTTGATCTAAATATTGAAAAACTGAAGACCTCTGACATTGAGTGGGCCGATATGGTCATGGCGACCGGAATGCTGGTGCAGAAGGATTCGCTCAGAGAAGTCGTGAAGCGCTGCAAAGCAATGGGCAAGCGCGTCGTTCTGGGCGGCCCGTACGTCACCAGTACTCGCGAACAATTGCCCCCGGCGGACCACCTGTTTCGGGGCGAGGCCGAGTCGACGCTGCCGCTGTTTGTTTCCGACCTGGCCCGCGGCGAAGCCAAGGCTGTGTATGAAGCAGCGGAACGACCTCAGCTTTCCGAAACACCTATCGCTGATTTTGGTCTGGCGAATATGAAGCGTTACAGCGCGATGTCGGTGCAGTACTCGCGCGGCTGTCCTTTCTCGTGCGAGTTCTGTGACATCATCGAGATCTACGGCCGAATTCCGCGCACCAAGAGCAACCAGCAGATGCTCGCTGAGCTGGATACGTTACGCGACCTCGGTTGGCGCGGCACAGTCTTCATCGTCGACGACAACTTCATCGGCAATAAGAAGAACGTGCGCACGCTTTTGCCTGAGTTGGCGAGATGGCAGAAAGAAAACGGCTTTCCATTCTCGCTCATCACTGAGTCGAGCTTGAATCTCGCCGACGACGAGGCCCTGCTTCAAAACATGAAAGAGGCCGGCTTCCGGCGCGTATTTATCGGCATCGAAACGCCGGTTGAGGAGAGCCTGCACGAAGCTCAGAAATCTCAAAACCGGGGCAACCTGCTGGAATCAGTAAAAACGATTCAAAGCTACGGCATGGAAGTGATGGCCGGATTTATTGTTGGGTTCGATAACGATCCACAAGACATTTTCGAACGGCAGATCGACTTTATTCGGAAGAGCGCGATTCCAATCGCGATGGTGGGATTGCTCAATGCGCTTCCCGACACGCAACTGTGGAAGCGACTAGAGCGCGAAGGCCGCCTGCTGGGCGAAGATGCTTCGGGAAACAATACGGTTTGCACGCTTAACTTCAAGACGCGCATGGATCCGGACTTTTTGATTAAGGGCTACCAATCGATCATGCGCAGCATTTACAGTCCGCGCGAATACTACGAGCGGGCCCTCGATTCGATCCGGCGCACAGGTCAGCAACTGGCGGACCCGCAATACACTCACCTCACCGGTTTCAAAGCGCTCACGAAAATTTTATTGAAGTTGGGCGTCCTCGACCGGGAACGAAAAGAATTTTGGCGATTCTTCATGCACGTGCTGGTAAGGCACCGTGACAAGATCACCGACTCGCTGCGGCTGGCTGCCGTAGGCTATCACTTTCGCAAGCTAAGTGACGCCTACAGCGAAAGCTGATAAGAGCGGGACGGGCGTCCCACTCCGCGGAATTCACGCGCAAGCTGCGCGCGGCACTTCACCACGCTTAAACGTGTGAATGGATCAGCCGCCGCATGCGATCGGCAAACAGAACATCCATTTTGCCGGTTTCGATAGTTGCGGTAACTTCACCTTCGCCAAACGTCGGATGCATGATCGTTTGGCCACGTCGATAAGTGCGAGCGCGATCGTAAGGCGCCCCGACTTTGTTCGACGCGCGGCGTGCCGTGCCACTCTTATAGGGAACGCGCGAAGCGCATATCGGGCAACTGACGCGCGTGATCTTTCCACTCTTGGTCATGGACGCGACAATGTGGCCGCGCTCCTCGCCGCAAGTAACGCACATCTGCTCGACCCGATCTCCGATTTTGAAAATTTGTTTCTCTTCCATAACGCTCCTTAGCAGTGATCTAACAATTTATCCTGGCGTATTGTCAAAAGCCCGCTCGTTCGGGAGTCCCGCTGGGTCGGGATTGCTTACGCGCGGGCTTATGACCGCATTCACTTAACGCCCGCGACCGCGACGCGGACGAAATGACCGAACCGAATTGGTTCTCGCCGCCGGGGTGCTCATCGGTCTGCCCGGCGCCGCAGCGACTACCTGCGCGCCGCCAAAACCTTCAGGCACCACACGCCTCACGCTTTGACCGGTGAGCCGTTCAATGGCTCGCATCGACAACTCATCCACGGGCGCGACGATGGTTATCGCCTTGCCCTGGTTGCCGGCGCGGCCGGTGCGGCCAACGCGGTGCACGTAATCTTCGGGCGCGGCGGGCACGTCGTAATTAATGACGTGCGAAACTGAATCAACATCCAGGCCTCGGGCCGCGATATCGGTAGCCACAAGTACGCGCGCGCGGCCGTCGCTGAATTCGCGCAGGGCCGCTTCGCGCTGTGGCTGCGAGCGATCCGCATGAATCCGATTCACGCTGTGATCGCGCGCTTTCAGAATGTGCGACAAGCGCTCAGCGCCACGCCGCGTACGCGTAAAGACGAGCACTCGTTCAAATGGCTCGCGCTCTTTTTCCAACAGCTCGAGCAACAACGCCGTCTTTGAATGCTGCTCAACGTGATAAGCGGTCTGCTCGACCAAATTGGGGGCCTGCCCGCGTTGACTTACTTCGATGAGCTTCGGCTCTTTCATCGTCGAACGAGCAAGTTGTTCAATGCTCGCGGACATCGTCGCCGAGAACAAAAGCGTCTGGCGATTTGTCGGCAGCATTGAAAGGATCCGTCGAATCGCCGGCAGGAATCCCATGTCCAGCATGCGGTCCGCTTCGTCCAGGACTAAAACTTCGATCGTGGACAGATTGACGGCGCCGCGTTCAGTCAGATCGACGAGGCGTCCGGGCGTGGCAATCAACGCAGTCGCGCCGCGGCGCAGCTCGCTGATTTGAGTCCGTATGTTCGCGCCGCCGATCGCAATCACGCCGCGATTGGCCTTCACGCGATTAAGCTCGCCATAATTCTTGTGAATCTGCAACGCAAGTTCGCGCGTGGGCGCGAGCACCAGAACCCGAAGTCCCGGTAGTTTGCGTTCGCTCATTTTTTGATTAATGGGAAGTAGAAATGCGGCCGTCTTGCCCGTGCCGGTTTCGGCACAGCCGATTACGTCTCGGCCGCTGAGGATGACAGGAATCGCCTGTCGCTGAATTGGTGTCGGTTCGTTATATCCGAGAGACTCACAAGCGCTCAGTTGCGCCGGCGCAAGTCCCAGTTGCGAAAAATCCATTAAATTCCTTTTTGTTTGTAGCAACGATTCTAAGTCGTCGCGGTCTGTTTTCATTGAGAGGCGTGGCAAATCTCTGTATCCGCCATGGGCGCGCTGTTGCGCGCGGCCGCGGGAGATACACAGAGAAACTGCTCACTGCTTATCGCTCGCTGGCTATTACCAGCGCGGTTCGCGCGTACCTCCGAGGCTGCTGCGATTGCCGTTGCGATTGCCATAGCCGCCGCCGCGGTTGCCGCCAAAGCCACGACCGCCACCGCCGCCGCCGCCGCGATTTTCGCGGGGTTTGGCTTCGTTGACTTTGAGGGCGCGGCCGCCGACTTCCTTGCCATTGAACTGGTCGATGGCTGCGGTGGCTTCTTCTTTGGTGGACATTTCGACGAAGGCGAAGCCTCTGGAACGTCCGGTGTCGCGGTCTTCCACGACACTCGCAGATTCAACCGTGCCGGCCTGAGCAAACAATTCCTGGAGCTCCTGACTAGTGGTCTGGAAAGCGAGGTTTCCAACATAGAGTTTTGTTGACATGTAGTTTTACCTTTCCCCTCTGAGGGGTTGAAAAGAAGCTGCGAAACAGGATTGGCTTCGGCGAAACGGTAGCGGTCGAAGGACCAGTTCGGATGCTCTTTGCTGAGCGGCTTCGAAAGTTTTGTAACCTGCCTGCTCTCGAACTATCCAAACGTCCGGCGCTAATCGTTTTATGCGCGGGGCGCATCACCGTTGATGCGCGAGAGAAGGATTAACCGCAGCTATGATGCCTGAATTGGCGAATGGTTGCAAACTGTAGGCGAGCCCTGATCCGTGAGGTCGCCCACTTTATTATTCGTCATCCGGGTTCTTTTTCGGCTTTTCGTCCGTAAAAAGGATACTTGCGGCCAAAACGAGGCCAGCCAAAGCAGCCAGCATAAAGAAAATCGCCGGCAGGCCCGGATAACCGAAAATCCGGAATGAAGTCTCGACCCGCATCATTAATGCGGCCCCCACAATTAAGGACGCGAGTATCAGCCCGAGGGTGATCCGGTTGGCAACTTTCTGCAGTCCATCGAGGACCACTTTTTCATCGATCGCGTCCACCCCGATTGTCAGCTCGTTGTTGCCGACGGCGTCGAGAATCTTGTTTACCCGGGTCGGCAGCCGTTCGACAAACTCCTTCACCTCGATCGCGCGCGTCAGCACGGCGCCGGGTTCGAGGCTGTGCATCATGTGTCGCGTCATTATGTTCGACGACTCGTCGCGAATGACTGCGTTTGGATCAAAGGCCGGGTCAAGCGTATAGACCACCCGGTCCAGGTTCATCATGGTCTTGGAGATCATAGTGAATTCGGGCGGCATGCGAATCCAGCAATCGGCGGAAATCTGCGCGATCTTCAGAACCATCTTGCCCGCATCCAGACGACCAAGCGTACGACTGGCATTTTGGGTGACCAGGTTTGCCACGCGCTGTTTGTAATCGTTCTTGTCGAAGTTCGCCTTCGGCTCGCCCATTCTCATTGCGGCTTCGGCGGCCTCATCGCCACGGCCTTCGCTGTTTGCCAGCAGCAGGCGCAGGAGCTTCTCCCGAAATCTGGTCCCGATGTGTGAGACCATACCTAAATCGAGCAGCGCGATCCGATCGTCATCGGTAATGAACACGTTCCCCGGATGCGGGTCGGCGTGGAAGAATCCATCAACCAGAATTTGTTTGAGATACGCGCGGAACACTTCGTCGGCCATCTCTGTCGTGTCCAGTTCCATCAAGCGCAGCGGACTCACGTCCGTGATCTTCTTACCCGGAATGTACTCCATCGTGAGAACGCGGGACGTGGTGTAGTCATCGATGGCTTCGGGAACTACTATTTTTTCGTACTCGCTTAGATTTTTGCGCAACTGGTGCAGATTTCCCGCCTCGCGTTGAAAATCAAGCTCGCGCAACAGGCTCCGCCGCAAATCGCTGAGCATGTTTCCAAATTCGTAGCGCTTCCCGACTTCCGTATGTGCGTCAACAAAATCGGCGACCTGCTCGAGCGCTTCGAGGTCTTCGACTATGATCTTGCGCACACCCGGACGCTGGACCTTTACCACCACGCGGCGGCCGTCGCGCATTGTGGCGCGATGAACCTGGGCCAGTGATGCGGCGGCCAGAGGTTGAGTATCGAACTCGAGAAACAGTTTCGATATGCGCCCGCCTATCTCAGACGAAACGATCTGTTCGACTTCTTCATAAGGAAATGGTTCGATCTGATCCTGCAAGCGCGAAAGAGCTTCCAGGTATGGCTCCGGCAGCAAATCGCCCCGAGTGGATAAAAGCTGACCCAACTTAATGAAGGTCGGTCCAAGTTTCTCCAGATCATCCGCGAGCTCTTCAGCCTGCGGCGTTTTGGCTACCTCTTTGGGCTGACTACGGGCCAGCGTCAAAGCCGACTGGTCCACGAGATCAGAGCGGCCGTACTTCACCAGCAGCGCAACAATCTCCGCGTAGCGTTTCAGTCTTTCAGGTTTAAGTAGTGCCGACATAAGTTTCTCTTCAAGGTGCACGCCGAGGGCTCACCAACAAGCCAACCGCCGTAATCGTCAAGGCCAGCGCCGATAACAAACCGAGCCAAAACCAGCCCGTCAGTTGCGCTGAAATAATCGTCGCCGCGTCGTGAACCCGAACGCGTTGATCGTTCATCAAGTACGCGGTGGCAGCTCCCGATATCAGAGCTACGATCGCCTGGCCCTGCGGCTTTTCCGCGCGACGTCGCAACAATCCAACCACGAGCACGGCGAACATTAACAGCGGAATCAGCCACAACGAAATATGATCGTGACGCGCCAGGTCAAATCCGCTGACTGAGTCTCTGACGCCACCGCAACTGACCTGCTCCCACGGAAGAAAGAAGCAAACCAGCACGATGATTGCGGCGCTGAGATTGATTCGTCGCAGCATATTCACGCTTCCTCGTGTCAGAAGCCCGACCGTCAGGGAGGGCCCTGCATCTCGGGTTGCCCTCCCTCACGGTCGGGCTTCTGGCACCGCATACATCGGCGACGCGAATTATTCCGAAATCTGCTCGACTACTCTGCCGGTTGCGCCGTTGCCAAGCTTGGTCGCCACATCCGCCTGGGCGATGATGCCCAGCAGTTGATCGTTGCTGCCGACAACCGGAATACGACGAATCTGGTTGTCCTCCATCAGCTTGAGAACTTTGTCGACGTCGTCGTTTTCATTACAACTCACGACATTGTCAGACATGACGTCCGAGAGCTGCGTCGTATTCGGATCGCGGTCTTCGGCGATTACTTTAATCGCCAGATCGCGATCGGTGACGATGCCGGCCAACTTCCGGCCGTCTTTGTCAGCGACGATCGGAATCGGTCCGACATCTTCCGATTTCATCAGCTGGGCCGCCTTCATAACCGTATCGGACGGCAGACAGTATTCCGGATTCTTAGTCATAATTTCGCTACATATCATTGCAGTTTCTCCTTCTTGATAAAGACCCTCTCAGTTGCGAGCCTAAGCCGCCTTGCGCTGTGCTTGCTCGTGTTTTTCACCCTGAATCTCAACCCGCCGCCGCTTGCGTTCCTCGCGCTTAGCCGCCGGCATGGTGATTTCCAAAACGCCATTACTGAAGCTCGCTTTCGCATCCTCAGCCCTGATTCCATCGGGCATGGGAATGCGGCGATAGAATTTTCCATAGCTGCGCTCACTCCGGTAATAGCCGTCGTGTTTCTCTTCGTGTTCGTTCTTGCGCTCGCCCTCAATGGTGATCGCATCATCCGCGAGTTCGACATTCACATCGTCTTTGCTCAAACCGGGCAAATCCGCGCGCAGTACAAGTTCGTTTCCGCGCTCGAACATTTCAACCTGCGGAGACCAGAGACCTTGCGGCAGTTGCGCTTTGTCGAGCATTGGCGTTAGCCAGGCATGGCCAAGCCCAAAATCTTCGAAGAGATGATCCATCTCTTCACTGAACCTACGCATGAAAGTAAATGGGGTGGCTGCGAGACGGCCGGCCACATCCTTTGGATTACTAATCTCCAGGGCTGTCGAATCTCCGTTGCCTTTCGTCTTCGCTGTATGATTATTTTTCTTTGCCATCTTTAACCTCCCTGTTTTTAGGCTGACTGTTGAACTGACTTTAGTCGTCAAAACTCCATTTCACCGGTGCTTCAGAAGCTGTCGCTTTCGCGTACACTTGTCATTGCAAGCGTTCGGTTTGCGCTTCACACACCTTCACTTTTCCTACGCTCTTTGCGTTCCAGATATCGTTGTGCAACTACGGTGCCGCATAAAAGCTGTCTTGGAGGCGAGAATTTTGAGATCAATTCTGATAGCATCGACTCGATCCAACGCCTGATACGCGCGCGTGTTGCGCGCCAACTATTTCGACTTCAATGAGCACCGCTTCGCCCCAAATGCAAAATCAGATAAGTTCGACGGAAGACATCCGCGCGCAGTTTCCTGCGCTCGCTCGGGAACACCACGGATTTCCAGTTGCCTATTTTGACGCGCCCGGCGGGACCCAGACTCCGCGCGCCGTCGTTGATGCGGTAACCGATTACCTCATCAATCACAACGCGAATACCCATTGGGAATATCCGACCAGCCACGAAACGGATGCGATTATCGAATCGGCCCGCCAGACGTTCGCTGATTTTCTGAATGCGTCGGCGCACGAGATTGTGTTTGGTCCGAATACGACGACGATGATCTATCACCTGTCGCGAGCGCTCGGCCGGCAGTTCGGTCCCGGCGACGAGATCGTGATCACCGAACTCGAACATCACGCGAACGTGGCGCCCTGGCAGGCGCTGGTCGTCGAACGCGGCGTGACTTTGAACGTGGCGCAGATGGATCCCGAGAGTGGGCAGCTTGATTGGAACGACTTCGAACGATTGGTTACGAAGCGAACGAAGATGGTTTCGTTCGGCGCCGGGTGCAATGCTCTGGGCACCGTCAATCGGTACCGCGACGCCGTCGCCCTGGCGCATTCGGTAGGCGCGTACGCGTTAGTCGATGCCGTCCATTACGCGCCATACTTTTTGTGTGACGTGAAAGAAACTGACTGTGATTTTCTGACAACCTCGGCCTACAAATTTTACGGGCCGCATGCCAGCGTCTTTTACGGCAAACGGGATTTACTTGAGTCGATCGATTTTCCGAAATTACAGCCGGCTCCCGATACTGCGCCCGAGCGCGCCGAGATGGGAACGCAAATTCACGAAGGCATTGCCGGCGCCGCAGCCGCAGTTGATTTCTACGCATCGCTGAGTGTCAGAACCGCGAGCGGTAGCGACCGGATCAGCGAGACAAGTCAATCTCGCCGCGAACTCTTGCAATACGCTTTCGCCGGATTGCGCGCGCACAGCTCACCGCTAGTCAAACAACTTTGGGAAGAGCTTTCGCGAATCAAAGGCATCCGTCTTTACGGTCCGCCGCCTGATGTCGAACGTACGCCGACCGTGTCTTTCACGATCGAAAATGTGGCTTCGACTGAAGTCGCTTGCCGAATGGCTGAACGCGGATTGTTCGTTTCGCATGGCGACTTCTACGCACAGACAGTGATTGAACGTTTAGGCCTGGCGCCTGAAGGATTGGTTCGCGTGGGCTGCGCTTGTTACACAAGCGATGAAGAGATTGAAAGATTGATCGAAGCTGCGCGAGAGATGGCGAGTTAGGTACGCACGCCTCCGGCGTGCTTAATCGCGGAACGAAATGAATAGCACGCCGGAGGCGTGCGCACCGAATGCAGCAATATCACGACATCCTTCGCTCAATTCTCGAACACGGTTCGGAGCATCATGACCGCACCGGGGTCGGCACGATCTCGCACTTCGGGTATCAAACTCGATTCGATTTGCGTGAAGGGTTTCCGATTGTCACTACCAAGCGAGTTCCCTTTCGCTGGATTGCCGAAGAACTTTTCTGGTTTCTTTCGGGCGACACCAACGAAGCAAACCTGCGCGCGAAAGGCGTGGATATTTGGAAAGAGTGGGCCGACGAAGAACACACGCGCCGCTTCGGACGCGAGCCCGGAGACCTGGGCCCGGTTTATGGTTACCTTTGGCGTTCGTTCGGCGGCCAATATCCGCAGCGCGACGGCGTCGATCAAATTGCTCGATTAATTAGTGAGATCGAAACCAATCCCAACTCGCGCCGTTTGATCGTCAGCGGCTGGGACCCGCGAGAGTGCGACAACGTCGATCTGCCGCCGTGTCACACACTTTTCCAATTCAAGGTCCAGCTTAATCACGCCCTCCCTGACGGTCGGGCTACTGCCCCGTTGCTGCATTGCCAGCTTTATCAACGCTCGGCCGACGCGTTTCTCGGCGTGCCTTTCAATATCAGCTCGTACGCGTTGCTCACTCATCTGATCGCACATGTTTGCAACTTCGACGTGGGCGAATTCGTTTACACTCTAGGTGATTATCACATTTACCAGAACCACCTGGAGCAAGTGCATGAAGTGCTTTCCCGTAAACCTTTACCCCTTCCCTCTCTGGAAATCATCGACCAGGACAAGCAGTTGCGCGGTTTGAAGGGCCTTTTGGACTTTCGTTATGAACATTTGAGTCTGATTGGCTATGACGCGCACGCAAAGATTGTCGCGCCGGTAGCGGTTTGATGGCGATTGAATTAACTTCCAAAACGAATTGTTGGCAATAAGATGATTACGCGACGGGCATTTTTCCTTCTCACTTTTGCTTTCACCCTGCTCGTTCACATGACAGTAGTGGCGACGGCGCAAACTGCGCAGTCTCCTCTGCCAAAACCGACGGGTTATGTGAATGACTTTGCCCACATCATCGACAGTGCCACCAAAAATAGAATCGAGACCACGCTCGAGAACCTCGATCGCGAGCAGCAAATCCAATTTTCAGTTGTTACGGTTGATTCAACAAAAGGCCAGGAGATTTTCGACTACTCGCTGGCAGTAGCGCGCGGTTGGGGCATCGGTTCGAAGGAAACAAGCAAGCCGAGTCTTCTGCTGCTCGTGGCGGTTCAGGATCGCAAGGCCTTTGTGCAAACCAGCCGGCACGTCGAAGGAGATCTGCCCGACGGCCTGGTGGGCCAGATTCAGCGCGAGTACCTCGTGCCTGCTTTTAAGGCGGGACAACCTGCCAAAGGCTTATCAGATACCGTAAATGCTTACATCACAGAGCTCGCCGCCAAGCGTGGGTTCAGTACCGACACGATTTTTGCGGCGGGAGAAACACCTCCGGTACGTCGCGTTAATAACGGAGGAAACCGTGTGTGCGTCGGGCCCCTGATCGTAATAGCCATTGTGCTCGTCATTCTGTTTCTCGTGTTGGCGAACCGCGGCCGCGGCGGGCGTGGCGGCTTTGGCGGCGGCGATTTTGGTGGTGGCGGCGCGGGAAGTAGTTGGTGAAGAGTGCGTCAATGCCAGGGAGTGATCAAGACTCATGCGGAGGTGTCCATTCCGTGGGTCTCTTGATTATTAGAAGATGGGACACCTGACTAACTTGAGTTGCGAACCCCCGCGATAGCGGTTAAGAATTAATGGAAATTGAAGGGAGACAACATGGATAAGAAACCCATAATTATTTTGGGCGTCATTCTGGGAATCGTCATCTTGGTGGTGCTGATCCTTGGCGGTACCGCCATCGGCGGCTACAACACCCTGGTGACGAAGCAGCAAGAGGTCAATGCCAAGTGGTCACAGGTCGAAAACCAGATGCAGCGACGCGCTGATCTGATTCCAAACATCGTCGCGACCGTGAAAGGAATCGCCGGATTGGAAGAACGAGTCTTTACCAAAATAGCCGAAGCGCGTTCGCAATTGCTTTCGACGATGCAAAATCCGAACAGCACGATCGACGATAAGATCGCGGCCGACTCGAAATTGAATCAGGCAATGAGAGACGGCGGACTGCTCGGCACAGGCGGTCGCTTTCTTGCAATCACTGAGAATTATCCGCAGTTGAAATCGAATGAGAGTTTTTTGAAGTTACAGGATGAACTCGCGGGCACCGAAAACCGTCTGGCAACTGCGCGATATGATTACACCGGGGCTGCGCAGGATTACAACACCACGCGCAATCGATTCCCGACGGTGTTGGTGGCGGGTTTGATGGGCTTCAAAGAGCAGCCTTACTTCAAGGCTGACGAAGGAGCGAAGCAGGCGCCCAAAGTTGACTTTGGCAAATGAGACGCAATGGCCACAAAAATCAACGCGACTAATCTCAGTCAATTGGTTGACGACCTGCGTGCGGCGCACGGCGATAACCTGGCTTCGGTTGTGCTTTACGGATCAGCCGCGGCCGGCGATCAGGTTGAGCTTCGTTCAGATCACAATCTATTGATCGCGCTGAATCGAATCACGACCGGCGATCTGCATGCGGCCGAGACGGCGATGCGCGCATGGCAAAAGCTTGGCCAGCAGATTCCGGTTTACTTCACCATGGCGGAACTTCAGGACGCGGCGGATGTATTCCCGATCGAGTTTCTGCAAATGGAAAGGGCCCGAAAGGTATTGTATGGCCGCGATCCATTCGAGTTTGTGCAGATCTCTAACGCCAACCTGCGGCACCAAACCGAATACGAATTGCGAATTAAGTTGATTCGCCTGCGCCGGCTTTACATACCTGCGTCTGCCTCAGTCGAAAAATTATCGAGCCTGATGGGCGACAGTCTCGGCAGTTTCGCCGCGCTGTTTCGCGCGGTGCTGATCCTGAGGGGACAGGAGCCACCAGTTGCCAAGGAAGAAAGTACGCGAGCGATCGTCCGCAATTTGCAATTGGACGGGACTCCGTTCGAGCGGATTTTCGAGTTGCGCGCCGGAAAAGGGCCGGCGTTGACAGAGGTGGAAGCGAATAATCTCTTCTCGGCTTATATGACAGAGATTGAGCGGGTGATTGAAGCCGTCGATCGGATTGAAGGCTCATAACGACCGGCATGAAGAACCTTGGGCCAACGAATCGTCGAGCGTGTATTGCGAAACATACTAGTGTTACTATCTGGTGAGCATTATGAAAAGCTTCAATTACGTCGTTGAGAAATGCCCGGATACATCGCTTTATGTCGGCTACGTCCCGGGTTTTCCAGGAGCTCATAGCCAGGGTGAAAGTCTTGATGAGTTGCGCAGCAATATGAAAGAAGTAATCGAACTTCTCCTGCTGGACGGCGAGCCGAGGCTTGAAGCTGAGTTTGTGGGCACAGAGACGATAAAGGTCGCGTAGATGGGGAGCATTCCCATCCTGAAACCGAGGGAAGTTGTTTCAATCCTTCAGAAATTAGGGTTCGTCGAAGTGCGACAGAGAGGTTCGCACAAACAATTTCGTCACTCTGACGGTCGCAGTACAACGGTGCCCTTCCACAGTGGAAGAGACAGTTCGCCAATCCTTCTTCGACAAATCGCTCGAGATATCCATCTCACAATCGAAGAACTCATCAACAACCGCTGATCGCGTTTTCGGATTATGGCCATCACCGGCATCGTTGCATTAGATCAAAATCTCGCCATCGGCAAAGATGGAAAGCTTCCCTGGCATTACTCTGCCGACATGAAGTTCTTCAAAGAAACGACGATCGGAAACATCGTCGTAATGGGCCGGCGCACGTGGCTTACTTTGAAAGGCCCTCTCAAAGATCGCACCAACATCGTTCTTAGCCGCGACTCGAACCTCAGCGCTGACCCTTCAATAATCGTAATGAGAGATGTTGATGCCGTGGTTGAATTCGCGCGCGAGCGAGAAGCGGAACTGTTTGTGATCGGGGGAGCCAGTGTGTACGAAGCCTTTCTGTCTCGCATTCAACGTTGGATTGTCACTGAAGTGCCGTTGTCAGTCGAAGGCGCCGACACGTTCATGCCCGCAAGCTTCCGGGAAGGATTCGAAATGTACGAGCTGCGCCAGTTGGATGAAAACCTGCGCGTGAAGTTCTACGAGAGAGGCAAGGACTAACTTACTTGTCAGAACCGCGAGCGGTAGCGACCGGATCAGGAAACCACTTCAGGACATAAAAGAAACGGGTTGATCGGGTCGCTACCGCTCGCGGTTCTGACACCTTGTGTTAACTGCCGTTATCTCCCGTGTCCAACATATCGTGACGGGTGATGATTCCGGTAATCCGTCCGTATTCCTCAATCAAAACGGCCGGACTTGTGCGCAGCTTGCGCGAAACCAGGTTGCCCGCGTCTTCAGCATCAACGACGGGAAAACTCTTTTCCATCACCTTGCTGACGGGAGATTCGAGCAGGTCACGTTCATTGAACACTTTTGACAGCAGATGATTTTCGCGCAAAGAGCCGACCGGCTTGCCATCGTCAATCACCGGAATCTGGCTCAAACCCATCTCGTTCATCTTGGCCAAAGCGGCCGCTACCAGATCATTAGGTGACACCACGATCAATTCGCGAGGCGCGTCCTTGCCTTTCGTTTCCCCGATTAACCCGGCGGTGATTTTCTGCGGCTCAAGCAGACGCTTCTCTTTCATCCACTCGTCGGAATGGAACTTGGTGAGATAGTGCTCGCCGGTATCGCAGACGATGAAGACGATCACAGAGTTTTCGTCAGCCTCACGCGCTACGCGCAACGCCGCGGCGCAATTCGTTCCGGTCGAACCGCCGCAGAAAATTCCTTCAACCCGACTGAGCTGGCGCGCGGTCTCGAACGATTCGCGATCCGTCAGGTTCATGACCTCATCGACGTATTGCATGTGCGCGTTCGCGGGCAGGACTTCCTGGCCGATGCCTTCGACCAGATAAGGAGTTGTTTCCGCGATCTTTCCCGTCTCTTTGTAAGTTTTGTAAATTGATCCAACCGGATCGGCGCCAATCACTTTGATGTTCGGATTTTTCTCTTTCAGAAATTTGCCGGTGCCCGAGATGGTTCCGCCCGTGCCAATGCCGGAAACGAAATGGGTGATCTTTCCTTCGGTCTGTTCCCAAAGCTCGGGACCGGTCGTGCGATAGTGCGCTTCCGGATTTGCCGGATGCGAATATTGATCGGGATAAAACGAGTTCGGCGTTTCCGAGGCGATCCTTCGTGCAGTTGAAACGTAATGATCGGGTGTGCCGGGTTTGGCCGACACGGGAGTGATGACGACATCGGCGCCCAGCGCTTTTAAGTAACGCGATTTCTCCACCGACGCTTTGTCCGTCATCACAAAGATGCACTTGTAACCTTTGACGGACGCGGCGATGGCTAATCCGATTCCGGTGTTGCCGGAAGTTGCTTCGACAATTGTGCCACCGGGTTTCAATTTGCCTTCGCGTTCGGCGGCCGCGATCATCGAAATTCCGATGCGATCCTTTACTGAGAAGCCGGGATTGAGATTCTCCATCTTGGCGAGAATCAATGGCTTCAATCCTTTATTTAGCCGGTCGAGTTTTACGAGTGGCGTGTGGCCGATGAGTCCGAGTACGTTATCGTAATATTTCATGTTGATCGGTCCGTTCACGCACACCGATCCGGCGATGCGAAACGAGAACAGACATTCTCTGCGAAATGATCTGGTTTTGACAAATGAAAACCGCGATCAGGTTTCTGTGGTGCAAACGCAATCACCTAATTTGGTTTTCTCCGTGAGACTCTGTGGTTCTCTGTGTCTCTGTGGTGATATTCACTCAGATCGGTTAACCACAGAGACACAGAGGGAACACTGAGGATGCACAGAGAATTCGCAATCGGGAAACAACGAATTTCGAAGGCGTTCTTGACTATGCTGATGCGGGACGTATAATTTCGTTTCCGCTGTGGGGCGTTAGCTCAGTTGGTAGAGCAGCAGACTCTTAATCTGCGGGTCGTAGGTTCGATCCCTACACGCCTCACCATT
>UEXV01000037.1_pt1 | contig 17626 bp, 16 predicted proteins | sample 4301181 | NCBI WGS metagenome assembly UEXV01 (sample SAMEA4773175, study PRJEB27434) | metagenome | biome: 2259; feature: agricultural soil; material: soil | place: USA | collected 2014-09 | depth 0.25 m | reverse complement strand
CCCGCCAGTTGAGTTTGAGCAGCTTTGTTCTCAACCAAATGTTGCTTAACTGACTGTCTCATTTTGTCAGTGCACTACAGTCTTTGTCTCTGTGTCTTTTCGGAGGAGCTGGTTGTTATCTCGCTAATAAGGATACTACGGACATGTTTCCCCATGTGGTTCGTGCGTTCAGCGACCCCACTAATAGGCGCGTGCTAGTAATCATCTCCGACGAGATTGGACGAAATGATGGGCTTAACTCCATCTGTTCACAACTTACGCAAGCCTCAATCCAGGCACATGTCCTTGGTGTCGCAGGAAGGAGCGGGGCGCACCAGGCGATCGCCAATCAAACTGGGGGGCAGTTTTGGGATATTAGTAGATCAAAGGGAAAACACGATTTCAAGAGCTTGTTGGATACCGTGGCCCAAACGATCGCAAAAGAAATGACAAAGAACCTTGTTGACGGTACCACGTCTGCGGGAACTGACATGGGCCGGGCTTTATCAATGCTCGCTGAAGAACTAAGAATACCTCCAATGGCCAATAGAGCCCTTCCACCGGTACTTGTACTAGTTACCGACGGGCAACCCACGGACGATTTTGAGAAGGGACTCAGGGCCTTGATGGATCAACCGTGGGGCAAGAGATCGGTGCGCATAGCGATAGCAATTGGGAAAGACGCAGACATCGCTCCGCTGAGAAGGTTTATTGGCCACACAGAACTGGACCCCTTGCATGCTGACAATCCGGAGGCATTAGTAAAGTACATTAAGTGGGCTTCTACAGCTGTGCTCAAGTCGGCATCTGCTCCAGCCAGCCAGTCGACTGCGTCGTCGCCTCCCGGTCTCAATGTCCCTATTCCTTCGCCGCCGCAGGTTGATATTCCCAAAGACGGAGAGGTTTGGTAGTTCCGTCGAGATCCTATCGTACACAAATGGAGTGGACGCCTCAAAAGACACCCTCAAGACACCCGCTTACAACTCGACCACTACACATAATTTGGATTGTTGATTGTTCGGGTTCCATGTCCGTCGACGGCAAGATGGAAGCATTCAACAACGCAGCGCGCGAAATGATTCCACACCTGCGCGATGTTGCGGCAGAAAATCCAAACGCCGACGTCTTGATTCGAGTGCTGACTTTTTCTTCCGGTGCGCATTGGGAGGTCAAAACGCCGCAACCAATCGAAACCTTTAGCTGGACCAATTTGAGCGCTGGTGGTCGAAGGGACATGGGTGCGGCGCTGACTTTAGTTGCTAAGGCGCTTAAGACGCGAATGCCACTCAGAGGTCTTCCGCCTGTCTTGGTGTTAATTAGCAATGGTGCACCAACCGATGATTTCGATAAGGGGTTGAAGGAATTGATGGCGCAACCGTGGGCTAGACGGGCTGTGCGTGCCGCAATCGCTATTGGCAAAGACGCCGATCTTGATGTCCTTCAAAGATTCATCGGAAACAAAGAACTGAAGCCGTTGCAGGCCAATAGCCCAGAAGCACTGGTTAGAATCATCAAGTTCGTTTCCACGACAGTTGAAAATATTTCTATCGATGCAACGGAGGACTCCTCTCAGGCGGAGAATATTAATCTGCATAATCAATCGGAGGGCTTTTCAAGGCCGCTTAGTTTATTCAAAGCTGAGGAGTCACCGCTCCGCACGCAAGGCTTGAATGACATTGCCAGACAAACGCTCTGCGACATTATTACCAAGTATGGTTCGGAGCTTTACGACCAACCTCGACGTTGCGAAGCGTTGTTGAGAGATCTGTCGGCAAGACACAAGCGTGAGATTAGTGTTTTGATCGCAGCTCTGAAGTTCGGAGTAGTGGGTGAGTTAGCGTCACCGCCAAATACATCTCCGGAAATTGTCATCGCGCGTCTTTCCGATCAGCTTGAGGACAACCTGGGACTAACCCCGATCGCTGCAAGGTGGGCTGTGGAGTCCTGGGCAATCGCAGTTGGGCTAACGTCGAGTGCCGAACTGCTGGGGGGCAGTCTACAGGTTTCTTCCAAACGACTGGCGGTGGAGGATCGATCTTTTCGCATCGCCGCCCCAACCGATAAACGATCCCCAGTTTCGCTGAGTGTTAGAAACGGAATTGACGATGAGCCCGATGAGCCATATTGGTATAAGCGCGAAGCAGAAAAGATCAAGCGATATGTGGTCTCCGCTGCCGGCCGCCCTATCCTTCTCACTGGACACGGTCATTTCGGCGAGTCTTACCTCGCGAAATGGGCGATTAACAAATCAGCGGAACAACTCGCCCAAAAAACCGGCACGCGCCATGATACAGTGCTGATGAAAATCCCTATCAACCTGGTAGGTCAGGACTCTGAGCATTTATGGATGGCTATAGATCGTTGGGTGATCAGTTCCTGGGAAAACCCAAAAAATAGCCCATTTAAGAAGCGCTATAAGGACAAACTAAAGATATTGGGTCAAGACCCCTTTTTTAGTTTGCGAGAACTGACGATAACGGAAACCGACGGCGCGCCTCAGGGAGAAATTCACGTCAGCGGACCTGTAGGAGGAGCCAGTTTCACTGCGGGACAAAAAGGACACGCATCTGAGAGGGTCTACGTTCCGTTGAATGCTGAGCGTCTGCGAGAGAGACTCCTTCAATCAATCGCGTTTAGCCTGCCATCAGAACCGGCCACCAAACTCACAAGATTTTTCAAGGCGCTTTGGACTGATGGAATACCGTACCGCATCGTTCTGTTAGTCGACAGGATTGATGATTGGGATCAACTCAAGGCGTTGGAGTGCCTTCTGGAGACAGGTGGTGCTCTGAAAATTGTAGTGGCCGCCGATAGGTCTCATTACGACGAGTGGACGCGTAACACACAAAACGCGCGTTGGATCAAAAGCAGATTCAACATCATTAAGTGCGCTCCTGTCCTCGAGGAAAACATAGCAGAAAACCTCACGCGATTCTTCTTTGCCCTTGATTTGAACGATTTTGCCAAACCGATCGTGCGGGATTTTGTTGATGGCTTGAACTTCCACTGTTACGGATCTCCCGCCAGCCTCCCCAGAAGAATATTCGATGATTGGTCTGAGAGTTTCGATGAAGCGGGCGGTGAACTCTTACTGTCGGACGATTCTAAACTGATGACACAGTACCGCGTTTGGGCAAAAGCGAACCAAATCCTTTGTCGCCAATGGAGATGGATCATAGGAAACTACACGCCTTTTGAAGCACCTGACCATCCCACACTTGGTGAGTATGATATTCGGGCGCGACGATTTCTCTATGAGGTTCTCAAACAAATAATACAAATAGGAAACATGGGGTTCAGCGAAGGCGCACTCTTGGAAATCTGCCGACAGTGTGAACGGGGCTTTAATTTGGAAATGTCCGAGAAGAACCTGGCAGAGGTTTCCAGGAGATTACTGGATTCCGGCTGTCGCGTTGGAATGCTTGAGTCGTTTTAACGTCCAAGTATACTGAGTGTCAGGTGAATACTGTTGCGCGAGACAAACTTTGTGAAGCTGTGGCGCGATATGGGCAAGACCTGTGTGATGAACCGCAACGCTGCGAAAGCATTCTGAATGATCTTTGTCATGGCAACAGAGAAGAAGTACGACTTTTGGTGACGATCGCAAAAGAAGGGGTGGCCTCAGATCTGCGAGCCTCCAGCACGGGCGTACCTCACGATCTATTACTAAGTAAACACATAAGGAATCTGCAAAGCTTCTTTTTCACGGAGCCAGCTGCGAGATGGGGCGTCGAATCCTGGGCGCTGGCGCTAGGCATAATTTCGGAGGCTGATATTTCCCGTAGAGCCCCAGAGTCAACGCAAATCAACAATGATCAGACAATTCCGGCGGAGGCGATCGCTCAGACATCCAACGATGTGAAAAGAAGCGTTTCCTCGACCCATTTCTGGATGGGTGTTTCGGCCGCAATAGTGCTGGCGATCTTCGCAGTGGTTGCGGTGATATTGAAATATCAGGCTGATGGCAGAGCGAATGAGGCATTGGCTGCAAAAGAGAGTGCCCAGCAAACTATTAGGGATCTTCAGGCGGCCAAAGCAAACTCAGAACGGCAAGCAAACATCACCATTCAAGAACAGACAAAGGCCTTGGAAACTGCCGAAAACGAACGGAAAAGGTTGCAGTCTCTAATACCAAGAATCGATGTTGATAATATGTACGTTGACGTGGGATCTAACTCAATAACACTTCATGCTAAATTTCGAGCGAATAATCTTCAAAGCGTGCAATGTGTGATGGAAATAACCTTATACGACGATAATCAGGAGGAAGTCACTCATTGGAACCAACCGGTCACTGATAGTAAGAACTTCACACCGACCGAGATCAATTCTTTGTATGAAGACGTGTCGTTAACTGTATACCAAAGATCGATAGGCCTTCGTTCAGGCACTTATACTTTCAACCTGGTGTTTCGACGGCTGAATGGAGAGCTTATCGATGAAGTAGATTCTGAGCCGTTCACCTTCGTAGCAAACTAGCATTTCTTTAGTCCGCGAGAATGCGGAAAATGAAAGGGAAGTAGTGATGTCAACAATCCGATGCAATGCTTCAGGCTGTACGCATACAGACAAGTCAGGAAAGATGTTCTTCCAATGCAATCACTGCACCCGATGGTGGTGCAGCAGCCACGGCTACAAAGGCAAGAAGTGTCCGGGTTGTCAGAAAGGTTTTATGAAGTAAGTCGGTTCACTAAGTCCACAGAGTCGTTGCGCTGAATCTAAATGCCGGGCCCCTTCGAACTGTTTGGAAATCTGCTGGTAGCCGGGTTCAAAATCTCCGGGTACTTTGTGGTCTGTATTGTTCAAAGCACCGTTTATGCGCTCACCGGAAGGTCCGACAAGATTGCGGACGCGTTCGGGTATCTGGGCAGAGGTAGCGTTGACGTGATCAGCGAAATCTTCAAAAGGAAGTAGGAGGGTTGGTCGTCATCGTTATGGGCAAGGGTTCGCTAAGACTTCCGAACCGCAGAGTCTCGCTCAACTCAGTGGAAATGCGGAGGCCATAGGCCCCCGAAAATGTCACCGATTCGTCACTCGACTCTATGCAAATCGATGAAAATCGACGTCAAAAACTGCGCAAGAAACTGCTCCTGTGACGGCTGCAACCTGTTGAAGAATTGTAAGTTATGTCACTGCATGTAACTGCGTGTCAAAAACTGCAGTGAGCGTGTTTTTCCATTCGCACTGCGGCGGACAGTTTGCGAGGACCGATTCTGACGGAGTCGGCTTAATCTGGATATGGCGAATCTATCGTCAAGGTCACGTTTCCTTCCGATCAATCCTTGAACCAAGGCCCGCCGCTGAGATCTTCGGAAATGAAGATAGCCACTGTTGTAAGTGATAAAGGACGTGAACGAATGGTAAGAAGTAGGGAGTAACAAGGTAATTCATCATTTTATGATGACGCCCATAACTCGTCGTATTTGACGAATAAGGGCAGGTCTGGGCTATAATTCGTCACAGGTGACGTATTGTGAATATAAAACCCGAATTAAGCGACGACCTAGTCCTACAGGAAATAGGAGAGCGGTTAGCGCGCACGAGGCTAGAGCGAAATCTCACTCAAGCAAAACTAGCTGACACTGCTGGGATCTCAAAAAGAACGCTAGAACGCCTTGAGTCGGGCGCAGCGTCCACGCAGTTGACGACCTTCATTAGAGTTTGTCGCGCGCTTGGTCTGTTACCGCGCTTCGATACGTTCTTACCAAAGCCGCTAGCTAGCCCAGTAGAACAAGTGAAGCTACACGGCCGAAAAAGAAAGCGGGCCTCTGGTACGAGAGTCGAAAAGACTGTCAACAAGAAATGGACTTGGGGTGAATCATCATGACCGCCGCCGAAGTTCGGCTCTGGGGGCGAGTTATTGGGGCAGTCTCGCTAGGGGACGATCAGGACTATGCTGCCTTCCAGTACGACTCAGATTTTGCCCGAAGCGGAATCGAGATCTCACCGTTAATGATGCCGCTCAGTAACCGTATCTACACATTTCCTGAGTTGCCGCGCGTGACGTTCTGGGGATTGCCCGGCCTGCTAGCAGATTCTTTGCCCGATAGATTTGGTAATGCGCTAATCGATGCGTGGCTGGCGACACAAGGGAGAACAGCCGCTGATTTCAATTCCGTAGAGCGTCTTTGCTACACCGGAACGCGAGGGATGGGTGCCCTGGAATTCGCCCCGCAGAAAGGCCCACGCCTACGCCAAGCGAAGAAGATCGATATTGATTCTCTGGTCCAGCTCGCCTCCGACGTTCTCACTCGACATGGGCAGTTTAGCGGCAATCTCGCAGACGCCTCTCGCGAGGAAGCCTTAAGAGACATACTTAGAGTTGGAACGTCGGCAGGCGGTGCACGCGCCAAGGCTGTCATCGCGTGGAATCCCAAGACAAATGAGATCCGCTCAGGTCAAATTTCCGCAGGGAAAGAATTCGAATATTGGATTCTGAAATTCGACGGCGTTAGCGGCAACAAAGACAAGGAACTCGAGGATCCGACAGGATACGGGGTAATCGAATATGCGTACTATCTAATGGCCAAGGCATGTGGAATCACCATGACTGAGTGCAGGCTGTTTGAAGAGAATGAACGTCGCCATTTCATGACTAAACGTTTCGATCGGCTACCGAGCGGCGAGAAGCTTCACATGCAATCGCTATGCGCTCTCGCGCACTTCGACTATAACCAAGCCGGCGCATATTCCTATGAACAAGCCCTGCTCACAATCCGCCAATTGAAACTGCCAATGGATGCTGTGGAAGAGCAGTTTCGCCGGATGGTATTCAATATCGTCGGCCGCAACCAGGATGACCACGTTAAGAACATTGCTTTCCTCATGGACAAGGAGGGCCATTGGTCACTCGCGCCGGCGTTTGACATGACATACAGCTACAACCCTTCTGGCGCATGGACGTCAACTCATCAGATGACCCTGAATGGCAAGCGCGACGGTTTCACGATGTCAGATTTTCGAGCCGCAGCGAAGAGCTCGAATATGAAGCGCGGTCGAGCTGAAGCAATCGTCAAAGAGGTCGTATCGGTTGTGAAAGGATGGCCGGAGTTTGCGGCAGCCGCGAAGCTGAGTGACGGACTACGGGATAAGATCCAAAAGACCCACTGTCTGGCGTTTCGTGACGCATAAGGACCGACGGACTAGCATCATAAACCGGAAAACTCGCTCGCTCTCGCTCGATAGCCGAATTGTTCGCTTTTGTTCGCGTCCTCTGCGAGCGCCGCCAGCCTTTTTCATTTTTCACGCGCTGCCCGCGACGCCAGCCTTTTTCACTTTTGAATTCATCGCGCACGCGCGAACAATACGCGAACATCGAAGGGCCTAAAATGACCCAAATGGTCCTAAACCATCCTAAAACGCAAATCGCACAAGTCCTTTATTCCCACAGTTAACCGTTGATTTCAAACCACTTCTGAGATACGGTAAGCGGCCCTGAAAAGGCCGGCGTCGGCGGTTCGATTCCGTCCCTGGCCACCATTCTGCGCCAAGAGCAAAGGGCTAAGAGCAAGTGATTCACACGCTGCTCTTAGCCCTTTGCTCTTTGCCCTCTGTCGCGGTCACCGCTGCCAGTGGTGCTTCAAACGCTCTTCCAAAAAGTGAAAAGGAATGTAGTCGGCATGTCGTCCGGCGCGGCGCAGTTCTTCGACCATTCGCATGGCGCCATCGGCGTTGAAGCTATGGACCATGATCGTCGCCGCACGCTGTAACTCCGGCCTGGCCGCAAGAAACGAGGCGATCGCATATCCCGTGCGTTCGTCGTCAGGCGTTTCCGAGCCGTAGTGCTCGGGCTGAAGGTCGTGATCCAAAAAAATCGAATCGTACGTTCGCGTTTGCAAAAGATCCTTAGCCAGATCAATCTCGCAGGCAATGTCGAGCACGTCGCCTTTGAAGCGCTTTGCAAACCAATCACAACGGCGCTGGTCATCCTCCAGCAGAAAGACCCGGATCGGATGACGGCCCGAATCCGCATTAGCCAATCCAAGTTTTTCTTTTAGTCTCTCAAGCAAACTCATCTCTATGAAGCCCTGCTCTAACGTTGGTATTTTAGGATCAGTCCACGGCTGCCAACAGCCCAGCCAATCTTCTTGTCAATAAACAAAGCATACAAGTTCTGTTTCGTTCCGCTCTCCTGCTCGATCCAGGTTTGGCCGCGATTACCGGAACGAAGAATGACGCCACCGCGCCCGACGATCCAACCTTCATCTTCGCTTACGAATTGCACGCTCAATAACGTCGAGCGCACGGGGGACTCGACGCTTCTCCAGGTCCTCCCACCGTCCTCGGTCCTTAAGACAGTTCCCTTTTCGCCGACGGCCCAGCCTTGTTTGTCGTTACGAAAGTCGATGTGATAAAGCGTCGCGGTCGTTTCTGAAGTCTGGCGATTCCAGGTTTCACCCGAGTCGTCGGTGTACAGGATTGCGCCGCCGGCGCCAACAATCCAACCATGCTTGTCGTCGACAAAATCGATGTGTATCAGTTCCTGATTGGTCGGCGCGTGCAAGACCTGCCAGGTTTCGCCGGAGTCACGCGTGATCGCGAGAATGCTGTTGACGATTACGTCGCCGCGACTGGCCGAGCCAACTACCCAGCCACGCTTCTTGCCATTGAACCTGAGGCTGTAAAGCTCTGGTGTCGCGCCCTCAAACTCCGCCGGTAAAAACTTGTGAGCCTCACGCCACGTATGCCCGCCATCAGAGGACTCGAAAATACTGCCGCCGGCTAAGACAAAGCCTCTCTCTTTGCTGACAAAATAGATGTCGTTGATGGCCTGACTAAAACCGAGCAGACGTTCCACCCAACTTCCTCCGCCATCTTCGGTATACGCCATGAAGCCGCCATCACCGGCGACCCACCCGCGTTTCGAGTCGGCGAAGGAAACGGCATTTAGATCCCTGCCACTCGAAGTGATTTGAATGCTCGTCCAGCCTTGCGCGTGACAAATTGAGGCCAACGGACACACGCTAATCAGCGTAAGGACTAAGAATCTAATTATTCGGGTCATCTGATAACAGAAGTTTTACACATCAATTGTCATTTAACAAAAGCCGGTCAGCGAAATCTTACACGGTCATAAATCTCGCAATCGAGGACTGCTAGCCGCGACAATCAGAGCGAATATGGCAATGATTAGTCCTCCCGCCGCCAGGGTTTTTGGACCCCGAAACGATGAGACGCTGCACCTGCGATTAAATTGCCGATGGGCATGGCGCCAATGAACGAGAGCATGAACATGCTCATTACGCGTCCACGCATTTCATCCGTAACCAACGTTTGCAGCAAAGTATTGGAAACCGCCACCGCACAAACAATTCCAAAGCCCAACGCAAACAGGAAAAAGAGCGACCACCACAGATTTGTCGAGAGCGAGAAAAAGACCAGGCACACTGCAAACGCCAGGATACCGCCCAGGACAACCCATCCTTTCCGGCGAAAGTCCCCGAGGTAAGCGAGAAACAGCGCGCCGCATAGCGCGCCGGCGCCGGCCATTCCCATCAACACTGCCAGGCCGGTTTCTCCCAAATGAAAAATGTCGCGCGCAAAAACGGGCGTCATGTAAATGTATGGCGTACCGAATAAGCTGGTGACGGCTGAAATCAACAGCAACATGAAAACGCGCGGCCGGCCGGCGACATAACGAAACCCGGCGACCAGGTCCCCGACAAAAACTCCCTTCTGTTTCATTGAACGAGCCGGCGCGCCATCACCTGCGTCAGGTCGCTCAATTTTCACCATCATCATCGCAACCACTACAAAGACGAACGAAAGGCCGTTGGCAAGGAAGCAACCCGCCAAACCAAACAGCTTGAATCCGACGCCGGCAAAGACCGGCCCCAGCACGCGCGCCAACTGAAACTGCGTTGAGTTCAAAGCGATGGCGTTTGCTAGATCCTCGTGGCCCACGAGATCGAACACGAGCGCCATGTATGAGGGACTCGCCAGCGCCATGCAGCAGCCGGTCACAAACGACAGCCCCAGAACCATCCACACCTGCACCACATGGGTGAGAACCAGGATGCCGAGCACGATCGCGGACAGACCGGCCACCGCCTGCGTGTAAATCAAAAGCTTCCGGCGATCCATCAGATCCGCGAAGACACCGCCGGCAAGCGTTAGCAACAACCCGGGCGCGGTGGCCATGAATCCATCAACGCCGAGCCAAAGCGGCGAGTTCGATATCTGCAGCACCAACCATCCTTGCGCCACTGCCTGCATCCAGGTGCCGGTGTTTGAGAGAAAAGCGCCCGACCAGAACAGCCGAAAATCGCGATGACGCAGCGCGCGGAACATCACACTCACACCGCGATTGCGGCTCGCTTCAATTTGAGGACGCTTCGACATAGATAATCAATAACATCGGCGCTGTGTTAGCGCCAAACTGGAGCGCGGACACCCTAGCCCGTACGAAGCCGCAAGCACAAACAACTTTGAGCCTAAGTAGCGGCCTAAATTCACGGCGTCAGAGTACCAACTTTAGTTGGGACTTTCGTTTGTGCGAGAAAAGCCCGACTAAAGTCGGTACTCTAACGCCGCTTATGAAAGTAAGACGTTGCTTCCAGCGGTTTTGTTCTCTCACGGCGTCTCGTGTTTTAATCCCTGAAGCTCAAGAATCAAGACGGAGATTGAAACATGAAATCGCGCAGAACTTCTTTTCGCATTGGTTTTCTGGCATCGCTCTTGGTGACGATCGGATTTGTTATCAGCGTTAACGCGCAAACGCCGAGTCCGACTCCGACGCCGTCAGCATCGCCGGCGCCGACTGCGCCGGCCCCGCCAGCCGCAAACCCGACGGACGTCGCGACCATGGATTCAATTGTCGCCGCGCTCTATGACGTAATCTCCGGCCCACCCGGACCGCGCAACTGGGATCGTTTTCGCTCGTTGTTTGCACCCGGCGCGCGCCTGATACCAACCGGCCGACGACAAACCGGTGAAGTTGTATCGCGCGCTATTACGCCGGACGACTATGCCCAACGCAACTCAGCTGTAATGGAGAAGACTGGATTCTTCGAACGTGAAATCTCGCGACGCACGGAAAGGTTTGGGAACATCGCGCACATCTTCAGCACGTACGAGTCGCGCCACGCGAAAGAGGACGAGAAGCCATTCGCACGCGGCATCAACAGCATTCAATTGATGAACGACGGCAAGCGTTGGTGGATCGTGACGGTCTTCTGGCAGGGTGAGGATGAGAAGAACCCTCTGCCGGCTGAATATTTGAGAACGCGGAACTAAGTTGTCATCACAAACGAGTAGTCCCTAAGAATCATCTTCGCCAGTGTGAAAGTGAGCGGCCTGCGCCTCCGCGTCGAGTACCTACAATCTCAGCGAGAATCGCCAGGGCCACCTCTTCAGGTGATACCGCACCGATATCGAGTCCGATCGGCGCGCGGACCTGGCTTAATTGATCCGCGTCAAATCCTTCCTCGCGCAATTTATCGAGAACAATGTTTGTGCGGCGCTTGCTGCCGATCATGCCGATGTAATCAGGGCCTGAAGCTATCGTCGCGCGCAAGCAATCTTCGTCCTGCTTATGTCCGCGCGTGACAATCGCGACGGACACGCCGCGGCCATTGCCGATGGCGTCGCGCATGGCATCAGCCCAACTCTCAGCGGCTACCAGATTAATTCCCTGCTCTGATTGATTCGGAAACAATTCTCGCGCGACGAACTCTGCGCGGTCATCTATCAAGGTAACGTCATAGCCAATCAAAGCTGCCAGCCGCGCCAGCGACGCACCGACGTGGCCCGCGCCGGCAACGACCAAACGCGGCTCAGTTTCAATTCGCTCAAATAACAAAAGCGACTCGCCAACTGGCTCGAGCTCCGTAGCGAATTCCGAAACTTTCATCGCTTTCGTTTCATCGCGCGCGCGCGAGAATTTCTTCGCTTCCTGAACTGCCGCATGGTTCAGATCGGCATAACCTAGATCACCGACTGCTTCGCCATCAGCGCCGACGAGCAGCTTCGCTCCCACTTTGAGCGTTTGCGATTGCAGCACGGTCACAAGCGTCGCGCTCGAGCCATCAGCTAAAAGCTTCTGAATCTGATCGCTGAAGTTTGTCGGTCCGACTGAAAAATCGTTAGCGTTCATATCTTTTGATGCGATGCGGGGCAGTAGCCCGACCGTAAGGGAGGGCGTTTACGGGCCAGAGTGCGCGTCCTCCCTTACGGTCGGGCTACTGCCCGTCTCTTTGCCGAGCTATTTTGAAGGAGTTGAATGAAGAAGGCCAAACGCCTGCGCCACACGTTTGATTAACCACCAGGGTCCGACGAAGAAGTAGACCGGATTTTGAAAGAAGGCCGGCCGATTTCCCTCAATTGCGTGGCCGACCAACTGAAGGACCCAGCCCACGACAAAGAATGCCAGGGCCCAACGCCAGCGAAAGAAGAACAACGGCCAGGAAATTGTGATCAACGGAATGCCGATCACGTGACACAGCTTATTCAGCGGATGCTGATGTTGGGATTTGTAATTGTTGACGAGCGCGTCCATCGGAAACCTGCGTCAATCGGATTAGGTTAAACTTAGAATACGACTTTGGACGGCGCGCGGTTCGGAAGAACGACTTGTGGTCATCCCCAAACATCGATGAAGATATCCATCGTGCCCCCGCAAACCATTCCTTCTTCGCTGGCCTCATCCGCGGTGAGAGAAAAGTGATGAAGCGCGGGCGTTCCTGACCGCATGGCCTCGCGGGCTTCGGCCCAGACTTCAGCTTCGACGCAACCGCCGCCGACTGTGCCTGCGGTCTCGCCGTTTTGAAAGAACAGCATCTTGGCGCCGCGACGCTGTGGCGTCGATCCGCGCGTATGCGCCACGGTGGCGACGACCACTCGTTCGTCGCGACGATTCGCCTGGTCGATCAGCCGGTACAGTTCGTCTTGAGCGATGGTTCCCATGATGGTACGCACGCCTCCGGCGTGCCATTTATCACGTCCGCTGAGAGCACGCGAGCGGCGTGCGCACCGCTACTACGGGCTCGGCGTCGGCGTTGGACTTGGAATCGGCTGCGGCGCTTCTCCGGATTGATTCTTTATCTTCGCATTCTCAATCGCACTACGATCGGCGGCGTCCAGCTTCTTCTGCAAACGTTCGACTTCGGCATCAGAAGTGGCGATTGATTGCTGCAAACGGAGCTCGCCGGCCCGCAACTGTTCCAATTGCCTGGCCACGCGCTCTTTTTCAGTTTCTAATTGTTTGCGGCGCTGCGCGCGCAATTCTTCCGGCCGCGTCGTGCCGTAAACAGCGGTGGCGCGTTCGACATTCTCCGGCTTTAACGCAAACTCAACCTCCTCCTGACGCACTTCGAGCTCGCCTATCTTCGTTTGCACGTCGCGCTGCTCAGCCCGCAATTGCGACGAGCGCTGTTCGGCGCGAGACAAGCGCTCCAGGTCAACGAGCGAACGCTGCGACTCTTCCATCTGATTAAGTTTATCGTTGAGCTTGTCCACCTGATTTGAAAGGGTCCGAATCGTTTTCTTCATCGACTCCGGATCTTCCGTAGGCTGAGGCACTGCTGAATTCGAATTCTCGGCCGAGTTGTTGGTATCGCCTGAGTTGTTTGAGTTCGTGTTCTCGAGCGAACCCGGCTGGTAGATTTCGGGATTGGTGATCTTGGGAGTTGACGAACGCCGTTTGCGCTTTTTTTTCTGCGCGCTGGTGTCAACCAGCAAGAGCCCGGACACCAGGAACAGCGCCAAAACGACGACTCCAAATCTGCCTATTGAACTTCCTGACATCCGTACCTCCCGAATATTGAAGGGATGTTTTTTGGAGTGCGCCGGCAGAGCAAAGTGGCGACGGCGCTTTAAATCGTTATGGGAAACCGACGTTTTGGTTACCCAAAGCGCCGTCGCGCTTCGCTTTGCCGGCGCACTCCAAATTAACTCCAACATTCCCGAACGTTCCGCTCCCTATACTTGAAACGTCGGGCCACCGCCTGAGTTCCTTTACCTTAACCCGGCTGGATCTGAAAACTAATCATCATCGCTCGCACCGATTGGGTCAAGGCATCGACGCGAATCAGATCAGCGCCGGCTTCCGCATAAGCGCGAACCGTGTCGAGACCGATATTACCCGCCACTTCGATGGCGATTGCCGGCGACAACTGGCGCGCATAATCAATCCGCGTCGCGGCGTCTTCAGGCTTCAAATCGTTCAGAATCAAAACAGCAGCGCCACTGTCGATAGCTTCCTTGATTTCGTTCTGCGCAGAAACTTCAACGGCAATCCGATGAACGTGCCCAATCTTCTCTTGCGCGCTCTTCACCGCCGTCGCGATGCCGCCGGCGATCGCCGCGTGGTTCGGTTTGATGCAGGCCCCATCATCGAGCCCGTAACGATGATTCACGCCACCACCAAGCAGCACGGCGTACTTTTCAAGCATGCGCAGCCCGGGCGTAGTCTTTCGAGTGTCGCCAATCTTCGCCTTTGTCCCTTCGACCGCGTTCACAAACTGACGCGTGACGGTCGCGATGCCGGATAGATGTTGGAGGAGATTCAAAGCCACGCGTTCACCGGCGAGCAAAACATCCGCGAAACCGCTGGTGCGCGCGATCACTTTTCCGGCTTCAACTTCCTCGCCGTCCCCCGCGAACGCTTCGAGCTGTTGTTGCGGATCGAGCGTCCCAAAAACTTCTTCGGCGGCTTCCAATCCGGCGACCACCATTTTCTCGCCCGCGATAAAACGACCTTTCGCGCGCGCGTTGCGCATCAGGACCGCTTGCGTCGTGATATCACCGCGACCGAGATCCTCGCGCAGGAACAGTCCAATGCTCGAATAGAGCGCACCTTCGTCAAGCCAATTCACGACAGCGCCTCCAGCATTTGATTCAACGCCGTCGTGCGTTCGCCGATGTCGGTGACCCGCGCGCGCAGCTCGGTAACTTTTTCCGCCGGCGCCCGCGCCACGAAATCAGCATTGCCCAATTGCGCAGCGAGCTTTTCAGCTTCCTTCTGCAACTTTTCTTTTTCACGCGACAAACGTGCACGCTCCTGAGCAAAATCGATGAGGCCTTCCAACGGAATCGCCACCTCAGCGCCACCTGACAAAACGGCACGGGCCGCAGCTTTGGGCGCGGGGGCGTGACCATTGATCGAAACGTCGCCGGCCCGGGTCAGGCGCGCGATTTGATCCGCGCTGGCCGCAAAGACCGTTTGCAAATCGGACTTTGCCGCGACGATTAATTGAATCCGGTCGCCCGGCTTGATGTTCATCTCTGAGCGAATGTTTCGCACGCGCGAAATCAAATCGATGACCGCCTGCATCTCTGTTTCCGCGCGTTCGTCAATTGCCCCTTGGTCAGCCACAGGGTAAGACGCCAACATGATTGTCGGCTCAGCGTTGGAATAGGCCGGGTGCAGTTGCTTCGCGTGAGTAATAGGAAGTTTCTGCCAAAGCTCTTCAGTCAGGTACGGCATGAAGGGATGCAGGAGCCGCAGCGCTCGGTCCAAAACCGAAATCAAACGCGCGCGGGCGACGCTTCTTTCCGGCGAATCAGCTTCAGCCGTGACAGTCGTTTTCGTAAGTTCGATGTACCAATCGCAAAAGTCGTCCCAGAAGAAGTGATAGAGCGTCTGCACGGCCCCGTGAAACTCGTAACCTTCGAGTTGTGCGTTTACCTCTCGAGCTGTTTGGTTCAGTCGCGAAAGAATCCAGCGATCGTGAAGCGGAAAGTCTGAAGGATCGCCGGCGAACGCGTCGTCAATCGTCTCAGCGCCTTCGGCGTTCATCATACAGAACCGGGCAGCGTTCCAAATCTTGTTGGCGAAGTTGCGGTAAGACTCAACCTGCTTCTCGTTCCAGCGCGTGTCGGTCGAGCCAACCTGCGCCAGCGTCAAACGCGTCGCATCGACGCCAAACTTATCAAAGACTTCGAGCGGATCGACCCCGTTGCCTTTCGTCTTGGACATGCGCTGACCGTGCTTGTCGAGGATCGTGCCCGTCACATACACGTCGTGGAATGGTTCCTGGTCAATGAATTTCAACCCTTCCATCACCATGCGCGACACCCAGAGAAAAATAATGTCGCGCGCGGTAATCAGCACAGAGGTCGGATAGAAGGCTTTCAGATCCTCTGTTTCATCCGGCCAACCGAGCGTTGAAAACGGCCAAAGCGCCGACGAAAACCAGGTGTCCAAAACGTCCGCATCCTGTGTCAGCTCGCTGGTTCCGGCTTTGGACTCGGCTTCTTCGCGCGTGCGGGCCACAAACAACTCGCCGTCTTTCGTGTACCACGCCGGAATTTGATGACCCCACCAAAGCTGCCGGGAGATCGTCCAATCACGCAGATTCTCGAGCCAGTCTGAATAAACCTTTTCGTAAGGAACCTCGGGCACAAACTTTGGTTTGCGATCAATGCGCAACTTTTCCAAAGCCGCATCGCGCATTTTGTCCATGCGGCAAAACCACTGGGTTGATGTCAGCGGCTCAAGCACTGTCTTGCAGCGCTCGCACTTGGAAATCGAGAATTCGTAATCAATGATCTTTTCGACCAAACCGAGCGCTTCCAGCTTTTCGATCACGAGTTCGCGCGCCTTGTATCGATCGAGCCCGGCGAAGTCCGGGCCGGCCGCCACGGTCATCTTTGCATATTGGTCGATCACCTGAACCTGCTCCAGGTTGTGTCGCAGGCCCATCTCGTAATCATTCGGATCGTGTGCCGGCGTGACTTTAACGGCGCCGGTGCCGAATTCAGACTCGACAAAATCATCAGCCACGATGGGAATTTCGCGATTGACGATCGGCAGCACCGCGATCTTGCCGACCAAACTTTGATAGCGCTCGTCATTTGGACTAACTGCGACGGCCGTGTCGCCCAACATCGTTTCCGGCCGCGTCGTCGCAACTGTAATCGCGCCACTTCCGTCTTTGAAGGGATAACGGAGGTAGTAAAGTTTGCCTTTCTGCGGTTCGCGCAGTACTTCGAGATCAGAAAGCACCGTCTGATCGTTCGGGCACCAATTTACGATCCGGTTGCCACGGTAAATCATACCGTCGTCGTAAAGCCGCACGAACGATTCGCGGACCGCGCGCGAAAGGTCCTCGTCCATCGTGAATCGATATCGCGACCAATCAACGGAGGCGCCCTCACGTCGCAACTGATTCAGGATCTGGCCGCCGTATTCCTGCTTCCATTGCCAGGCGCGCTCGATAAACTTCTCGCGGCCCAAATCGTGCCGGCTCAAGCCTTCCTTCTTCAACTGTCGCGTGACCATCAACTGCGTCGAGATACCCGCATGATCCATGCCCGGCAGCCAAAGCGTGCGCCAGCCCAGCATCCGCTTGTGGCGCGTCAGCACATCCATCATCGTATGCTGGAGTGCGTGGCCCATGTGCAGCGACCCGGTCACGTTCGGCGGCGGAATTACGATCGTATAAACGGGCGCGGCCGGATCCTGGTTAATTTCCGGCGCGAAGTAGCCCCGCTCTTCCCAGCGGGCGTAGTGGTGCCGCTCGGCCTCTTTGGGATCGTAGGTTTTGGGAATTTCGATCATTAACAGATCAACGTCAGAGTAGTACTGTGGTTATGCCGTTCACTCGACTCCCTATGCGTGAATTCATTGTAGAACAATGGTTCGACCTTTTCATCTTTGCGGCTTAACACAGGTTGCTGATGCGATGAAAAAACAGAGTCTATGAGG
>UEXV01000100.1_pt1 | contig 17781 bp, 16 predicted proteins | sample 4301181 | NCBI WGS metagenome assembly UEXV01 (sample SAMEA4773175, study PRJEB27434) | metagenome | biome: 2259; feature: agricultural soil; material: soil | place: USA | collected 2014-09 | depth 0.25 m | reverse complement strand
GGATTCGAACCCACGGTGGGCGTAAACCCACTCCGGTTTTCGAGACCGGTGCACTAATCCACTATGCGACCTCTCCGCAAAAACTTTCCGTTTAGTAGCGGGCTACTGCCCGCTGAGTCGGGCGGTAGCCCCACTCTAAACGCCACGCCGCGCCTTAAAAAATTCCTGCATCAGCGCGCGGCATTCAGCTTCCAGCACGCCTTTGATGACTTCGACCCGATGATTCAGTGGCGCCGAGCTGCAAATTTGGAAATGCGATTCGACCGCGCCCGCTTTTTCATCAGTCGCGCCATAGACCAGCAGAGGGACGCGCGCCTGAATCAGTGCGCCGGCGCACATCGCGCACGGCTCGATGGTTGAATACACAGCGACATTTGCGAGCCGGTAATTTCCGATCTTCGTCGCGGCCTCGCGCAGTGCGACAATCTCCGCGTGCGCCGTCGGATCGCAATCAGTTCGAGTCCGATTGCCGGCCCACGCGATCATCTCGCCGGCAGCCACGATGCAGCTCCCAATCGGCACTTCAGCGCGCGTTTGCGCCTCGCGCGCAGCTCGCAACGCTTCGCCCATCCAACGCTCATGGTCCTGAAATGGCGCGCTCTGCACAGCAGTCATTTCCTTCAAACAGCGAAACTCAGACTATAGGTTTCGCAAAAATCAGTGTCAAGCAAGCCATTCTTGACCGCTGATTAGTTGTCGCAGATCGCTCGGTGACAATCTCGATCACGGTCAGTTGGCCCATTAAGCGACCCTAAACACAACCTGCGCGTAATTTCGATTCGATTCCGTGATATTATCTCGGTTCGCTCTGCGAGCAGACTCGCCGCTCGTTCTTGAGCGCCTCGTAATGGCGATTAACACCGAACCAACGCCGCGAATTCCGGAACCAGGCCGAACCGAAGGTATTCACGATTCCCGAATCACCACTCGCGTCCCCTTGCGGTCCAGCAGCCCGTTGTCTTCGCGCGATGCGGGATCAGCAGATCGAACGACCGGCCGGCTGCGTCCCGTGTCCTCCCCGTCGATTCATGAAACGGTAACACCCGATCGGAAACAAAGTCCTACGAGCAATGCGGCGCGCAAGCTGGCACCGGCGGAGTTCAACACCGCAATGGTGCACTTCTATCGTGGCGAGGTGCAGAGATCGAATACATGGCGCAGCCGTCTGGACAATACGACTTATTGGGCCGTGCTGACGGTGGCCGGCGCGTTGTCGTTCGCGTTCAGCTCGACCAACAATCCTCATTTTCTGATTCCGATCATTTCGATTCTGGTCGCGATCTTTTTGTTGATGGAGGCGCGGCGTTATCGTTATTACGAAATTTGGGCCAGCCGCGTGCGCGTGATCGAAACCGGTTATCTGGCACAGATGTTGGCGCCGGACGGCGTACCACGTGATCAGGAATGGGCCTCGCACCTGGCGTCTGACTTATTGACGCCGCACTTTACCATCAGTGTTTGGGAAGCGATCGGGCGACGGTTGCGGCGCAATTACATCTGGCTGTTTGCGCTATTGGCGTTGAGTTGGAACCTCAAGGTCTATCTACACCCGGCGCCGGCGGCGACTTTTGACGAGTTCCTGCTCCGCGCCACCGTGGGACTGGTTCCGGGCCGGATAGTTTTCATAATGGGAATATTTTTTAACTTTACTCTGTTCATCTTCGCGGTCACCACAATCCGGCTGCGCGAAGCGACGGGCGAAGTTTTGCCGCGTCATCAATTCTCTCTGCATCCGCTGCGGGCCGTTTCCAGCTGGACCCGCGCTGCTTCGTCAGGCACCAGGGCAACTGTGCGACGCGCCAAGCGAGCCAGGCATCGCTTGCGCGGCGGCACTTCAGGCGAATATCGAAAGATCGACGTCACCCAAACACCCGAACGCAAGATTCATGTTTCGGAAACGCCGGACCGTCGTCGCAGCCACACCAGCGAAACCCCCGACCGGATTCTGAAGTAAGCCGTAAGCAGTGAGCAGTTCCACAGCTGCTCAGCGCTTACCGCTCACTGCTCGCATCTTTCATGCTTGAACTTAACGGCCAAAGACTGTCGCTAGCCCAGGTTGTCGCCGTAGCGCGCGGCGAAGAAAAGGTCTCGCTCGCTCAAGCGTCGCAAGCCCGCGTTCAGCAATCCCGAAAAATAGTTGAATCAATTATTGCCGAAGGCCGCACCGTCTACGGTGTGAATACCGGCTTCGGCAAGCTATCAGACGTTCGCATCGCGCGGGAAGATCTTCGGGCGGTGCAACTGAATCTGGTGCGCAGTCATTCCTGCGGCCTGGGCGCGCCGCTCTCGATCGAGGAAGCGCGGGCCATGCTGCTGTTGCGCGCGAATGTGTTGGCGCTGGGCTACAGTGGCTGTCGCGTCGAAGTGATAAACGTGCTCCTCGCTTTTCTCGATCGGGGTGTCACGCCCGTCATTCCGGAAAAAGGTTCAGTCGGGGCCAGCGGCGATCTCGCGCCGTTGGCCCATCTCGCTTTGACCGTGATTGGCGAAGGCGAAGCGTTTTATGAAGGGCAGCGAATGTCGAGCGCGGACGCGCTGCAACGCGCCGGCATTGAGCCGCTCGAGCTTGAAGCCAAGGAAGGCATCGCGCTGCTCAACGGCACGCAAGCGATGGCCGCGGTTGGGTCGTTCGCGCTTTACCGCGCTGAACGAGTGGCGCGGCTCGCGGATGTGGCCGGCGCGATGACTCTGGAAGCATTGAAGGGTACCCCGGTCGCTTTTGATGAAAGAATTCACGCGGCGCGACCGCACGCGGGCCAGATCGAAGTGGCTGCGCACCTGCGCGAGCTTCTGCGCGACAGCCAGATTCGCGAATCACACGTGGAAAACGATCCGCGCGTGCAGGACGCGTACTCGCTGCGTTGCATGCCTCAGGTGCACGGGACGGTGCGCGGCGCGCTCACCCACGCACGCGAGATTGTCGAGATTGAAACCGGCAGCGCCACCGACAACCCTTTGGTGTTTGCGGATACCGGCAATGTTTTTTCGGGCGGCAATTTTCACGGGGCGCCGCTCGCGCTCGCGTTCGATTACTCCGCGCTCGCCATGACAGATTTGATCAGCATCAGCGAGCGGCGTATCGATCGTTTGGTTAATCCTGATGCGAACGAAGATCTGCCGCCGTTTCTGACCTCGCACCCGGGCGCGGCTTCAGGTTTCATGATGATGCAGATCGTCGCAGCCTCGCTCTTGAACGAAGCTAAAGTCCTCGCGCATCCGGCGAGCATCGACAACGTGCCGACCGATGGCGGCAAGGAAGATCACGTTTCCATGGGCATGACCGCCGCGGTAAAACTGCGCGCGATCGTCGAATTGGCCGAGATGGTTACGGCAATCGAATTGATTACTGCCGCGGAAGGTTTAGAGTACCGCGCGCCTTTGCAGCCGGGCCGCGGCGTGAAGCAGGCTTACGAAATTGTGAGGCGTCACGTCGCGCGGCTGACCTCAGATCGGGTAATGTCCCGTGAGATTGAGAATCTCGCCGAAGTCTTGCGCTCGGGCGAATTTGATCGGTTGTGAAATATGTTTCTGCTTCCCTGGTTTTTTGCGATTGGTTTCGCCATAGCTGACGAGATAGTCGTCACCAAACTACTTCGTCGCCAGTACTTGAATTTCAAACCTGCCTGGGAAGCTGACGGACGGCCGCGCGGTATTTTTTGGATTCCGGAAGAGGCGAAGGTTGGCAGCTGGTATGTCACCTATGCCAGCGGACATGCGGGTCAACTCGCCAGATGGAGATGGTTGTTCAAGAGCCCGGATTGGCTAGCCAAAGAGGTCGACGCGCGCCCGCTAATGCTTTTGCACCGCGTGTTCCTGCCCGCGTTCGTCGTGTTCACTATTGCGCCGTTTGTGATTGCGGCAATGGTTCAATAGCTATTGCTAGATTCTGGGAAACCTGGAAATTTGATTTTCGGTGGTCGCTAGTTTCATTGTGACGTTTTCTGTAGCCCAGGCGTTTACGCCTGGGTGCGAAATATGAAGAGCCATTAAAGCCCCATTAATGGGGCTTTCATTCAAATTAGAGATGATCGGTTTTCTTTTGACTCGCCTTCAAGGACTTACCGAGGACGCGATCTTCTTTTTCAATTTGATCGTGAGATCGAGCAGGGCAGTCTCTCTGTCAGTTTGATACTCCACGTCCCGATCAACATCAATTTGATCGAACAAGCCCGTACCATTCATTCGGGCAATGCTCTTTTGAAACAAATCAAGATTGTAGACTTCCCCGTCACGCACCATTAACTCTCGGCGTAGCATGTCTGTCGTCCGTTTGTCGCCGCCGGCAAATTTGATCGAGCGCACTCTGAATTGCTGTCCCTCATCGACCGTGATCGTCAAATCAACCACGCCCTCCTCAGCTTTCTCTTTGACCTGAAATGTAGGAACGATTTCGGCCGTGTACTGAATGTAGCCGAGGTTTCCGTAAGCTTCCTTCGCACGCTCATAAATCCCTTTACTGAGTTTCTCTCCATCAGCAATGTCGCCCGGACTCAGATTAATCATGTCGAGGATTTGGGCCGGGGTGAGAATTTTTGCGTTCTCGATTTCAATCTTGCCCACACGATAAAGCGGGCCTTCCTCTACTGGTATCCGGGCCTTCTGGACGCCGTCAGTTTGTTCGTACAGAGTTTTTTCAAACCTCGCTTGAAGGTGCCCCTTCGAGCGAATATGGTTCTGGACCACGTGCAAACAATAATCCAGCTGTTCGGTTTCGTAAGGCGCAGTCCATTTGTCCAGACACTTGTTAGCAATGCCGAGCAACTCCTGCTTGGAAAAGATCTTGTTCCCCGCGAAGTCGATTACCGGGCGTGATGAGGCCGGCTCTTGCGCGCTCACGATGGCGCCGCCGCACACGAGCAGGAAAATTAGAGTGAACGTTTTTGCTGTTGATCGAAACGAGAAACAGAAGTTTTGAATCATAGAGGACTCCTTTTTTGATCGATCGAAGCGGGGAATATCCGCACCTTACGCCCGGACTGAGTTGGATGTCAACGAAGGCGATGTCCGAGTAGTGATCCACTTCGAACAGAAGGTGAACTTTATGCTGGGAGCGCGGACGTCCTCGTCCGCATCACGTCAATGGGCGAATGTTAATTCGCGCTTCGCGCTCAGTGCGGACGGGGACGTCCGCGCTCCCAGCATAATGAGGCTTCTAGTCCCTAAACTGCACGGTACCTTCGGTTTGTTAATAATCTCGCTGCGTTGGCGTTAATCATTCAATTCCGAACCTTCTTTGATGGTTGAGATGAATAAGATGGTCAAACTTTTTCTGGCGGGCGTCGCGGCGTGGATTGGCGGCCTGGGCGTCATCCTGGCGGTTCTTTACTTTGGGAACGGCGGTGCAGATTTCACGGTGACGGACTTCACGGGTTTCGGCGTGTTGTTTGTCGTGGTGTCAACGCTGCTTATGCTGGGCGTCTATCTGCCGGGATTACTCTGGCTCCGGCGCAAAAGCTCAAAGACTCTTTTCTTTCCTCTCTTCTCAGGGGTGATTCTGAATCTTCCAATCTTTATCCTCTTAGTGATCCTGATTGGCAGAAAAGTGTCGGCGCCTGAGGCGGTCGGCTTTATGCTCACATTTCTGGTCGCCGGATTGGTCTTTGGCCTTGGCTTCGCCAGAGCCGGTTACCACGAACGTCAACGCCTCTGAAACTCCGGCGAGCCCAGTAACAACGTCAACAGCTCAGCAGCATAAGGTGGAGCGTCCGGACTATTAGTTTCGTAACCAATCGCCGCTGTGTTTGGTGCGGACTGTGAAGAATTCCCTTTGCCCAATACGTTATCTAATGCGGCACGGGTGGTCGGCGAAAGTTCTCCCATGACGGTGAGTTTGGCGAGCTGTCCGGTTACGTCTCGATCAGATCCTGAAAGAAGCGCGGTCAGATTGATCGAGGTTCCCTTGATGCGGTTGGTCGCCAACGCGCTGGCGAAATTAAAACGCGCGACCATCGCCCCACTGCTAAGCCATTGTTCAGACCGGTCCGCGTATCCATCCGGCGTGACGCGACCGAATAGCGCTTGTCCCATTCGTCCGATCAGATTAACTACCGCAGGGTCCGCATCAGTCTCGGCATTCAAAGCGCGCATCGCGGCGGCGACATATTCAAACGGAGAGCGCATCTTGGCGCGATAGACAGATTGAGAGAAAAACTCAGGTGACGTTACGACCGCCCGCAGGGTCTCGCGAATTGATCCGTCAGTCTTAAGAAAAACCGCAGCGGCCCGATCGACGATCGTCGCCGGTGGATCGTCACCGATAAAGCGGCGCGCGAGTTTAGTGGCGACGAAGCGGGCTGTTGACGGATGGGTCGCCAGAATGTCCAGCACCCGCTCGCCGTCCGCGATGCCGCCCCCCGGAAGAATCCGTTGGCCCAGCACAACTTTCTCGCCATCGTCGTGCAGACCCGGCCGGTAGAGAAAAAGTCCGTGCTCGTTTGGTTTAAGAATCGTCCATCCCGAAAAACAACGCGCAACTTCCTGCACGTCCTTCTGGGTATAACCGCCATTGACACCCAGGGTGTGCAACTCCATCAGTTCGCGCGCGTAGTTTTCATTCAACCCGCCGTCTACTCCCGCCGGCTTGTCTCCTTTGGCGGGATAAGGACGCGCGACGCTCGAACGCCAGTTGTCCAGATAGTAGAGCATCGCGGGCGAGTGGGCGGTCGCGCCGAGCAGATCACGGAAACGACCCATCGCAAACGGACGAACTGTTTCTCGATCGAATGCCGTCAGCAGATACCGATCATCTTCTTTGTTCGCGAAAATATTGAAATGGTTCTCCCAGAAGTCGACCATTACTTCAAATAGTTGCCGTTCGCTGTAAACGGCGCGGAGAAGCTTGGCGCGTTGCAACTCAGTCACCACCATCTGCGGGTTCTTCGGCGGCGGGGTTGGCTTTGGTGACTGGAGCCCGGCATTCTTTTCCTCGCTCGAAGGCGCAGCCATCTTGTCTGCAGCTTCTTTCATCTGCATCTCGCTCGACATTGCCGTCATACCTGGATTGGCTGACAACTGAGGGACCTGATTCAAAGAATTATCGGCAATAGACTTGGGAGGAGTTGTGGTCATCGCATCAGGACTCTTTGCCGGAGCCGGCGAAGGAGACGCGCCCGGTTTTGGCGGAGTGTATTGTTCGATGATCACCGGTGTGGCCATTCCCAGCGTGGGTAGCCGTCTCAGCTTCGCAGTCACCGCGCCGGGCTCGATCGAATCAGGATCCAGTTGCTGATTAATAAATGCCTCAACGCCCATGGCTTTCACACGATCAAAATCGCCGGGTCGCGCTCCATAGGTAAGCCGCGACATAACATGGGCCACGCGTTGGTCATCATTCATCGCTACGCTCTTCTTTGCGCCCGGTGATTTCTGCGCGATCGAAACAATGAAGAGATGTGGAATTAACAGAACGAAGACTACGAGGAGGGTGAATCCGCGCACGGCCCTGGTCGGCCGGTATTGACCGGAAAGAATTGATGAACTCATGGTCTTCGTCTCCTTCACAACGGCTGCCTGATTCTAGCGCGCGGGAGGGATCGTGCAAAGGCTTCTCTGCGATTGTAGTGGCACAGTTTGATTCCCTTCCCTTTGGGAGGGGCATTCATATACTTGACTCACTGCGGCGGTTCCAGGCGAGCTGCGGAGCAGCGATCAGAGCTAAGCCCAAGGCGAGGCTTTGCGAGCCTTGGGTAATGAGCAGTTAGATTTGGAGAGCCGCGAAGTGGCGACAGAGCGTGCCGAAGGAGGCGCACTGATTTTCCGGTGATCGCAGTCACCCCTTCGGGGCTCACTTACTTTAGTTGGTTCCGTTCTCAAGGCTCGCGAAGCCTCGCCTTGAGCTTAGCTCTGATCGCTGCTCCGCAGCTGGTCTCAAACCGCCTCAAGTGGGTCAAGTGTATGAATGCCTCCCAAAGGGCAGAGGGAGGCAACCCACTACCCCACCATTCGCTTTTCTGTTATTAATCTAGCCTCGAATCATGAGTCCACATCGTAATATTCGCGCGCCGCGCGGCACGCAACTCAACTGCAAAGGCTGGCATCAGGAGGCCGCGCTGCGCTGCCTGATGAACAATCTCGATCCGGATGTCGCTGAGAAGCCGGACGACCTGATCGTTTACGGCGGCGCCGGCAAAGCCGCGCGCAACTGGGAATCGTTCGACGCGATTGTCCGTTCGCTCCAGCAATTGGAAAACGACGAGACTCTGTTAATTCAATCGGGCAAACCCGTCGGCATTTTTCGCACACATGAATATTCGCCGCGAGTTTTAATCGCGAACTCGAATCTGGTCGGCGCGTGGGCCAACTGGGATCACTTTCATGAACTCGAGCGCAAGGGTCTGATGATGTACGGCCAGATGACCGCGGGCAGTTGGATCTACATCGGCAGCCAGGGCATTGTGCAGGGAACGTTCGAAACTTTTGCGTCAATGGCCGACAGTCACTTTGGCGGCGATCTCAAAGGCAAGCTTTTGGTGTCGGGTGGACTCGGCGGCATGGGCGGCGCTCAGCCTTTGGCGGCAACTTTGAATGGCGCGGTCTTTCTCGGGATTGAAGTCGACGCGTCAAGAATCGAACGGCGCGTGCGCACCGGTTACTGCGACCGCATTGCGCAAAGCCTCGACGAAGCGCTCGATATTTGTGAAGACGCGCGCGAACAGAAGCGCGCAATTTCGGTTGGCCTGGTCGGCAATTGCGCGGAGGTGCTGCCCGAAATCGTCAGGCGTGGAATCAAAGTTGACGCTGTCACAGATCAAACCAGCGCGCATGATCCTTTGAATGGTTATGTGCCTGCCGGCCTCTCGATCGAAGGCGCGATCGAACTTCGTCGCATCGACGCGGAAGGTTATGTGAAGCGTTCGATGGAATCGATGGCCCGCCACGTCGAAGCGATGCTGGCTTTGAAAAATAGCGGCGCGGTTGCGTTCGATTACGGCAACAACATTCGCAAGATGGCTTTCGACGCCGGCTGCAAAGACGCTTTTGAAATTCCCGGCTTTGTTCCCGAATACATTCGCCCGCTTTTCTGCGAAGGCAAAGGTCCGTTTCGCTGGGTAGCTCTATCCGGCGAAGCCGAAGACATTCGTAAGACCGACGATCTCGCGCTGGAACTTTTTCCTGAAGATCAAACCCTGAATCGATGGCTGCGGCTCTCGCGTGATCGTGTGCAGTTTCAGGGATTGCCATCGCGCATTTGCTGGCTGGGTTACGGCGAGCGCGCCGTGATGGGCGAAGCGATCAATGAACTCGTGAAGCGCGGCGATCTGAAAGCACCGATCGCGATTGGACGTGATCATCTCGATACCGGATCAGTCGCCTCGCCTTTCCGCGAAACCGAAGGAATGAAAGATGGCTCGGACGCCGTGGCCGACTGGCCCATTCTCAACGCGCTTTTGAACACGGCCAGCGGCGCGAGTTGGGTTTCGTTTCACCATGGCGGCGGCGTGGGCATCGGCTACAGCTTGCACGCCGGTCAGGTTTCAGTTGCCGACGGCACCGATGAAGCCGCGAAGCGCCTCAATCGCGTGCTGACAAACGATCCAGGTTTAGGCGTCGCGCGACACGCCGATGCGGGGTATGAAGAAGCGCAGGAAACTGCGCGCGAGAAGGGCGTGAGGATTCCGATGCTAGGTTGAAGCAAACCCTAACTCTTTCGATTCATCGGGTTTGGGAATATGCCAATCGATCTTGCCATTCTGAATAGAACTCGACCAACACAGAGTGCCGACCGTGTATGGATACTTTGGATTTGCCTTCTCTACTCGATATGTCATGCAGCTGGTGGGAAGATAAAGCTTATCGGCTGAATCCGTTTTCAGAGCAACGTTTGCGCCGAGCATGTCGCAACGGATACTCGGGTACGCGATCCCGTCAATTGCGACGCCTCTTACCACATCCCCTTCATCCGTAACTGTCTCAGGTTTCTCAAACAATAGAGACGCAATTATACTCGTGGTTATGTATTGGAATTGCTCATCGTCCGGTACTTCTTTCAAGAATTCCTTAATCAGATAGCCTTCAATTAAGGGTGTGACTTTTGAAAGCCCCTCTTTTCTGAGTAACGCTTGTTGCTTAATATCGTGCTCCGGTGGCACCCCGCCATAATTGGGGTTGCTCTTCGCAGTAAACTCGTGCACTCCTATACTCACCACATTCGGCATCCTTGTCGGATCTGCTAGCTCACAAGTGAGTACCGTCAGTATGTCGCCCTCCTGCGGCTGCTTTTCGATAACGGCGGTCTCCTCTGAATCGCTAAAGTAGAAAACTGGAGGACCTTCATCATTGCACCTGCCTAACTTCACACACTCTGGAGGCGGCCACCACAGGTCTTTGACATTCTCCGAACAATTCTTCTTTTTCGTTGATACGCACGCGATATGCTTTCGGACTCCTAACATTCAGTATTCGTTGAATATGCCCATGGCCTAACAGATTTGAGATTAGTTGTTTGACGTACTTCTCGTCCGTGCTTCTGAGCTGGAGGGTCCGCAAGTGTCTAATCTCGTTCTCAATCTCTCTTCGAAGTAGTTTTGTCTTTGAATATTTACTCATTCCAAAGTCCTTAGTCACCCATTGTATGCCTAAGAACTCGTGCGGTGTTGGAATGAGCCCTGATATGACGGTGACTCTCGATCTCAAGCCAGAAGTTGAAGAACGAATCGCCGCCGAAGCGAAGGCGCGCGGCTTGTCGGTTGAGACATATATTCTAAACGTCCTGGAAAAAGAGGCGACTAATGGCGAAGCGAGTTTCGCATTAACTGCGACTCCGGAAGAGTGGAAAGAAGCATTTCTTGAATGGGTTCATACGAAGAGGCCTACGCACCCACCGCTGTCAGATGAAGCGATAAGCCGCGAAAGCATTTATCGCGAAAGAGAAGACGCTCAGTTGTGAGTTTCGCGGTCGACACCAACCTCCTCATGCGCTCTATTGATGACGGGCATGTTGCCCAGCGGATTGCCCAAGACGGAATGTTTGCGCTTCGTGACGGCGGAGAGATCCTTTCAATTTCCCCACAGAATCTGATCGAACTCTGGGCTGTCGCCACACGTCCTTTAGCGAATAATGGCTTAGGATGGGGCGTTGATCGAGCAGAGCAAGAGTTAGCATCTCTAAAGAATCTTTTCGTAGTCCTCGCCGATACTGATGCAATCCTGGCTAAGTGGGAGAGACTCGTAGTTCATCATCAGGTCATTGGCAAACAAGCTCACGACGCTCACATCGTCGCTTCGATGCTTGTTCATAATGTCAAGCATCTTCTCACCTTCAATGACAGCGACTTCAAACGCTACACGGAAATCACGGTGGTCAATCCGACCAGCCTCCTAAATGAAGAGCCTCAATCGTGAAGGTGGGCCGGCAAAGATCACAGACTGAAGTCCGTGCCACTTTCACCACTTTGAACTCTCATCCGTGACTATTCCAAAACTCGCTGCTACCATTTGCACGCTGATCTGACGGAAACCGCTTTCTCACGGTCCGGCTTCCGAACACAACCCGACCAGTTAGAAACTGGCGCTGGACAAAATTGAAGGAGCCGCTTATGAACCCGAAACGTTACGCCGCCATTTTGATTGTGCTGTGCGCGCTCGCTTTTGCCGGACGGGCGCAGAACGAAAACAAGTCCGCCAAAAACGATCTGCCCGAGCCGCGCGCGAAAGACGGCAAGAAGCTCTTAACTTCATTCGACCTGATGAAGGTCGCCGGCGTCACTGCTCCGCGCATTTCACCGGACGGCGCGCGCGTCGTATATCAGGTGAGCGAAATCAAAACCGAGAAAGACAAGGAATGGAAAAGTGTGACTCAAATCTGGGTGGTTCCCACCGGCAGCGGCAACGCGCGCCAGTACACGCGCGGCGACAAAAGCTCTACCGCGCCGGAATGGTCGCCTGACGGAAAGATGATTGCCTTCCTGAGCGATCGCGAAAAGGACGGCGAGCGACAGGTTTGGATGATGATGGCTGATGGCGGCGAAGCCTGGTCAGTGACCTCGCACAAAGGCGGCGTCACCGGCTTTCGCTTTTCGCCGGACAGCAAGCGGCTGGTGTTGACCTCGGTCGATCAACCTTCAAAGGATGAAGAAGACCGTAAGAAAGTCAAAGACGACACGATGGTCATCGATCGCGATTTAAAGATGACTCACCTTTGGCTGTTCGATATCGAAAAGAAAGAAGAGAAACGCGTGACCCAGGGTGACTTCACCGTCAGCGATCCGCAATGGTCGCCCGACGGCACGCGGATCACTTACACGACGCGGCCCACGCCCAAGGCTGACGACGGCGATTTGAGCGACCTTTGGATGCTAACGGTCGCCACTGGTGAAAAGAAAAAGATTGTTGGCGACGACGGAGCGAGCGACACTGCACGTTGGTCTCCGAATGGCGAATGGATCGCTTTTACGGGAGGTCCGGCAAGCGGAGTAGCGACGTCCTACCTTTATCTCCTATCCGCAGGGGGTGGGATTCCTAAACAGCTCTCGACAAAGTTTGACTTGAACGTGGGGACGCCGGTCTGGTCCCGCGATGGCAAGACGATCTACTTCAGCGCGAACGTGCTCGAAGCGAATGAAGTTTTTGCAGCCGACGTTGCGACCGGCATAGTCCAACAGGCTACCAAATTCGGCAACTCGATTAACGTCACCGAAATCAGTCGTGACGGCAAAGCTTTTGTGGGCACCATGACGTCCGACCAGCAGCCTGCCGAACTCTACTTCGCAAGCGCGAACTATGCGAGCTTCAAGAGATTGACCGCGCACAATTCGTGGTTAAAGGACTATTCGTTGGCGGCCAGCGAAGTCGTGAAGTGGAAGAGCAAGGACGGCTTGGAAATCGAAGGCGTGTTGACCAAGCCAGCAGGTTACACCGAAGGAGCGAAAGTACCGTTTCTGCTGAATCCCCATGGCGGTCCAACCGGAGCTTCACTGACCAGCTTTAACGGAACCGTGCAGGTCTTGGCCGCGAACGGATTCGCAGTGCTGCAACCAAACTTTCGCGGCTCGACCGGCAAAGGCCTGGCGTTTGCGCAGGCCAATAAGAACACCTGGGGCAAGGGCGATTACGAAGATTGCATGACCGGTGTGGATGCCATGATTGCCAAAGGCCTGGCCCATCCCGATCGCCTCGGCGCTTTCGGCTGGTCGTATGGCGGCTACATGACCTTTTGGATCTTGACGCAAACCGATCGCTTCAAAGCCGTTTCACCCGGCGCTGGTCTCACGAACATCTATTCAATGTATTCGCAAAATGACATCCAGCGTTACCTGCGCTGGTTCTACTCTGACAAGTCGCCCTGGGACGCAACCGATCTCTACTGGGATCGTTCACCGATGAAGTACGTCAAGAACGTCAAGACGCCGACCATGATCATGCATGGACAGGTTGACACGCGCGTGCCGCTGGCCCAGGCGCAGGAGTTCTACATGGCGCTGAAAGAGATGAAGGTGCCTGTCGAGTTTGTGGTCTATCCGCGCGAGAACCACGGCTTTACCGAGCCGCGTCACCAGATGGATCGCGTCCGGCGTTACGTGATGTTTTTCGCGAAGTACCTGAACGCGCCGGTCGTGACTGAGCCGACGGATAACAAAATCTCGACGAACAATGAGTGATTTCGCCAGTCTCAAATTTGAGATTCAGGATCGGGTCGCGCGAATTACTTTAGCGCGGCCTCCGCTGAACGTTCTCAACATTGCGATGATGCGCGAGATGGCGGACGCGCTGGACCGATGCGCGGGGCAGCGGGACGTCGTCGCGATTGTTTTTGACGCCGTGGAAGGCTCGCGCGCATTCAGTGCCGGAGTTGCGGTCGAGGAACACGTGCCCGAGACGGTTTTTCAGATGCTGGATTCCTTCCACAACATTTTTCGGCTGCTGGGACAAATATCGAAACCGACAATTGCCGTCGTCGACGGCCCCGCACTCGGCGGCGGATGTGAACTGGTGGCCGGTTGCGATATTGTGATTGCCGGCGAACGCGCGAAATTTGGTCAACCGGAGATCAAGCTCGGAGTTTTCCCGCCGGTCGCGGCCATCCTGCTGTCGCGAATTGTCGGAGAAAAGAAAGCCCGGGAAATGATCCTGCTCGGCGAAATGATTGACGCCAATGAAGCGCTGCATCTGGGGCTGGTAAATTATGTAGTACCCAGCAGCGAGCTCGAGCCCAAGACGGCGAGCGTACTCATTAAGCTACGCGAGCTTTCATCTTCGTCAGTGGCCCTGACGCGCGAGGCGCTTGACCTCGCGTCCGTCGGAGGCACTCTGGAGATGTCGCTCGAAAGGTTGGAAAACTTTTATCTTAACGATTTGATGAAGACGGAAGATGCGCATGAAGGCATTCGCGCATTCATGGACAAACGCAAGCCGGTTTGGCGGAACCGATAGAACTAAGGATGAAGGCGGAAGGATGAAGTTGCTGTCGCTAATGGTGCGCAAAGTGAGACGTGATCGGCCCACGCAGCGCGTTTCTTATTTCATCCTTCATCCTTCATCCTTCATCCTTTTGCTCGCGCTGCTTTCCTCGATGATCGGCTTTGGGTCCGCAACACGCGCGCAAACCCGTCAGCGCGGCGCCCATTCAACTGCCAATAAAAACGTGTTCACCCCTGCTGACCGCCGCTTAGTGGAAAGAGCGATCGGGGCAACCTGCGCTGAGCGCATCCGCGATCCGCAAGGCAGTATGTCGATTGACGAAATGCAAGCCCGTCCGTCTTTGCCAATCAGCAATCCCGAAGCCGTCGCCGGCGCCCGCCGTGCGGAACGACTGTTGCCGACGACGCGCACTCTGGTAACCAAAGCGATCATTCAACTGGCAAAGGACTATCAGTTGTACGCGACCGCTTTTCAACGCAACCGCACCCGGACCGCGACGCAACGAGTCGAAGCCGTCAAGCGCATCAAGCCGGACATCGATGCTCGCGATAACGCGTCGGTGGTTTTGCGTGAACCGCGCACCATTGAATTTGGCACGATCTTTCTTGCCGGGCTGCATTCAGACGAAGCCATGATCAGCGTGCTGGCCCACGAACTGACGCACATCGCCAGCGGACAGCCGGATTCTTTGCGCACACTGTTTCGGGCCATTGGTCGCCGGGCCGCGGCACGAACGGGATTGCGCATCCAGGGACAACGCGCCGAAGAACTGGCCTGCGATCTGGTCGGCATGATCGCGACGCGACAATTTATCAAGCAGACGCCCAGCTGGGAGCCTTTGCCGCGCCGCCTGGCGCGAGCTTTCGAACACAACTGCGTCGATGACGACGCCTCGGATGAGGATCACCTCTCGCCGCGAAACACTATTCGCGCGTTGCTCGCTCTCGATCTAACGCTGGCGGGTGAAGTCGCCGGGGGAACGTCGGAAGCCTTTCTATTCAATCCGCGTTTCGGATTGCCCACGTTGACATCGCCAGCAGCCCGTTTCTAAGATCATCTGGAATGTGCGTCGCCCCTCGCAGCTCAAAAAATATCACCAGAACAACCAGAATAAGTTCAGTGCTCGCCCTGGCTCTGAGCCTTGTTGCGCTTTTGATAACTGGCGCCTGCCTGCGCGAGAACGATCCGCAAGGCTTGCGGCCCCGTCAATTGCGCGATGTTCCGGCCAGCCGGCTGGCTTTCAAATTCAGCGCTGATGTCGAACCGCCGGCGGGCCTCGGTGACGAAGTGAAATCGATTCCGGCAATTCAGGATGACTTTGATGCCCGCCGGAAAGATGACGCATTGCTTCGAACCGTGGCCTCGCCCGACGGCCAGCGCGCGCTGGCCCTGTACGGCACGGGCGATCAGCCCGGCACCACGACGTTTCACATTGATCTGTATGCATCCGACGGAACCTTCATCCGAAATATTACGCCGCCCAATTTGGCCGTCGTATTTGAAGACTCCGTCGTTTGGTCGAGTGACAGCACGTCAATCGCTTTCGTCGGCCGCCGAAACGCGCAGCCTGACGCCAGTCCGACGCCTTTGAATTTACAACCCGAGCCTTTGCTGCCGTCCGCGTCGCCAACTCCGATGCCCACGATTGGTCCGGCATTCGCTCCGCTCGCGGTCTTCAGCACTGAGCAGGTTTACGTTTGCAATCGTGATGGTTATGACTTGAAGCCGCTGACAACGCGGGACGGCTTGATCTATTTTGCCTTGTCGTGGGCGCCGGACAGTCACGCGCTGGTCGCGTTGGCGTGCAAAGAGAATGAGTGGAACCAGCGTGAGAATGAATTCAAAATGCCCGCGGGCAGGCCCAGATTGATTTCGCTGATCGGTCAAGAGCGTTTGCTCGACGATCAACTTGCCGAAGCGCCGCCCGTGTGGTCGCCCGATTCGTCAAAGGTCGCCACCGCCTTTGAAGTGAGCATCGGAATCTATGACGCCGCCGGCAAATCGCCCACCCAGGCGCGCATTACTCTGCGCCAGCAACTGTTGACCGCTTCGGTTTCTTTTGATGAGAGGTCGGGCAAGAAGAAAGAGCCCGCCAACAATTCAAACGCTGCGCCGAGCCCGCCTGTTTCCAGCGGCATGCCCGTTTCGTTCAATCCCGTGGTGCGACTGGAGTGGCCCGCGGCCGATAAGCTCTACGTGGAAACGGCGTATGTCACCTGGCGAAGTGAATTGATCAAAACGTTCGCGCGCTGGCATCTGCTAACGTTGAGTCCACAGGCCACCGTGCTAAAGCGCTAGTGAGTTTGGTAGGTCTAATTATTTTCTCCCTGACTCTGTGTAGCAAAGGTCTTGTTTTCTCGGCAAAGCTTCGTGGACACATTAATCCCGGAGGGATGAAATCTTTATAGCTTCCCGGCAGTTTGCGTTTCATAGCTCCGTAGGAGCGCAATGTGTATCGAGGTCCATTGCGCTCCTACGGAGCTTTGTACTAATTGTCAATCGTGTTAGCTATAAACATTCTGCTTCTCGGAGCTGACTTGCTGCTGTGGCCATATCCACGCAAAGAGCAACCCGATGGCCCACAAGACGACGGCCACCACCACCGTCATTACGATCCAAAACTTCCAGAAACTCCCGCCGAAAGCATTTTCCCATCCGTCCTGAATCCGAAAAACGACATTCACGTTATGCACCGGCGCCGTAACCAGGCGCGAAACAATTTGCATTAAGAGATACCAGACAAACGCGTAGACCCACGCCACGCGATCCATGCGCACGCGGCGCAACACATACACAGCGACGATTATTCCTCCGACGTGCGCGAGCGTGGAGGAAACCCCCGTGCTGCCACTGAGCCACACGTACCAGAACCAAATAGCTAATCCCGGGACCGTCCAGATCGCCGCTATGCGGATCGACTCTTTATGATTTAGGAAAATGCCGATCGCCATCAGCAGATTTCCGACGTTGCACATCCAGGCGAGATGACTCAGCCCGCCATAGCGCCGATAGTGAACCGTTTGCGCGAGAAAGAAGATCAGCGGCAGCAGGCCGATCAAGCGAAAACGAAGCGGGGACGATTCACGCACGCGCCAGAGAATATCACGCGGGCGTGAGAGCGAACGACCGGATTTGGAGTGCCGTGGCAAGCGCAGCGCGACACCGCTTTGGATCGTCTGGAGTTTCGCCTTGCGGAGGAATAATTTGGCGAAGTCAACGACGCATAAATGCGGAACTCCCGGAACCAAAGCGCCGTCGCCGCTTCGCTCTGCCGGCGCACTCCAAATGAAGAGCTACGCTGATTTCCAAGTCTCAAATGCCTCACTTGGTAGTGATGTTATGAAGCAAGCGCCTCCTTTCAGCCTCCATGTCACAGAGCTGCCGTGAGTCTAGCACTCACGGAGGAGGCGCTTGCTTCATAACATC
>UEXV01000097.1_pt1 | contig 18067 bp, 10 predicted proteins | sample 4301181 | NCBI WGS metagenome assembly UEXV01 (sample SAMEA4773175, study PRJEB27434) | metagenome | biome: 2259; feature: agricultural soil; material: soil | place: USA | collected 2014-09 | depth 0.25 m | reverse complement strand
CCACTCTTCCTTGATTCTTTGTTTATGAAAAAGCTCGACTCCAAACTCAAGTGGGGATACGATCTCGTTCCCTATCCCTATTTTGGCGAGAGGACCTATCCGCGATTGTAGGGACTTTGTGGGTTGCCCGGAGCTGTCCGCCGCCAAATTTCAGCTTACCGGTCAACGGTAATCGTAATTACCTTGTTGTCGCCGGGCTTTAATTTAATGCGGGAGGCGGTGGCCTGGCGCGAACTAATGGAGTCAATCGAAGGCGGCCACGCTTCATCGGGCCCACCCACCAGGACCAGATACTCGCCTGGCGGTCCCTCGAATTTCACCAATCCATTTACATCTGAAACATCACTTGCGCGTCTGTCGGTGAATGACCACGACGAGGGACTGGTCGAAACGATCAAGACCGGTCTGGCGGGAAGAGGTTTTCCGTGAGCATCATTCAATTGCACGTCCGCGGTGGCGGTTTCTGCACTTAGGACGATTCGCACATTGGTTATCTGCTGTCCGGCCTCGACCACCAGCGGCTTTTCCATCAGGTCAATGCCGTTATGCGTTATTGACTTCACGTAATACCTGGTGGGACCGTCGGGATTACTCACACCAAAACTGGCTTCCGCCCTCAAATAGATCCTGCCAGGTTGGACCGGTTCCATCTTGAACGTCTTGTCCTTCTCCATAACGCCGTCGTACGGACTGTAGCTGCGAGCACCTTTGCCTTGGTACGCGTAACGAATCATCACATAAGCGTCATCTGACCTGCCGCCCGGGGGCATTTCCACTATGCCCGAGACAGAGCCGCCTTCGACCAATTCAATTGCGAGGCCGGCGACATCACTGCCGGCGACCGTGACTTCGATGTCTTTAGATAGGTATTTGCGTTTGGGACGCTCAGACTTTTGCCCGGTATCTTCTTCCGATGTTTCGCTCGACCGCCGTTGGTAAGGATCCTCGTAAGGCGGCTCAACATGGATTACATACGTCCCATCCGGCACCTCGGTGGCAAACCATTGGCCGTCAGCGTCGGTACCCATTCCTTGTTCGCTGCGAAATACCGTGTCGGCTTGTTCCTTGTTCCGAATAGTTAATCTTGCTCCAACCAAACCGCGCCCATTGCTTCGACCAATGACTGAACCGGAAATCGTATGTGGAGTCGCGTCTGTAAGGGTGATATCGATATTGGTCAACTCAGAACCTAACTCTACCTTGACCGCGACCGCGTCAGCCAATTTCGTTCCGTTGCCATAGAACGAAGCCGACAAGGCATCACTGATGAATAACTCATCGTATGAGCCATGGCCTCGCCGTCCGGGAGCGGTATTCCGTTCAGCGGCAGTAACCAGGTATTCGCCTGGTGGCAGTGCGGCGATGCGATACCGGCCGCGATCGTCGGTGGTTAATGAGAGGAACGCTCCAGCGTTTGCTCCGGTCAGGACCCGAATAGTCTGGTTACCTTTTCGCACCAACGCGCCCACTGATGCATTGACCGCGGGCGAACCGTCGCTATAAGTGATCTTGCCGGAGATCGCGCCGCCCCGACGCGCCCTCACAGTGACCTGGACATCGTTGGTCCCGTCAACGGCGATCTGAGTGCAATACTCCTTGATGTCTTTGATATTCAGTGTCTCAGGCGGACCGTCCTTCACGAACTTCATGAACGCGTAAGGCGTGATGATGCCGGGCGAATCGACGACGATGAAGTACACGCCGGCCGGCACATTTGTTATTTCGAACTTGCCGTCGCGGCCCGTTGCTGACGAATACTGGCTGCGGTCAGGTAAGACCACCAGCATTACGGGTGATCGTCTCACCGGGTCGCCCGTGTCGTCATAAACAACGCGACCCTTCACGGTGGACGTCTGCAGGGGTGGTTCGTTCGGCTTTGGTGGAGGCTTGTCCTTTTGCGCGGCCGCGGGTATGGCGAGCACGGCAAACAGCATCAGCCAGAAAATTCTTTTCATAAAGGGGACGAGGAGAATAGGCATGGCTGGAGCGAAAAGAATCAGATGCGAGTAAATCTATTTTGACCCGGTGATCGGTTTTCCGCCGTTGTCGAGTTTTTTGATGTTGCCGGTTTGATCCATCCAGAAGGAAAGTTTGCCCGTCCGCCCATAGCGGGTCGGTTCCGCCGTCGCGATGTAACCCTTCCCGTCGGCCGCAATGGTTATTTTCACGTTGTAGCCGATGGCGTCCGGATCACCTGACTCTTTCGCGACCAGGTTGGCGGCAATCAGCGCCGGCAAATCTCCCAGCGTGCCTTTGTGTTCCTGGCTGTAAACCAGCTGCACCGCGATCATCCGTTTGAGTAAATCCTCGATATCGTTTTGATGTTCTTCGATCAGAGCATCGAGAAAAAACCGCCGGCCTTTCTTTTTGACTTCCGTCAGATCAGACTCCGTTCCGATGATCCAGGTTCCACCAGAATTCAAGAGATTAACCGGTTCGGAAGTTATCTGCGGCGTGCTTTCGCTGACGGGAATCTTAACGAAGACGGTCGCGATGTTGCCTTGAATTCGCTCGCCGGTGATTTCAATTTGTTCCGGGACTTGCGCCGCCTTCTGTTCAAAATCCGGACGCAGGTCTTCCATCTCCTGCGCCGTCAGATCCGCGACTGCCGATTTGTAAATCGTTAACGTCCAGGCTTCCTTGAAACGGCGCTCGCGCATGGCCTTGTAGAACTCGCGCACCACATCCGAAGGCGTTCGCTGGGCCTGGGCCTGAACCAGGATTGGCGTCGAGCAAAATATGAACGCCAACAACAGAATGAAAACGATTTTGTGAGAGGAAGTCGACTTGTAATTGACCATATCCATAACCTAAAAACCTTCGTCTTATTAATATTAAGAGGCGCGCTCTAAATTCGGAATGACAAGCGCGCCTCGGGAAAAATTATAGAACTCAGATTCGAAATTGAACAGAAAGATTTAGGTACGCACGCCTCTGGCGTGCTCAACGGAATCGATCAAGCTCCCTTCAGGCAGGCACGCTGATCCAACCATGCACGCCGGAGGCGTGCGCACCGTTGTTTAACTCGTTCCTCCTGCTTTCTTCGATCTGAGAATTAATTCGCGTCCCACCAGATACAGCAAAATCATCAAGATTAAAAACGGAATTACCGACAACAGGTCTCCGTACTCTTTGCCAAAGAGCGGATTATGGGCCGTCGACCAATCGGCGATCTTTTTGTTGAATACGTTCAAGCGTTCGCTCGGCACACCCTGAAGAATAGCAATCGCAATCGCCGCGAGCGCGCCTCCGGCGATGTAGCCCGAGGCCATCAGTACGCCGGGACTCTTGTCGGTTTCGGCGACTAATTGATCTTCAGAGAGGTCCTTGTGCCGCAACTTCTTCCGCAAATATTTATCTACCAGCCAGCGGATCATGCCGCCGATAAAAATCGGGCTGGATGACGACAGCGGCAGGTAAACGCCGACCGCAAATGCGAGCGAGGGAATGCCGCTCATCTCGAGGACGATCGCAATCATCACTCCCAAAAGGACCAGACCCCACGGCAGTTGTCGATTCAAGATGCCCTTGATGATGTAGGACATCAGCGTGGCTTTCGGCGCGTCGTACTTCGTGACCTCCGAGCCGTCGGGCCGTACTTTGTGAATGCCGTTGATGCCGGGATCCGAGAGATACACCGGCACGCCCTGATCATTCAACAGGTAGCGTCCGGCGGGACCGCCCGCGGTATCAGTTTTGTGATAGGGCCGGTAGGCGCCCGTGTCGGTATTCGCCTGTGGACCTTTGAGTTTTTCCGGGGCGCCCGCGTTTGCAGGATCGACCCGCAGAGTCGCCGGAAAATTCTCTTCCATTTTGTAAGCGACCTTGCCCGATTCATCGACCAGGTATTCGCCCGGGTCGAGTCCGGCTACGATTGGCGCGGACGCGTCGTTCTTCAGGACTCGATAATTACCGGCCGCCGCAGGCTTGATTGGATCGTTGAAAGCCGGCAGCGCGTTGATCTTACTTTGCTCGACCGTCATGACCTTGGTCGCCGGTTGGAAACTCACGCGCGGCACGTAAACGGTGGCTGAATCATTCAGCACTAAGAGGATTGGTCCCAGGATCAACGCCGACGCAGTGGCGCCGATCAGGATCGCAATCTGCTGATACTTCGGCGTCGACCCCACCAGAAATCCTGTCTTCAAATCCTGCGAGGTCGTGCCGCCGTTCGAAGAGGCGATGCAGACGATGCCGCCAATCGACAGCGCCGTGATGTAATAAGACGGGCCCGTCCAGCCGAGCAGCAGAAAGATCAAGCAAGTCAGCAGCAGGGTGGCCACGGTCATTCCGGAAATCGGGTTCGAAGACGAACCAATCTCACCGGTCAGTCGCGACGACACCGTGACGAAAAGAAATCCAAACGCCACGATCAGCACCGCGCCGAGGAAGGCCACCAGAATATTTACCTGAAGGCCTAGCTGCGGGAACGCCATGATCATTCCCACCAGAGCCAGGCAACCACCCAGCACGAACTTCATCGAGAGATCCTGATCCGTACGCGGGGCGTTGGCCGTGGCTGCCTGGCCGCCGCGAAGATCCGCCAGTCCGCCTTTCAAACCACTCCAAATCGTCGGCAGCGATCGACACAGACTGATGATGCCGCCCGCGGCCACTGCGCCCGCGCCGATGTACAAAACATAGGCGCCGCGAATTTCTGACGGACCCATCTCGCTGATAGGAACTGTTCCCGGGGCCAGTGGGGTGGTCATCCCCGCACCGAAAAATTTGATCGCGGGAATCAGAACCAGATAAGCCAGCACCCCACCCGCGCACATGATTGAAGCGATACGCGGCCCGATGATGTAACCGACGCCTAACAGCGCCGGAGAAATCTCCGCGGCGATCGAACCGGCCTTGAACGGCGCGCCGAAAACTTTTTCCGGAGTGTCACGCCATGCTTTGAAACCGGCCATGAGCACCTGATAAAGAAAGCCCACGCCGAGCCCGGCAAAAATCGTCTTGGCTCCCATCTGTTCGGTTTCGAGTACTTCGCCACCCGCATGAGCGGCGGCGCGCGACTCTTCAGAGGCGCCGGCCTTCAAGACCTCGGCGCAGGCCGTGCCTTCCGGATATTTCAAGTAGCCGTGCTGCGCGACGATCAAAGCGCGGCGCAGCGGGATCATCATCAGGATGCCGAGCAGGCCGCCCAACAACGCGACCAGCATGACGCGCGTCACTTCCAGGTCGAGTCCCAGAATCATGATCGCGGGCATCGTGACGCCGACGCCAAAAGCGATCGATTCGCCGGCTGAGCCCGCCGTCTGAACGACGTTGTTTTCGAGGATGGTCGCGTCGCGCAAGCCCATTTTCGAAAACAACCTGAACAGCGTGATCGAAATTACGGCGACGGGAATCGAAGCGCTGACGGTCAAGCCTACTTTCAGAACCAGGTAAAGCGACGAAGCGCCAAACACCATCCCCAGGAACGTGCCCATGATGAGCGGTATCGGCGTCAGTTCGCGCAGGTGAACGTTCGCAGGGATATAGGGCCGAAAATTCTTGAGATATGGATTATCTGGTTTGAATCCAACTCGATCGGGAAATTCCTGTGCGGCCGCGGCCTCGTTGGCTCTGATGTTGTCGTTGGACATCAGCGATAAACCTCCGAACAGTTTTGAAAAACGGGGAGCTTTTAAAGGGAAAGTCAGGCTTACTTTACACGTCGCCAATGCGGGAGAGCAAGGAAGAGCAGAAAGCAGAAGGCAGAATGCAAAAGGCAGACTTCAGCGGTGTTTTCTGCTTTCTGCCTTGGGCGTTCTGCCTTCTATTGTTTTCCGCCGGTCTTCTGGCTCGGCGCTGCGTCCGGCTTCGGCGCGTTGTAGACTTCGCGCGAGCGCACGGCAAAGGCTTTGTCGTCGTAGGTACCATCGCCGTCGACATCGACTTTAACGACAATCTTGTGCGACTTGCCGTCACGCTCTTCGCCCGGGTTGAACCCCAAACTATATTGACTGCGCAGCATCGCATTGATCGATCCGAGGGCATTGCCCAATTCACCTTCAAAGGTGATCGGATAAAAAGCTCCGCCGCTTTCCTTGGCGAAAGTTTTCATCGTGTTATCGGCTTGCAGGAAAGTCATTCGGTCGATCGGAACGCCCCGAATGTTTGAGCCCATCCCCGGATTCATCGTGTCGCCATACAACTTCTGAAACATCTGGCCGGTACCGATGATGTAGAGCGGGATACCTGCGTTCTGCACGATCTTCCGCGCCTGGTCCATATTGATCTTGCTGAATGTGTCGAGTCCCGAGCCCACCAACAACACTGCGCGGCGGCGATCTCTGGGAACGGCGACCATGCCCGAATATTCCGCCGTGCGCTCTTTCGAATTCTCCAGCACGACTGAATCGCCGCGACCGCCGATCAAGGTCAACTTCAAAGCATCATAGAGATTGCTTTCGGTGAAGGCCGGTGAATTCTGCAGCAACAAAGTAATCACCGCCTGCAGCCGTCGCGGATCGTTCGTAAAGTCAGTCAAAGGCGTGGGCCGCATGTCATAGGCGATTACGGAAACGTAATCTTCCGGCTTAATAAATTGCATGAGGAACATCGCCGTGGGCCGAATGACTTCGTCCTGGCCACGCTCCATGCCGCGGCTTCCGTAATAACCAAGGACCTCTGCCAGCTTGCTGTACTCGACCACGAGCGTAACAGTAATGGGCGCTTCGGGCGTGGCAAAATTCGTGATGTCTTTCTTCACACCATCGACAAAGATTGCGAAGTTCTCTTTTCCGAGAGCGAGCTGCGGCTGGCCGGTCTTCTTGTTGTAAACGACCGCATCGACGTTGACGAGATTGGTAGTGACCGAAATCTTTTCCGCTTCCTGCGGTTTGCCGGGTAAGAGATCCTTTGGCAAGGGCTCCGGCTTCTGCTCTTCAGTCTCTGGCTTATCAGGCGGTCGCTGGTTCTTCTTTTGATCGGTAGCCGGCGGTTGGCGCCGCGATTGGGCGAACATCGAAGATAGTCCGGCTGAAGAAAGAGTGAAAACAAGCACGGCCATCAATCCGAATAGCCGGCGATTCTTAGTACTGCTTTTCATAACCCGATCCTTTTAAAGAGAGTTCAAGCTTAACTTGTACCGAAGGTAACCTGAAGGTTGAACTCTGAACCTTCTATTTCTTGAGGCAGGGCCGAATTTCAACTGCTGCGACTATATGGCGCTGAGCGGGCACGGTCAAGCGTCCGAATTGCAGCCTGAAAATGTGTGATGCGAGATGGGTAGCGTGAGTTGGCAAGTTGCGCGGGATTTGGAGTGCGGTGGCAGAGCGAAGCGGCGACTGGAGCGCAAGCGTCCCGCTTGCCGGACTGGGGGCTCAGTCCCCAATGAATGCAAGCGAGACGCTTGCGCTCCAGTCAACGCACTGCAGATTATCTCGATCCCGAAGCTTCGGCTTCGATGACGACGTCAAACGCGCCGGTGTTGTCACTCAAGTTGCCTTCATTAACGCCGAGAAACAGCACGCCGTCACGTTGGGCCACGAAATCGTGACCGCGGCCGATGAAAATGAAATCGTCGTTATCGTCGCCGATGACCGCAATCAATCCGCCCGTCGCCTGGTTGCGCATGAGCTTGTCGCGATCGGTAATATTTGCCAGGCCATCCGGGGTCGCGAATCGATTAGTTCCGAGGCTCACCCGGCCTGAGGCGCTGATTCGCAAACGCTGTCCTCTTCGCACGACCAGTCCGCTATTGGTCCAACCGTTACTCGCATTGTCCGCGCGCACGCGCACGTTGATCTGGAAAAAGGCCGGGTTATTGCTCGACGTGTTGCTGGTGTTGTTGGTCTGATTGTTGGTCGCGGGCGGTTGATAGCTCGGTTGATTATTCGTCGGTTGATTGTTGGTAGGCTGGGTCGTCGGCGGTTGATAAGCCGGCTGCGTGTTGTTGCTCGACTCATCAGTGGAATTGCCGGTATTGCCGCCGCCCGCGTCGAATTCGATCGAATCGACGTCTTCCATGTAAACCGTGATCCGGCTCTTGCGCCCGCGCGCGCCGCTGCCTACCAGAATCGTAAATTGCTCATTCTTAAAACTGACGATCTGACCGCGAATCACGCTGCCATCTTTAAGTCGAATCGTGTCGGCCCACGCCGGCACAGTCACACCCAAAACCAGCGCGAATACGATTAGGGAACGAACGAAATGCTTTTTCATCTTAACCTCCTGCTAAAAGCGCACATCTGTGATCAGTTTTTCGAGCGATAGCGTTGCTTGCGATTGCGCTCGCGGCGCCAGGAGAGCTTCGGAAAAGCAGAGACGCGGATAGCGGTACTCTAAGGGGCAAGGCTTAATTGCGAAGGCCGACTGGCATTTAGAAACGCCGCAAAACTCCAATCCCGTCAGTCTTTCGGGCTGAGTTTACCACAAACAGCACGGAAACAACTGGCTATTAATCATTTTACTGTTCGGGGGAGGAGCCCAGACTCGAAGATACCTTTGACACCCATGTCCGCCGTCGTCATCCCAACCCGAAGCCCCGAACCTTACGCTCTGTCGAAGGGCACGCCGCCAGAGAATTCGTCGCCTGAAGGCGGTCAGTCTATCGTTGAAATGGTGGCCGCGCGCGCGCAGGCTAACCCGAATGCCCCGGCGGTAATCGCCAACGGTACGACGCTCAGCTATTGCGAACTTGACCGGCGCGCCAACCAGTTGGCGAACCATTTGATCGAATTGGGTGTGGGACGAGAAACCGTTGTCGCGCTCTGTCTCGATCGCTCGGCAAATTCGGTGATGTGTTCGCTGGCAGTGCTGAAAGCGGGTGGCGCGTACTTGCCTTTGGATCCGGCCTATCCGGTTGAGCGCGTGGCTTTCATGCTGAATGATGCCTTCGCGACTGGAGCGCAAGCGTCCTCGCTTGCATCCGAACCGTCGCGTAGCTGCGCTAGTGCAAGCGAGGACGCTTGCGCTCCAGTCCGCTATTCGCAGCCGCGAGTCTTGATTACCGGAAAGGACTTGGCGAGCAATCTTTCTGACGGCCCATGGTCAGTGATCGACATTGATAACGATCGAGAAATCAATCGATGCTCTGCCGCGGCGCCCGCAGTTGAAATCAGCAAAGATCAGCTCGCGTATGTCATCTACACCTCCGGATCGACCGGACAGCCCAAGGGCGTCGAAGTCACCATCGAAAATCTGCTCAACCTCATCTCCTGGCATCAACGCGAATTCAACGTATGCGCGAATGATCGCGCCAGCCATCTCGCCAGCGTCGGTTTTGACGCGGCGGTCTGGGAAGTCTGGCCATATCTGACGGCCGGAGCGAGTCTGCATCTGCCTGATGAGGCGACGCGACTCGCGCCAGAGTCTCTGCGTGATTGGCTGGTCGCAAATCAAATTACGATCAGTTTTGTTCCGACTGCTTTGGCCGAGCCGCTGATGCAGATGGATTGGCCCGCGGACACTGCCCTGCGCTTTCTCTTAACCGGCGCTGACACGCTGCATCGCCATCCCAAAAACGATCTGCCGTTTGAAGTGGTAAACAACTATGGCCCAACCGAGTGCACGGTGGTGAGCACTTCAGGCCGCGTCAGCAGCGTTAGCGAAAGTAACGGCCTGCCAACCATTGGCCGCCCGATCGCCAACACCGAAGTGCACATTCTCGATCCAGACCTGCGTGAAGTGGCGCGCGGCACGGCCGGCGAGCTTTTCATCGGCGGAGCGAACCTCGCGCGCGGTTATCGCAATCGCCCGGATCTCACGGAAGAAAAGTTCATTTGCCATCCATTTAGTGCCGATGCCGGCGCGCGGCTTTATCGCACGGGCGACCTGGCCCGCTATCTTCCGAACGGTGAGATTGCCTACCTCGGCCGCGTCGACGAACAGATCAAGATTCTTGGCTATCGCATCGAGCCAGCGGAGATCGAAGCCGCCATCGATCGACATCCGGTAGTCGCCTCGAGTGTGGTCGTGGCCCGCGGCCCAAGCTGTGCGGAGAAACGCCTGACCGCTTACATCACCATGCGCAACGGCTCGACGCCTTCGACTGCCGAGCTGCGCGAGTTCCTGAAGACTTCATTGCCCGATTACATGTTGCCTTCGCTGTTTGCGAAACTTGAAAGACTGCCCATCACGGCGAACGGCAAAGTGGATCGCGCCGCCTTGCCCGAACCCACCATCGAAAACACTCTGCGCGATGAAGACTTCATTGCGCCACGCTCGCCGGTCGAAGCGCGGCTCGCGAAGATTCTTTGTTCGCTGCTTAATCTCAGCGAAGTGAGCGTGAACGATAATTTCTTCCTGCTTGGCGGCCACTCGCTGCTGGGCACCCAATTGATCGCCAAGATTCGCAGCGCCTTCGGAGTCGACATGGCTTTGAGGACGCTGTTCGACGCGCCCAGCATCGCTGAGTTGTCCAGCGAAATTGAGCATCTGATCTTCGCGCGCGTGGAAAGTATGACCGAAGAAGAAGCGCGCGCTCTCCTTGCTTGAGTGGCACAGACTTTAGTCTGTGTACGCTAAGACCACCACAGACTGAAGTCTGTGCCACAGTTATGAGTGCCAATCCGCAAAACCTATCGCCCAAAAAATCTGCGCCCGTCCTCAGTCTTTATCACCTGCTCGACCCCGAGGTGCTGGCGAATCCTTATCCGCTCTATCGACGGCTGCGAACGGAAGCGCCGGTTCACTGGGACCCGTATCTGCACGCGTGGGTGGTGACGCGCTACGAAGATGTGATTACGGTGCTGCATCAATTTTCGGCGAACCGCACGCCGACGCCGGAGCAGTTTGCGGCGATGGGCCTGGCCGAGTTGACACCGCTGGCGCAGATGATGACCAAACAAATGTTGTTCATGGATGCGCCGTCGCACACGCGCCTGCGCAGCCTGGCGTCGATGGCTTTTACGCCGGCGCGCGTCGAGGTCCTGCGCAATCACATTCGCGAAATTCTCGACGACCTGCTGGAACCGCTGCTCGATCACGGCCGCATGGATGTCATTAATGATTTGGCGGCGCCGCTGCCGGCGATTGTTACGGCCGAAATGCTCGGCGTGCCGACTTCAGACTGCGATCGTTTGAAAGCCTGGTCCGCGGATTTCGCGGAAGTGCTCGGCAACTTTCAACACAACCCAGATCGCGCGTCGCGCACTCTGCAGTGTGTTGAGGAAATGACCGCTTACTTTCGCGAAGTGATTCGACAGATGAAGACCGAACCGCGCGAAGGTCTGGTCAATGCATTCATGACGGCTGAGATTGACGGCGATCGACTCACGGAAGAAGAAATAATCGCAAACTGCATCGTGACGATGGTCGGCGGTCAGGAAACGACGACGAATTTGATCGGCAACGGCATCCTGAGCCTCATTCGCAATCCCGATCAGCTTCAACGTTTGCGCGACGATTTGTCACTGGTCCCCTCGGCGGTTGAAGAGTTGCTTCGCTTTGAAAGTCCGAGCCAGCACACGGCCCGAATTTGTCCCGAAGACACTGAGCTGGACGGCAAGTTGATTCGCAAAGGCCAGGCCGTGATCGCGGTGATGGCCGCCGGCAATCGCGACCCCGAACGATTCCCCGATCCGGATCGCCTGGACATTACGCGCGGAGACAATCGGCATCTCGCTTTTGGTTGGGCCAGCCATTTCTGTTTTGGCGCGGCGTTGGCACGCATCGAAGGCCAACTCACTCTTGAAGCCCTCGCGCGACGCACGGCGAACCTGACGCTGGAACCCGATCAATCGATCACCTGGCGCGAGAATCTTGGCTTGCGAGGTCTCACCGCGCTACAGGTGACGTTCGACCGGGTCGAGTCTCCGCTGCCACTCGCGCCGCAAGTTCAGTCGAATCAAACAGGCTGTCCATTTCATCGCTCAGCATAGCTGCGGGCAGACACAAAATGCAGGAACGCGTTTCAGGTCCAAACGGCACGCACGCCTCCGGCGTGCAATCGATCGGTGCGCAAGCTTCCGGCTTGCCTCAATCGGGCTTCAAGGATTCTGCAGAGAGCACGCCAGAGGCGTGCGTACCCTCAAACGCCAAGCGCGATCTGCTCGCAAAATATCTGCGTGGAGAACTGGATGAGGAACTTACCTCGCCGCAGACCATCACGCGTCGAGCTCCGGACACCTCGCCTCAGCTTTCATTTGCGCAGGAGCGCCTCTGGTTTCTCGATCAATTGATGTCGGGTTCGCCCGTCTTCAACGTGCCGATGGCGGTGCGGTTTCGGAGCGCCGTCGATCCAGCCGTCTTGCAGCGATGCGTTAACGAAATCGTCCGCCGCCACGAAGTCTTTCGCACGCGATTTCTCACACGTGACGGCAAACCGTCACCAGAGATTTCTGCCCACGTTGACTCGACGCTCGATCTGATTGATCTGACGTCGTTGCCGGAATCAAAACGCGAGACTGAATGCCAAAAGCTGACGAAAGCCGAAGCCTTGCGCCCATTCGATCTCGAACGCGGCCCACTGCTCAGAACCACGCTAATCAAACTGGGCGATCAAGAGTCGGTGTTCCTGCTGACGATGCATCACATCGTGAGCGACGGCTGGTCGATTCTGATCTTCTTTCGCGAACTGGCAACGCTCTATGACGCGTTTGCCAAAGGCGGGCCCTCGCCGCTGACCGAACCTTCGATCCAATACGCCGACTATGCTTTGTGGCAGCGAGATTGGCTGCGCGGCGATGTGCTCGAACGGCAACTTTCATATTGGAAAAATCAGTTGGGTGGCGATTTGCCGGTAATCGATTTGCCTGCCGACAGGCCGCGGCCCGCCGTGCAGACTTATCCAGGCGACCGCGTCACGCTCACTTTGCCCGAGAAACTCACCGGAGCCTTGATGGCGCTCAGCCAGCGTGAGAGTGCGACGCTCTTCATGACGCTGCTGGCCGCTTTCAAAGTGCTGCTGCAACGCTACACCGGCCAGGATGACATCATCATCGGTTCACCGATCGCGAATCGTCCGCGAACTGAGACCGAAAGATTGATTGGATTCTTTCTCAACAACCTTGCGTTGCGCAGTGACCTTTCAGCCGATCCGGATTTTCGGCAATTGCTCGCGCGCGTGCGCCGAACGGCGCTTGACGCTTATGCGAACCAGGATGTTCCTTTTGAAAAGTTGATCGAAGAATTAAAGCCTGAGCGCGATCTGAGCCGCACCTCGATCTTTCAGGTTTACTTCAATCTCTTCAGCTTCGCCGATCAAATTGATCTGCCGAACGGCGATTCAGTTAGTTTCGTCGATGCCTGGCTGCAATCTGAAGAAGACCTCGCCAAATTTGATTTGACCCTGTACGCGGGCGTGGGCCAGAAAGAGATCAAGCTGGCGTTTCTTTACAACACCGATCTCTTTGCGCGCACGCGCATCGAGCAGATGGCGGAACAGTTCAATTATCTGTTGACGCAGATTGTTGAGCGCCCCGATGAAAAGATCAGTAAGTTGTCTCTGGTGACGCTCGGAGCCGCGGAGGTGCTTCCGAATCCTATTGAGCCGCTCAGGGCACATCGCGAAAAAGCGATCCACGAGATCTTTTCCGAACAAGCTCAACGTCGTCCCGATAAGACTGCAGTCGCGGATACAAACGAGAGTTGGAGCTATCAGGCTCTCGATTCTCGTAGCAACCAGTTGGCAAACTACCTGCGCGCAGGGGGCGTTCGCGCGGGTGATGTTGTCGCGATTTATGGGCACCGCAGTCTGGCGCTAGTTTGGGCCATCCTGGCCGTGCTCAAGGCCGGCGCTGCTTTTCTGATTCTTGATCCTGACTATCCGGTTGACCGCCTGCTGAGTTGTTTGGAGATCGCCGGGCCGCGCGGTTTGCTTCAGCTTGAAAGGGCGGGGATGCTGCCGGAAGTCCTTGATCGATTTGTTGATACGCTGAATTGCTGTCGTTTGGAATTAGCCACGCGCACGGACTCTCTAGTTGCCGAAGTGCTCGCGAATTATTCGATTGAAAATCCGACGGTGCCGATCACCTCTGATGATTTGGCTTACATCGCTTTCACTTCCGGTTCGAGTGGAAAACCGAAAGGCGTGATGGGCCGGCATGGTCCGCTGACTCTCTTCACCTCCTGGGCGACTGACAAGTTCGGTCTCAACGAACAGGATCGGTTCAGCATGCTTTCCGGTTTGGCCCACGATCCTTTGCATCGCGACGTCTTCACGCCGCTGCAACTTGGCGGAACAGTTTGCATTCCCGATCAAGAGGACATCGAATCGCCGGCGCGTTTAAGAGCGTGGATGAAGCGGCAGCAGATCACCGTCGCGAACCTTACGCCGGCGATGAGCCAGCTGCTCAGCGAAGGCGCCACGGCCGGCGAGCAAATCGATTCTTTGCGCTACTCGTTTTTGGTGGGGGACGTCCTCAGGAAGCGAGACGTCGCGCGGCTGAAGCAAACAGCTCCTCAGATAACCTGCGTGAATCTTTATGGCGCCACTGAGACGCAGCGCGCTGTCGGACATTTTGTGGTGCCGGATGATTTGTCGGAATTGGACAAAGAGGTTCTGCCGCTGGGCTGTGGGATTCGCGACGTGCAGTTGTTGGTGCTGAACGACGCGCAGCAACTTTGTGGTTTCGGCGAAGCCGGCGAAGTCTATTTCCGCAGCCCGCATCTGGCCAAAGGATATTTGGGTGATCAAGCGCTGACGAGTGAACGCTTCATTCAGAGCCCGTTTACCTTGCCTTCAGGTGATCGATCGGCGGAAGCGGAGCACGCCGGAGGCGTGCGTACCGGCGCGGCGGGCGATCGACTTTATCGCACGGGCGATTTAGGAAGATATTTGCCCGATGGAAACGTGGAACATCTCGGCCGCGCCGATCGACAAGTTAAGATTCGGGGATTTCGCATCGAGCCGGGAGAAATCGAAGCGACCCTGACGAATCACCCGGACATAAGCGAGGCGGCGGTGATTGTTCATCAGCATGAATCGGGCGAAACAACGCTTGTCGCTTATGTCGTCGCCGATCAAGAGATCGACACGAGCACACTGCGACAGTACGTCGGGCAGAAACTTCCGGCCTACATGGTCCCTTCGGCTTTCGTTACGCTCGATGCATTACCGCTGACGCCGAACCGAAAACTCGATCGTCGGGCGCTGCCGATTCCCGGTCAACTGCAGCGCGCTCCGGTCGGGCAACAGGCCAAGCCGCGGTCAGAGGCTGAACACGCGCTCGTCGAAATCTGGAAAGAAGTTCTATCGCTCGACGAAGTCGGCATTCATGAAAACTTTTTTGACCTGGGCGGTCATTCATTGATGGCCGTGCGACTGTTTGCCGTGATGGAAAAGCAGTTCGGCAAACATCTGCCCTTGGCGACTCTGTTTCAGGCGCCGACAATTGCGCAGCTTGCTGAATTGCTTGAAGCGGACAAATCGATTAAGTGCTCGTCACTCGTGCCCCTGCAAGCGCGCGGCACGCGGCCGCCATTTTTCTGTATGCACGCCGTCGGCGGCAACGTCCTTGAATACTACGACCTTTGGCGACACCTGAGCCCGGACCAGCCGTTCTACGCTTTTCAGTCCCGAGGTCTGGACGGTACCGAGACGCCGCATACGCGCATTGAAGACATGGCGGCGCATTACATTAAAGAGCTGCGCGACCTGCAACCCGTGGGTCCTTACTTCATCGGCGGTTACTCGCTCGGCGGCACGATCGCGTTCGAAATGGCCCGGCAACTCAAGGCCCAGGGTCAGGAGATTGGATTGCTGGCGCTGCTCGATTCATACCCGGTCGGTTATGGAAAAATGTCGCGCCGCGGTGAAGTCTCGATGAATAGAGCCCGCCGTTTTTTGAGACGAGTGAAAACACACGTTGCAAATATTCGCAGCCTGTCTTTCCGGGCCAGGATTGATTACCTGATCGATAAATCTCAATACTTGCCGGTCGAACTCAAGAGCCTGATCTGGCGCACCGTTTATCGTTCATACCGAAGTCTCGGTCAGGATGTGCCGAGTGTGCTGCGCGACGTGGAAGAGTTCAACTGGATGGCCGCGCACGAATACGTCCCGCATTTTTACGACGGGCGCATCACGCTGTTTTGGGCCAGCACCGATCTGCGGGCAAAGTTCGATCTGATCGAAGGCTGGCAGGCCCTGGCTCGCGGCGGCATGGAAATTCACGAAGTTCCCGGCACACACCTCGACATGATCAAGGAACCTCACGTCGCCGACCTCGCCAGGAAGCTTGAAGAGTGTTTGCGGAAAGCCCAAACCGGAAGCCATCGCTTCGCGCCGCAGACAATTTCAGAAGACTGCACGATGCTCGGAGACCGAGCGGCCTGATTAGTCTGCTCATCAGAACGAGTCTCGGCGGCATCTCCTTAGACTACCCAGCTTGATAAAAACTATTACTTGATCGCCCTGCTACGATCAAGTCCATCGAGAATCAATCTAACAAGGGACTCACCATTTCAAACTCGAGCGCGAAGCCGCGCCTGCTGGATGAGGTGCGCAACGTAGCGCGCTTGCGTCACCTGCGCATTCGTACTGAGCAGGCATACGCTAACTGGATTCGCCGCTATATTCTTTTCCACGGCAAAAAGCATCCGCGCGAGATGGGCGAGGGCGAGATTCGCGCCTTCATTTCCCATCTGGCGGTTGAAGGCGCAGTTACCGCTTCCACGCAAACCGTCGCCCTCAGCGCCTTGTTGTTCCTGTATCGTGATGTACTAAAACAACAACTTCCTTACGTTTCGAATATCGAGCGCGCCCGTAAGCCCAAACGGCTGCCAACCGTATTCACTCGTGCAGAAGTTAAACGCCTACTAGCAAATCTCGAAGGAACACATTGGCTGATAGGCGGTTTGCTCTACGGGTCTGGCTTGCGCCTGATGGAATGCCTGCGCCTGCGGGTGAAGGATTTGGATTTCACCTACGGACAACTTACCGTCAGAGACGGGAAGGGTGAGAAAGACAGAATCACAATGCTGCCCTCGAGATTAAGGCAACCTCTTGTGAGGCACCTGCAGAAAGTCAAAGTCATTCATGAGGAAGATCTAATTGCTGGTTACGGAGAAGTCTTTCTGCCCTATGCTCTGGCGCGAAAGTATCCGAATGCTCCGAAAGAGTGGGGCTGGCAATATGTTTTTCCGGCCGCGAATCGTTCAACCGATCCGCGTAGCCAGAAGGAACGACGGCATCATTTGTCGGACCAAGCGGTGCAAAAAGCGATTAAGAAGTCGATGCAAATTGGAAAAATAATCAAGCACGGCAGTTGTCATACTTTGAGGCATAGCTTTGCCACCCACTTGCTTGAAAATGGTTACGACATCCGCACGGTGCAGGAGTTACTCGGGCATAAAGACGTGCGGACGACGATGATTTACACACACGTTCTAAATCGGGGTGGAAAGGGAGTTTTGAGTCCGCTGGATAGCTAAAACTTCCGGAAACGCTTTCTGAAATTCGAAGGTATAATATCCTTCATAGCGTACTTAGGCCTACTAGGTAAGCATAATACTTAGTTCGGCCGCTACGCTTAAAGATGGGGATTATGACTAAACGCATTCTTTTCTTCACAATTATTATTCTTTCGTTGGTGATGACGGTGCATGCCCAGGAAACCAATCGGCTGGTGGGTTGGTCGCCGTTTTCGCGGCAGTCGGACGCGAGGGTGCTTGCAATCATCCGCATTACAGTTAAAGACACGAACGTCACTCCAGGACAATACTTCGTCGCCCCCGATGATTGGTTGGACAAGGTCACGTTTAGCGTCCAAAACATCTCTGACAAAACAATTACTCGCTGCGGGTTCGGCGTTGGTTTTCCCGAACTTAATCCCAAAGGCGAAGGGGAAGGCATGCCGGGGTTTTCGGTCGTTTATGACACGCTGAAAGTTCCAGGGAAACTACAACCCATACCGCCTGGCGGTGTAGTTGAGGTTTCGCTGCCTGCTGACCAAACTAAAATTATGCGGCGGACCGCCGCCAGGCTTATCGGCACTTCTCCTCTAACTCGCATTAGCCTCCTTCCGGGGTTGGCGACTTTTTCCGATGGGTCGGGCGACGCAGGCTTTTCGCTGCGAAGCAAATAAACTTTGAGATGCGCGGCCGAACAAATCGGGTATGAAAGACGAAGTCAAGCGCAGACATCTCCAGGCCGCCAAAGTCAATTGACTTCGGAGGGGTACGTTTAGCA
>UEXV01000077.1_pt1 | contig 18518 bp, 14 predicted proteins | sample 4301181 | NCBI WGS metagenome assembly UEXV01 (sample SAMEA4773175, study PRJEB27434) | metagenome | biome: 2259; feature: agricultural soil; material: soil | place: USA | collected 2014-09 | depth 0.25 m | reverse complement strand
GGCTGGGCGCGCCGGTGGGAATGTATCTGGCGGCAGCGGGTGTCGGTCGACTTGGTTTGGTTGATTTTGACGTCGTCGATGCTTCAAACCTCCAGCGACAGATCATTCATGGAACGAAAGACGTGGGCCGGCCCAAGATTGCTTCCGCGCGCGATCGCCTTCAGGACATCAATCCGCACGTTGAAATCGAAACGCACGAAACCCGTGTGACCAGCGAGAACGCTTTGCGTCTGTTTGTGAACTACGACGTCATCGTTGATGGCACTGATAATTTCCCGACGCGCTATCTGGTCAACGACGCCTGCGTGTTGACCGGAAAGCCGAATGTGTACGGATCGATTTTTCGTTTCGAAGGACAGGCGAGTGTCTTTTGGGCCGAACGTGGCCCGTGCTATCGTTGCCTTTATCCTGAACCACCGCCGCCCGGTTTAGTTCCGTCATGTGCGGAAGGCGGCGTGCTCGGCGTGCTGCCGGGAATCATCGGCGCGATTCAGGCGAACGAAGCGATCAAGATTATTCTGGGCGCGCCGGACATCATGGTTAACCGCCTGCTGTTGTTCGACGCGTGGCGGATGCGCTTTCGCGAATTGAAGCTGCGCAAGAACCCGGAATGTCCGGTGTGCGGCGACAATCCGACAATCAAACAACTAATCGACTACGAGGAGTTCTGCGGAATAACTCAACAACCCGGACCTAAACCTACTATGGAAGAAATCACAGCAACTGAACTTAAACAACGCATTGACAAGGGCGACGACATTCAAATCATCGACGTGCGCGAGCCGCATGAATACGAAATCGCCCAGATCCCCAACTCGAAGCTAATCCCTTTGGGCCAGGTGCTCAATCACATGAACGAGATCGATCCCGATCGCGAAACTGTCGTGCATTGCAAAATGGGAGGGCGCAGCGCGAAGGCGATTGACGCGCTCCAGCGCGCAGGCTTTCAGGGACGATTGATCAACCTGGCGGGAGGGATCACGGCGTGGTCGAATGATGTGGATCCGAGCGTGCCGAAGTATTGAGGATAAGCGTAACTACAGCGGGAGGTGTTCGACGCGGTCGATCCATTCCTGCGGTTCACTGCCCTTAGCGATAATCTCAAGGTGAGTAACGCATTCACCAATCGTCACATTAAGTTGATGTGCATAGACAATGCCAGAGAATGCTGCGCCTCGCTCCTGGCGGCGACCTGCTTCTCTCAGGAATCCTTTGTCTTGAGTGAAGAGCACACGATTCAGTTCGGTCGCGCGATCCAGTAATCGCGAATCTTCAAAATTCAGCAGTTCCATCCTCCTGCGCTCTGAGCACATCAACATCCCCAATCCGAAGCGCTTCCGCAATCGTGATCGGCACGTGAACATCAAAGTACAGACGAACGCTCACGCTTTAACTCTCGCAGTCTTTTCCGCAGAGGGGATTCTGGCTGGCGAGCACGAAGTTCATTGACCTCCTGCAAGTCTCTTTCGATTTGAGCGTCGACCTCGGCCTGGTGTTCGTAATAGTACGAGAGGGCTGCGTGGATTTGCGCCATTGAAAGATGAGGATGCTGACGATGCATCTCTTCCGGGCTCCAACCATAGGCCATCTGGTCGAGCACGACTTCGACGACCTTAGTGTTCGCGCCCGTTATCCAGGGAACTTCTTCGGCATCGAGTTCGATCAGCGAATTGAGTACAGCGACCATGGCGGCTTCACCTCTAAACCAAAATTACCACGAGCTTGAAAAAGCGGCCAAGCTTGGCAGTGAGGTGGCACGGGCGTCACCCCGTGAAGTCACGCGCAAGATGCGCGGGCCACCTATGCTTAACCGCCGATCAAATCAACACAGCTACGCCAACTTCCGAAGAACTTTAGCCATCCGCTTTTTCTGCGAGTCTTTCTCGAGCCGAGGCATTCGCGCTTCAATCACCTTTTGGAAACGCTTCTGGTTGCCGTCGTCAATCACCGGCAAGGCCATCTCGACGTACATCGCGAACTGATTCCCGGGACAACCTGCCAACTGTTCAATCAATAGCGATACACAAGTACTCTTTATGGTTTGAGTGTTCCCAGCTTGGCCAGAATTCCCACCGCATGATCTCTGGCGATCACTGAGCCGCTCGTGTCGGCGGCCTTGAGAATCTTCGACATCATTCCATAGACGCCTCCGATTCAGTCAGAGCGATCGTGTCAAGAGCCGTCATCGCGCCCCAGACCAAACGATTGTTTTTGCTCTCGAGCAGCTTGCCGAACTCTTTGTAGTATTTCGCAATCAGCTCAGGGGTTAGCTGCGCCTATCTCGTTAAAGCGTCTTGATGCAGTCGTTCTGTATCCCCTTGTTCTTGTTGGCCAGGTTTTCCACCAGCTCCTGCACCGCGGCCGCATTCCGTTCGCGCACTATGTCGCGAGCAAGCTCCTGGTTAGGGACTTCATCGCGGCGGCCGAGCGCAGTCGCCAACTTTTCCAAAACACTCACAGGCTTCTCTCCCTAATCACACCTGCCCCCAGTTTGCCACACCTTCCCGGCTGCACCATCGTCCTTCTCGGTGTATGATTATGCCCCGATCATCCCCTGCACGAGGAACAACGAACAGTGACTGAAGCAACTTTAGAAGCGCCCGCAAACGAAGCTACCGAAAATCAACAACACAAATGGGTCTATCTTTTTGAAGAAGGCAACGGCGAAAACAAGTCGCTGTTTGGCGGCAAAGGCGCCGGACTTTGCGAGATGACCCGCGCCGGCCTACCCGTGCCGCCCGGACTAATCGTCACCACCGAAGCCTGCAACGCGTTTTACGAAAACAACAAACAATTTCCCGAAGGCATGTGGGAACAGGTCAAAGACGCCCTGCTTGAAATTGAAAAGAAAGTCGGGAAGAAGTTCGGCGACCCGAAGAATCCGCTTTTGGTTTCGGTGCGATCGGGAGCGGCGTTTTCCATGCCGGGAATGATGGACACGGTCCTGAACCTCGGCCTCAACGAAGACACGGTGCAAGGACTCGCCGAACAGACGGGCGATTTGCGATTCGCGCTCGATGCTTACCGTCGTTTTGCGTCATTGTTCGGAGAGATCGTGATCGGCGTCGCGCACGAAAAATTCGAACGGGTAATGGATAGATTCAAAGGTCAAACTAAAGGTGGAAAAGATACCGATCTAAAACCTAAGGACCTGAGTGGAATCATCGCGGCTCAAAAAGAAATCATGCGCGCGGAACATCACGCCATCCCGGATGATCCTTATGAGCAACTTCGCGTAGCTATCGCCGCCGTATTCAATTCGTGGATGGGCCGGCGCGCCATCGATTATCGCCGCATCAATCGCATTCCCGACGACCTGGGCACAGCCGTCAACGTGCAGGCCATGGTATTCGGAAACATGGGCGCCAACAGCGGCACGGGCGTGGCTTTCACTCGCAATCCTTCGACGGGAAAGAAAGAGCTGTACGGCGAATATCTTTTAAATGCGCAGGGCGAAGACGTCGTTGCCGGAACGCGCACGCCGAATCCTATTAGCCAACTAAAGAAAGAATTGCCGAAGGTGTACGAGCAGTTCAATTCGATCACGCAGTTGCTCGAGAAGCATTACCAGGACATGCAGGACTGTGAGTTCACGATCGAGCGAGGCAAGCTCTGGATGTTGCAGACGCGCACGGGCAAGCGCACCGGCGCGGCCGCCGTGCGCATCGCGGTCGATATGGCGAGCGAGAAATTGATCGATCGCGCGACGGCGCTGCGACGCGTTACGCCGGAACACCTCGATCAGTTGTTGCATCCGACCGTCGATCCGAAAACAACGTCACGGGTTTTGGCGACTGGCTTGCCGGCGAGCCCCGGAGCGGCGCAGGGCCAGGTGGTTTTCAGTCCTGATGAAGCTGACGAAATGGCGAAAGAGGGTGCGCAGGTGGTCCTGGTCCGTCAGGAAACCAGCCCGGATGATTTTCATGGCATGGTTGCCGCGCAAGCGATTGTCACCGCACGCGGCGGCATGACCAGTCACGCCGCAGTCGTGGCGCGCGGCATGGGCAAGACCTGCGTCTGTGGCGCTTCGGCTTTGGAAGTTGATTACGGCCAGCAACAGTTCACCGTTGATGGCGAGGTGATCACGAAAGGCGAGTGGATCACCGTGGATGGATCAACGGGCCGCGTCTTTCTCGGCAAAGTTCCCACGATTCAACCTTCGCTCGGTTCCGATTTCCACGAACTGATGAAGTGGTCCGACAAGTTTCGCAAACTCGGTGTGCGCGCCAACGCCGACACGCCGCTGGACGCGAGGACCGCGCGCGGGTTTGGCGCCGAAGGCATCGGGCTGTGCCGCACTGAGCACATGTTTTTTGGCGATCAAAGACTGGCCGCGATGCGCGAGATGATTTTGGCCGACGGCGTCGGCGCGCGCGAAAAGGCACTGGAAAAACTTCTGCCGCTGCAACGCGGCGATTTTGTCGGCATCTTTCGCGAGATGGCCGGCTATCCGGTGACGATTCGCCTGCTCGATCCGCCTTTGCACGAGTTCCTGCCCAACGTTGACGAACTGTTAAGCGAATTAGCGGAATTGAAAATGGGACTGAAGCAGGCAAAGACCATGGTCGAGATGGACCACCTGCTGGATGAAATCGACGAGAAAAGAAACCTGCTCAATCACGTCAACAAGATTCGCGAAGCCAACCCGATGCTCGGGTTCCGCGGCTGCCGTCTCGGCCTGCTGTATCCCGAAGTGACGCGCATGCAGTGCCGCGCGATTTTTGAAGCTGCCATCCAGGTCAAAGGAGAGCGCAAACAGGTAACGCTGGAGATCATGGTGCCGCTGGTTTCGGTCAGCGAAGAGCTGAAGCAACAAGCAGACATCATTCACGACGTTGCGCGCGAAGTCATGGGCGAGCACGGGATGAAATTCGATTATCTGGTGGGCACGATGATCGAATTGCCGCGCGCGGCGCTGACGGCGCACAAGATCGCGGAACACGCTTCTTTCTTCTCTTTCGGCACGAACGATCTAACGCAGACGACGTTTGGCTTGAGCCGCGACGATTCCGGACGGTTCCTGCCGAGCTATGTCGACCGCAAAATCCTTTCCGACGATCCGTTTCAGGTGCTCGACCGCGAGGGCGTCGGCGAACTCGTGCGCATCGGCGCCGAGCGTGGCCGCAGTGTGAAGCCTGATCTAAAAGTCGGCATCTGCGGCGAGCACGGCGGCGACCCACAATCGATCTCTTTCTGTAATGAGATTGGATTGAATTATGTGAGCTGTTCGCCGTACCGCGTTCCTGTGGCGCGCCTGGCGGCGGCACAGGCGGCGTTGGAGGCAGACGCGAAAGCCTCGGCGGAGCGTGAAGAGGAAGAAGCGGCGAAACAAGCAGCGTGAGGTTGGCACCAGTCTAAATGAAATTTGAATGGGATCCGAGAAAAGCCAAGCTCAACCTAAGCAAGCATCGTGTTTCATTTGAGGAGGCTTCGACGGTGTTTCGCGATCCTTTGGCGGTGACCGCGCCCGACCTAACACATTCCAGAACTGAATATCGATTCGTGACATTCGGGATGTCATCGCAAAAGCTACTAACGATTTCGCACACGGACGTGGTGAATCGATTAGAATCATTACTGCTTGACGGTCGACGAAACAAGAGATAATGATTTATGAAGAAGGTTAAAGAATCCGAACTGAACGATTGGGGTCGACCCGAATACAAACGATCCGACTTGGGGAAGGTGGTTCGCGGTAAGTATGCAAAGCGTATTCGTGAATCAACAAATGTCGTCGTGCTCGATCCGCAGGTGGCAAAAGCTTTTCCGAACGATGAAGCGGTTAATAAAGCTCTCCGCAGCCTCATTGGGTCAAATCGTCCTCAAGTCAGGCCGCGCAGGGCGCGTAAGAATACGTCCGCTGAAAAGAATCGCGCTGCCTAGGAGCTCAACTGAAAAAGCTTATTAACATGCGCGCTGCCACCTTCTTTCTGGCGTGTCTATGCTTGTTTGTCAGAATTAGTCTGTCGGCCCAAGCGCAATCCCCTTCACCCAAACCACCCGACACCGTCTACCTCCTCAAACCCGCGCGCATCTTCGACGGCGAGACCGAGCAATCGCATGACAATTGGGTCGTGCTCGTGCGCGGCGAAAAGATCGAAGCCGTAGGTCCGGTAAGTGAAGTCAAAGCACCGGCGAACGCGAAAGTGATCGATTTACCGGGCATGACTCTGATGCCGGGGTTGATCGATGCGCACTCGCACATCCTGCTTCATCCTTACAGCGAAACTGTCTGGAACGATCAGGTGGCGCGCGAAGCTTTGAGTTTGCGCGTGGCGCGCGCGACGAATCATTTGCGCAGCGAGTTGATGGCGGGCTTCACGACGCTGCGCGATCTTGGCACCGAAGGCGCAGGGTACGCTGACGTAGGATTGAAGCAAGCTGTGAATCAGGGAATCATTCCCGGCCCTCGTCTCATCGTAACGACGCGTGCAATAGTCGCGACGGGAACTTACGGGCCGAAAGGCTACGCGCCTGAATGGAACGTGCCACAAGGCGCAGAAGAGGCCGACGGCGTTGACAGCCTAACGCGAATTGTGCGCGATCAAATTGGCAAAGGGGCCGACTGGATCAAAGTCTACGCTGATTATCGCTGGGGAACGGGCGGCGCCGCGCATGCGACATTCACTCTGGAAGAATTGAAGCTGGCGGTGGAAGTCGCGAAGAGCGCGGGCGTTCCCGTGGCCGCGCATTCAAGCAGCACCGAAGGCGCGCGGCGCGCGATTCTCGCCGGCGTCGAAACGATCGAACACGGTGACGGACTGACACCCGAGCTATTTCGCATGATGAAAGATCGCGGTGTCGCGCTTTGCCCAACACTGGCCGTCGCCAGCGGAGCGAATATCGAAAAGAAAAAGATCGTCTTCAAGCACGCGTTGGATGCCGGCGTCACGATCGCGAGCGGCAGTGACGTCGGCGTCTTTGCTCATGGCGATAATGCGAAAGAGATTGAATTAATGGTCGCCTGGGGCATGCCGATCGTGGAGGCTTTGAAATCAGCAACGTCCATCGATGCGCGCGTACTGCACATGGAAGACAAGATCGGCCGCGTGAAAAATGGATTGTTCGCTGATTTGATCGCGGTTGAAGGCGATCCGACGCGGGACATTTCGGCGCTGCGCCGGGTGAAGTTCGTGATGAAAAACGGTCAGGTTTACAAGCAGCCGTAAGACCCCTGAGGTTACAGGAGTCAGTACCATTCGTGTAAGCGAATGGGATAAGGAAGCGCGATTGATGTTCGTGGGCTTCCTAATCCAATCCGGGTGAAGGAACTTCAGCAGAGTTGCCTCACAACAATTTGCAAGCAGAAAAATCGCGTGCAGTGATGGCCCCCCACATCCTCCTCATGAAATTTTGGTGTTCGCTGGGAATCTACGCCCTGAACTTAATCACACGTAAAATCGCGATGTGAAAATTTTGATTAGGAGCACGTAACCCGGCGCGGCAGGCGCTTTGTGATCAATTTTACATCCCGCGAATCCACCATTCCATCCGCATTAAGGTCAGCCCAGGCATTGTAGCCCACTTCTCCGAACCTCTTGCCGAGTGCAGCTTCTACGACTGCAACGTCAGCGCAATCGACTCGCTCGTCACCATTTAGATTGCCGTCAAGGAAGCTTGCCGGGGTTATGGTTTGCATTGGAGTTCCGAATACAGCACTGGTTGAAACACGATAGGCAAGACTCTCGTGTTTCGACACCCGCCCCGACAACACCTGCTGGGACGCCGCGGAGTCGCCGGCAAGGTTTGAAGCCGCCAGCGCGAAGTCGCCAGTCTTCACTCCCGTAAGAACCACCATGTATGACCCTTCGATGGCGCCGAGGAGGAACGTACCCGGGTTGGTGGCATCGACGTAGATTAAAGAATTGGTGATGTCGTTAGTACGACGGCCGTCGGGCAACGTGCCGGTGGTTAGCCCGGACGAATCGACGACGAGCAGCCGCACATTACCGGGATCGTGAATACCCGTCCACCACGCGATGGCTGGAAGCTTTCCGACAAGTTCCTGATGAAGTTTGGGTTCTATAGTTTCGAGAACGGTTTTCATGTCGGTATGATCCAGACCACGCTGCGTCAGGTTCACCCAAAAAGTCATCGCGGGAGTATTACGGAAAAGCGCCAACGTCGGGAAATCAGGCAAGTATGGAAGCGGCGTAATCTTGAATCCGGGACTTTGCCACCGCAGGTACGTGGCCTGTGGATCAAATTTAGTCCCATCGCCCAGCATGATGCAGTCGTCCGTCACTTGCCCGGGTAGAGGGGGCCAGAATTTACAGAGAGACTTCTCCTGAACGACGCCTGGTTCATACACGGTCACAGTGGCTGTCGTTTCGGCCTTGGCTGCCAGGACAGCATTTGGACTGTTTGAAGCGCTGACAAGCAGAGGGAGCGCTCCCAGGTTCGACTGTGCCTCACAAAGAGTCCCGTATGGCTTTGTTACCGTGAACCTGAGATCCAGACGATCGTAAGTGATGCGCGCAGGTTTCGTAAGAACCAGCGGCAAATGCGTGACGACGGGCAGCGTCACAGGAACCTGCGAACCTTCAGCACATGTGAAGTTCGGCACCCAAGTTACGGTCGCCGAACAGGAGTAGCAGACGCTATTAAAAGCAATACAGCCGGATGCGACGATTGTGTCAGTTCCGGGGGACGGCGGGTAAAGCGAAGGGTAAGTGAAGGGCACGTTGCCCGCTGCGTCGGTGGTTGGTGGGAAGAGACCTGAATTCTGCCCTGTGTTTGGACCATTACTCACTAAGAACGAGACTTTCGTGTTGTCGATTGGTGTGCCCTCGCCATCGACGACCGAGGCGACAACCGTGTGTGAGCCCCCCAACACGGCTGTCGCTGTTGGAGGCGCCAACGTACAACTGGGCGGGGTCCATGTGACGAACGCCGGCGCGCAGGTGAAGCTTTGTCCCTGGTAAGTGCCACTGGCAGTGACCGTATCGGTGCCGATTCCGTGTGTTGTGTAGTAAGTCCAGGCCGACAGGCTGTTGAGCCCTGACCCTACGGCGCGGTTGGGTCCGTCAGAGATTAAGAAGTATGCCTGGCCGCCGAGCGCGCCGGTCGCTGTTATGGTTACGGTTTTGCCGGCCGGCACAATCGAGTTAGACGGCTTGAGGATGCACTGCGCCCATGCACCGCTCGCGAAGGCGATGATGAGAACTGTCGATTTTAGTATTCCGATGTTCCGCACTGGGACAGAAGATCTCAAAGAGCGAAATGTCTCGAAAGATCGCAGAGTTTGCTGTTTCATTTCCAACTCCTCCCAACCATCAAAGACAACGAGTTACGCGTGAAGGGCCGCACCGATTAGCCGAAAGCGTTGCGCTGCTACCCTCATGCGAGTAACATGTCGCCTGACCTGTTCCTGTTTATCCTTCAACCTTCTTAGACCGGGAATGGTCTGTGCTGGCGCTATACGCAAGGTGCGCGCCGTGGTTTTTCCGCTCACCGGAAAACCAGAATTCCTTTCCTGTCGGGCTGTTATGGCAAAGGCGTACAAGGGAGTAGCACGTCGGCAATCGTCGACCGGCACACATACTGCTCTTATTTGGATCGATTCATTTGAAAAAATGGAAATCCGGAGGTGGTTCGCTCACCGGAATGAAGCGCGAGAGATTAACCAGTCAGCACGATTGGGAAGTACCGTGGTCGTTCGGGCGAGTTAGCTTGAGCAGTAGAAATGGATGACAAACTATCGCCGGCCACTCCGGCTAGACAGCAGATCCAGTCAACCGACGAAGAACTATTCAGAGGCTTAGCTGAGAATTACAACTGCCTTCGCAGCTGTTGTCGGTTAGGAAAATTCGAAGATTCAGTGGCTTCGGTTGCGGACTCGCGTGGGAGTGACGGCGAGATATTTCACACTTTCAGCGCCCAGTCGGCTAGCCCAACATTGGTTCCATTTAGGGATGCAGTTGACAATTGTTATCAGCTGCTCCGCTACCTTTCGACCAAAGTTGGCGCCAAACAGCACGGCGTCCTGCTCCTCGGCGTCAAAATCGTTATCTACGAGGCCAAAGATTATTGGCTCAGTGTACCCCCCGAACTTGCTGATGAACTTGTTCAACGCGCTGAGAGCTTCAAACCCTCCGAATTGACAACTGAGGCTGAAAATCTACATGCCGGACCTTTTGCCAGCATCGATGCGAGAACTCGGGTCGTTAAAGATCTCATTATCGCGGCCCTTTTTGGAGCTAACCAACTGTATCGGAGACACGATGCGAGCTCATATGAATCGGCTCGAAAGGTCTTGACTGAGATTTGCCGCTACATCGATACCGACCTGCCCTCCCAACATCAGGAAAGGCGAGCGAGCTATGGTCTCGAGGGAATGGCACACTATCTTCGAGGACGCATTCTGTCAGCACAGGGTTCGTTTAAGGAGGCGCGGAAAGAGTTCTGGAGAAGCGCGGAAGCTTACCTTGCTCGGCTCAGACAAAAAGAGGAGTTCGCTAAGCTCGGCACAATCTCAAGTGCCGTGTTCGAGGAAAAACGCGCCGTGACTGTGCGACGTGCAGCTTTAGTCTCGGCTTTTGGATATGGCCACATTTCGTTCGTCAGTAGTCGGATAACTCGCGCGCTGGAAATACTGACACTTGCCCGGGCGGTGTTGGCTCGAGACTGCGGCCGACTGTACCTGCTCTACGTCGATGTACTTTATTGGTCGTGCCGGAGAGCGGTGTACAGCTCTGATGAGACTAACCTCGATCTGATCATTGACAATATGACGGCCTGCAGGGAGGCGATTTGCTTACTGTTGCCCGATAGTGATTATGCTCATCGAACCGGACTTGAGTTGGCACTAACGCTGTATTATCGGGGCAAGATAGCTCACCAAAACGGTGATCTTGAAAGCGGTGAGCGATACTACACGCGCGGCGTCGAACTGCTGGATAGGGCAATTAGCTTTGGAAAGGAACACAAAAACCCGCACCTACATGCGGATGGCTTGATAATCCGAAGTCATCTCTTCCGCCTGGGCTTTCGCCTCCACAGAACCAAAGCCGCATCCAAACACAATCAGTCACTTGCAATCCTGCTGCGGGCGCTGGAAGACGCCGAAGCAGCGGTTGGTCTCAGCGAAAACTTGCCCGCACTTGCCTCAGACGCTTTTTTGGCCCGAGGGACTGTTGAGACGATCCTTGCGGAGTTTTACGGAGAGGGCGAAGAGTTCCGCCGCCAATCCAACAAGGCTCGGGGCTCATTCATTCTCGCCCTGAACCGAAATAAAGATGAGAATCTGAGGGTGGAGGCGGAAGCACATCTACGACTCGCAAAACTCTTGTTATTGGACGTCGACTCGGAGGGTTTCGCGTACAGTCATTTCAATAGATGGGAAGAAGTGGGGAAACGCGTCGAGCATGAGTATTGTCATGAGATGGCTCGTAAGGTCTGGCCTCGAATTAAACAGAAAGGCCCCTATCTGATCCTTCGGGCGCGCGACATTCTTGACCACCAGGAATTGGACGAAAGGATTAAGGCCTTTTCGATTGAAGCGATGTTATTTGAACTAGTTGCCGAGCATGCCGGTAAGTCTTACGCTTATGACGACAAAAAATGGAAGGAGCTACTCATAAAAGCTCTCAGGTCGAAGTTGGGCTATGAAACATCCCAAATCTACGTTTTGATTGAGGACAAGAAGTTGAGGCTTATTGAGCGAATAAAAAAGATGCAAGACCCGGTGCCCTCAGATTGATTCGGACTTCACTCTAACCAGCCTCAAGAGAACCCGAGTGAAAGAACTCCAGCGTAGCTGCCTGACAAAGATTTGTAGGCAAATCATCGCGTGCAGTAATCCCCGCGCACTGAATTTGCTCACTCGGCCAGGCGACGCTTTTTCCTCACCGTGACACCGTGTCCGTCTTTTGCTCGTCACCCTTTTTCTTTAGATCACCCTTCAAATGCGAGTCGTACCAGCTGAGGATCCGTTTGTGATAGTCCCTGACCTCATCGACGGTGGTCGTCGGCATACCGTGCCCACCATTGGTATAGCTCACCCATTCGACCTCTTTATCAAGCCGCCTCAAGGCGTAGTACATCTCCATCAACTGTCGAGGCGGGACGTTGTGGTCCTGCTCTCCGGACATCAGCAACAGCGGTGTCTTGATACGATCGGCAAACATTATCGCTGAGTGTTGGATGTACTTCTGAGGTTGTTGCCAGAGGGTGGCGCCGATTCGATCCTGGCTCTTCTCCGGCGCGTGAATATTGCGAACGCCCAGTCTCGGGCTGTCGGTGTAGAAGCTCACCATATTCACTTTGCCGGAAATGTTGATCGCAGCTTTGAATCGATTTGTCTGAGTGATCAAAAGGTTCGTCGCGTATCCGCCATAACTGGTTCCCTGAACTCCCAACCGCTCGGGATCGGCAACTCCCATTTCGATCAACTTGTTCGCGGCTGAGGTGACGCCCTTCACCCACGCTTCGCCGGGAAATCCGATTTCGAGATTCACCGACGGCTGCATCACCGCGTAACCGTTCGAGGTGAGAATGTTGATGGTGCCATTGAACGAATCATCGAAGAACTGTTCGTAGATATTGAATATGGTCGGGTACTTCTTCCCTGCCTCGTAATCTGTCGGGTAATAGAGCACTCCGTACATCTTGTTGCCGTCAGCATCGAGATAGGAGACCAGCTCTGTCTTGCTCAAACGCCTGGCTTTCAGTTGCGGATTGAAATCGGTCAAACGGCGAATGTTCTTGAATTCGGCATCGGCAGCGTAGAGATCAGCCGATCGGTTGCTTTCCGCTGAGCTGTACACAAAGGTGCGGCCGTCTTTTGACAGACGAAACCCGGAATAAAGACGCGAGTCCTTGAATACATCCGCCAGACTTTTGGAACTGACCGAGTAAGCAACCAGCCCACGTTCCCATTTGGTGCGTGAAGCATATGAAAAATAAATTTTGTCGGCGCTCGGACTCCAGTCGACAACCTGGTAGCGTGGTGATTCCTTATCTTCGTCAGATGTTTTGACGATCATCTCCTTTGCGCCCGTGGTCGCGTCCATCAACCAGAGGCCTTCCTTGTTCGAAACAACCAACCAGTCGCCTTTCGGGCTCAACCGAACGACACTAAACTTCTCTTTTTCCTTCTTATCTTTGTCGACGTCTTTCGGAGCGTCGTCTTTTGGCTTATCCGAACTTTCGGCTTTTTCCTTTTCCGACTCCGATTTCTTCCCCGTAAGCTGACGCGGTTCTTTATCGTCAATCGAAGCAATGAAGATATTCCCGTCCTTGGCGTAGGAGTAATGCCGGTAGTCTCGCGACCACTGAAGGCTAATCCCTTTTGTCGATTTGATTATCGTTCGCTTATCGGCGCCGGCAGCGGTGGTGAGGTGGATTTGATTTTCGGTGCCGCCGATCACATCGTAGTTGGTCTTTTTGGTGATGTCTTCAGCATAGGTTAGAAATGATCCGTCCTCGGTAAGGTTGTAGGACCCGAGCCTGGTCTCCGGCAGAAGTTCGCGAGTCTGGCCGGTCTTCAAGTCATACGCCGCGAGCGAGCGAATTGCCGAGAGTCTGCGGAGATCATCCCACGCCAGAAACGGCTCCTTGCTGGAGTGGACTACCACCGGCGCCGCAGTTTCGTATTTGAACCTATCAGCGGCCTGTTTTCGCCAGGAATCCGTGCGCAGTGTCAGAAGGAGTTGGCCGCCGTCCGGCGACCATTCGAGTTCCGTGTTGTCGGCGACTTCTTTGCCCGCCGGCAAGTTCAAATTCACAAACCTGCCCGAGGCTCTTTCCCAGATTACCGGCTCGAAGGCGTCGCCTTTCACGACCAAAAAGGCCAGCCGGGTTGCATCCGGCGACCATTGCATACCGCGCACCTGACGTTTGGATGGATAGAGCTTTTGCGCTTTTGCGGTTTGCGTATCGATGATCCAGACGTCAACCGCCGAGGGGGCGATGTAGGTAGGATCTCCGAATCGGTGATTGTCGATCCCGATTCGATCGCGCAAAGTGCCCGAGGTGACGGCGAGCCATTTTCCCTCATCGCTGAGATCGGCGATGTTGACATTCGCTACATCGAGAAGGTCATCGACCGTGAACGTGTCACCTGGTGATTGAGCGCACAAACGCAACGGTAGAGCGCTCATGCTCAGGACCAAGACGATAGCAAACGAAGCAATGATTCTACGAGATTTTGAGAGGCGCATAGGACAAGTCTCCGAGTTGACCGGACTGTTGAATTAATTTTTCCACTGAAGGCGGAGTTAATCTACAACCGACCCTGGTCAAGGTCAACGTTTGGGTTCGAATGATTCCAGCAGCAAAGAAGACAACGCAGCAACCAATGAAAAGTGTGTTTGGTGCGAGATAGACTCCTCAGATTTCGTCCATCGGGAAATCCAAAATGACTCGACGGGCTCTCCGGTCGATACTTCACATGGCCTTGAAATGTAATTGCAACCTGGGCGTGGCAGCGCTGGTACAAACAGATAGCACAAATAGAACAGCCAGAATCAAGGATCTTGTGGTAAATAGAGACGAATCGACATGGAAGTGCTTCCTTTCATTGGGATCGGCTGAGCTAAAACTACTCGTCGTCAAGTTTGGGCAGCTCGCTTGGGAAGGCACTATAGTCAGAGCTTCGTGATAAGTCTTTGGGCAAGTCTTAAGGAGTTATTTTAGGTTTCAGGAAACTCGCGGAGAGGCTGTATGCAACCAGGAAGCAATTTTTATCGCTTCGGTCCGTTTCGTTTGGACGTAACCGAACGTGTTCTGTTACGCGAAGGACAACTGGTACATATGCCTCCCAAAGCCTTCCTCGCACTCCTGGTTCTCGTGCGAAACAGTGGCCACGTGGTTGACAAGGATGCGTTATTGGAAAAGCTTTGGCCGGATCAGGATGTCGAGGAGAACAACCTCGCCCAAAATATCTTCATTGTGCGTCGGGCTTTGGGTGAAGCGTCAGGAAGCCCCAAGTACATCGAGACAATTCCTCGCCGAGGCTACCGGTTCATAGCAGCCGTGACAGAGATCAGCAGTGTTGCCACCGTCACTAAAAAAGACCGTCAGCCCACGAAAAGATACACAGAAAACCCGGAAGCCTATCAAGCATACTTGAAAGGCCGCTACGCATGGAGCAAACATACCCGGGAAGGCCTCAATCAAGCGATCGAACATTTTCAACGCGCAATAGATTTGGATCCTGCGTACGCGCTTACCAGTGCTGCCCTGGTTGATTGTCATCTGAGAGTGGCTACCAATTATCTTCCGCCAACAGAGGCCCTGCCAGAGACAGCTAACGCAATTAAGATTGGCCAGATGGATAACTCATCGCCCGAGGTCCAGGCGCTGATCAAGATGCGATGCAAGCTGGATCAAATTATTGCGGAACGAGAAATTAAGCGGGCTATCGATCTTTGTTCTACCTATCCGCCGGCGTATCAGTGGCGACCCGCGCGCGAGTTCATTCTTAATCGACTGAAAGCGCCCGGCGCCCACACAACAAAAGAGGAAAGCCCTGGGCCAATCGACCCAAGTCTAGAACAGCAGCTCGAGTCTATAAGTCCGATCCCGGACGAGCAGGTCCAAATCCTTTGCACTGTCGCGCGCCAGCAATTCGACGTGGGTAACTACGAAGCAGGTTGCGTCGCCCTCAAAGACTGGTGGACCATCGGCGGATGGCCCAGGCTTGAAGGTTTGGGTCAACATTCTTCCGCCGAACTACTTTTCGTCACCGGCGCCCTTGCCCGTCGTATGGCTTCCTGCGAGCCGGTCCGGCGAGGACCGAAGAATGCCGAGGAGCTGCTCAATGGATCAATTGCCCTTTTCGAGCAGCTCGGATTAAAAGCCCGCGCTGCCCACGGCCGGATTCACTTAGCATTCTGCTACCGCGATGAGGGTGCGTATGAACTTTCGCGCACTGCTCTACTGACGGCTTTAGAAGGGCTTTCAGAGCAACATGATCTCGAAGCGAGATGCAGGGCGCTGATTATGTTGGCCGATCTGGACGTCCATGTCTGGCGTCTGCAAGAAAGCCTCGCTCGACTGCGTGAAGCAGGCGCAATCCTGGAACACACCAGTATTTTGGCAAGTTGTCGTTACCATCACGCGTCGGCAATCGTGTTTGAATACCAGGCAACAAATGAGAACCGCGCCGCGGGTTTTGAACTGGCAATTCAACATAATCGCGAGGCGCTCCACGAGATGGAAGCGATAGGCGATCACCGCTTTTCTGGAAAAATCGAAAATAATTTTGGTTGTCTGTTGATGAAGCTCAAGCGGTTTGATGAAGCTGAATACTATCTCTGGCGTGCGCGCAATCGCCTTCATGCCCTCGGTGATACTTACGGATCTGCGCAAGTCGATGATTCTTTGGCTCAGCTTCACCTTTCTGCAGGGCGAGTCGAAGTGGCCCTGCAAGCTGCAAAAAGCGCAGTCGATACTTTCGAAAGCAGTCCTAGTCAGGCCTATCTGGCGGAGCATCTCCTGACCCAGGGGATTGCGTTATGCCGCCTGGGTCGCCTCAGCGAAGCAAAACGGACCTTACACCAGGCGTGCTATTTCGCGGAGCGCTCTGGCGATTTTGATCACGCCGCCGACGCACTCCTTACCGTGATTGAGGAGATGTTTGCAAAGTTAGAAGAAACTGAGCGTTGGGAAATGGCGCACGAACTGGATCATTTGTTGGCTGACTCGCAACAAGTGGCAATGCGTGAACGTCTAGGCAAATGTCTCCAACTGATTGCCGGCGCCGAGAGCAAGGAACAGCAGCAAGCCGGAGCGGTCTGACTTATTTCGATGCCGCCGGAACTGCAAATTCGAAGTTAAGCCTTGCCGAAAGTTCTGAGCCGACAGCGGACCAGCACTGCGACGGCGACTTGGATCAACCATCTGTCGCGCATCCACAAAGACACCCACTGGATTGTTACGTGATTCGCTCGCGATACTGACTTGAACCAGGCCGTTCTCGAACGCCGGCTGCACATTCAATTGTCATAGCGAGATCATTCCAACCCCAAACAAGACTAAGGCGTCGCACAAACGACGCCTTTTGTCTTTGGTCTTGCAGCCGAATTCGTAATTGAATCCGGTCACAAATGGAAGAGAGCGCGTGGTCGCCTCCGATCCTTGATTAACTTCAGTAGTACTCACAAGAGCATGTCTCGTCGTCCCAATAGCCGCCGAACCGAGCACATCTGCTCTTAATGGCTGGAGACGCGTTGCAGCTTCCCGGCGGCGGGGGTGGTGGTGGCGGTGGTGGCGGATTGAATTGCACCACGTAGTGAACGCAGTATTCCCCGGGGGTAACCTGCGAGGGATACTCTGGATTGATGCATGCCGGCGGCAGCGAAGCGATGCGGCCTTGCGGAGCGTAATTGTTATTTGGTGGCAACTCTGCAGTTTGATCGCCAAAGAGGCGAAATTCATACCAAAAGCCAAAGTTTGTACTGTACCAGATGTTTAAAGGGCCCAGCGGCGCTCCATTAGCAGGATTACTATTTAATCCAGGTTGAAATACCCAGCCGGCAACTCCCTCATAGAAATAATCACTGCCATGTTGGGCGTAATAGGTGGAGTAGTAGTAGTACACGCGCCACCCCCCCTGAACAACTCTCCAGCGGTGTAGCGGCACGAGGCCACTGGATGGGTCGGGGGTGTAACCGTCGGGTGGTCTATAGATCCCCATGGGGGCGTTGAAAAAAGGGTGGATAAATGTGACGTCCGGATGACCGTTGGCGGAACCTTCCGCGTAGTAGTGGGTGAGCAGGTAGCCACCATCCGCGTAGGAGATTTGAAACCTATAGAGTGCAGTGGGGAACACACCTACGGGCTGTTGTGCTCCGACGTGCGGTGGATAGATCACTCCGAAAACGGTAAACAAGGTAAGGAAAAAGAAGAGGCGAGTGAAAGTCTTGAGCATTGTTGTTCTCCTTGGTTGGCTTAGATCAGGTAGTTGAGTTGTTTGAACGTGATTGCAACCTGGGCGTGCGCAGCGGGGGTGCAAACACAGAGCGTAAATAGAACGGCCGGAATCACGGATCTCGCGGTCAAGAGAGAGCGAACCGACATAGAAGTGCTTCCTTTCGTTGGGATCGGCCGAGTTAAACTAAGCGTCGATCAGGTTCGGCAATTCCGCCGGGGAAGGGACTATAGTCAAAGCTTGGTTGATAAGTCTTTGGGCAAGTCTTAGGGAGTTATTTGTAAGTTCTGAAGAAAGTCGCCGACAGGCTTTATGCAGCCAGGGAGTAATTCTTATAGCTTCGGCCCATGTCGTTTGGAAGCAACCGAAACGTGTTCTGTTACGCAAAGGACAACTCGCACTGAACCGGTTCTACGGAAATAATGTCGCAGCCGAGATGGTCAAAGCCTTCCTCGATTCAGCCTAATACCAGGCACGATTGAAATTGAGTCGCGGGCTTCAAGTCCCCGCGAACAGTAGGCGGCTATCTTGAGTTTGTTGTTGCAGGCTAACCGCAGGAGAAGTTGTTTGGCTGGGAGGCAGGGACTCGAACCCCGATAGCCAGATCCAGAGTCTGGAGTCCTACCATTGGACGACCTCCCAG
>UEXV01000041.1_pt1 | contig 19230 bp, 16 predicted proteins | sample 4301181 | NCBI WGS metagenome assembly UEXV01 (sample SAMEA4773175, study PRJEB27434) | metagenome | biome: 2259; feature: agricultural soil; material: soil | place: USA | collected 2014-09 | depth 0.25 m | reverse complement strand
CTCCACTCTTCCTTGATTCTTTGTTTATGAAAAAGCTCGACTCCAAACTCAAGTGGGGATACGATCTCGTTCCCTATCCTAAACATCTACCGCACAACCCCGAAGGGGTTGTGAAATCTCACCTCGCATCCCCAGCGTAGCGCGCTAACGCGCGCAACGCTGGGCTGGAGGTCTCAACGCCTTCGGCGTTGGTGCGCTGCGTCAAGTATGTTAATGCCCATTAATGGGGGATTCATATACTTGACCGACTTTGATTTCCCTGGATTGCAGTCGCCCCTTCGGGACTCACTTACCTTAGTTGGTTCCGTTCTCAAGGCTCGCCAAGCCTCGCCTTGAGCTTAGCTCTGATCGCTGCTCCGCAGCTGGTTGAATGTCCACGTCTAACGCAGCTACCGCCCAGCGGCCATTAGTTCGACGTGCCTTGCCTCAGTTTCGCGAGGGTCTGGTTGAGCTCGTCGATTTGCGCGTCGCGCTCGCGTTGTTTGCGAATTAATTCCTCCAGCATCAGCTCGCTCTTGAGGTTTACTTTGAAATCCTGTTCGGCCGCCAGTCGATCTTTTTCAGCGGCGCGATTCTGCGACATCATGATGATCGGCGCTTGCAGGGCCGCCGTCATTGAGAGCATCAGGTTCAAAAGGATGTAAGGATAAGGATCGAACTGCGCGCCGTTCTCGCCCCGGCCATAGTGCATGAGCACGAAAGTATTCAAGGTCATCCAGCCCACCAAAAAAGAAACGTAGATGATGATGAAAGTCCAGGAACCGCCAAAGGACGCGACTTTGTCCGCGACGCGCTGGCCGATGGTCGCCTTCTCGTCCATCTCGACGTTGATGTTGCGCGAGGCTCTTTGCGTGACCAGCAGATTTGTCTGGCGCATGCGCTGAGCGATCTCGCAGATCACATCGATGGCGGCGTCGGGATGATCGGTCAGGAACTGCTGAAAATCATCACTGCTCAAACGGTGCAGATGAATGTCTGTGATCGCGGTCGCACTGCTCGATCTCTCGCCGCGGTCCAGCACCGCCAGCTCGCCAAAGAAATCGCCGGGCTTCAGTTCCGCCAACGTCACTTCGTGGACGTCTTCATCCATCACCCAGATGCGCACCGCGCCTTCTTCCAGAATATAGAGCGCGTCTCCGCGATCGTGTTCGTGGAAGATCGTGTCGCCGGCTTTGTAATTAACTTGATCGACTTCTTCGGCCAGATGTTCCAGCTCGTGTGGTTCGAGCCGCTTGAACAGCGGCACTCGAGCCAGACTCTGCGCTTCGTCACTCAGGTTGGTCATCTCTGCGGACATGGTATTAATCCTCGGTTTTTAAGAATTAGATGAGTCCCGGACTATTCACGCGTTAAGCGTTCCAACAACTGTTCGGTAATGGCAAAAGGATCGGTGGCCGCTTTGTCCTGGCTAACCAGCTCTACCTGACGCACCAGCTTCATGACATCCGCGCCCAGGTCGGCATCGGCGGAATTAATTTCAATGCAATCGGGAGAGTCGAAAGGCGTGATGAACAAGTAACGCGGCCGGGTAGTGTCACTCAAGGGCGCGGCCGGCCCCAGAATCAAAAGATTATTATTCCAACGAGCGTAACGATGCGCCGACCCGGCCTGCTTTTCCCAATGCAGTTGACCGCTCTCAGTCAGCGATTCGAGCTTCGTGATTACGTTTCGCAATCTCTCAGTTGTAGCTGGCTCGCGGCTCACTTCACCTCCCAGAGTAGTTGGTTAGTTTAGAGTTCAGGCAGCTTTGCCCAAAAAGTTGTTCTTGTACGAAAAGTCTTCGGCGTACGAAAAGTCTGTTGAACCAGCGTTTAAGATTGTGATCTGTTATAACCGAAAAAATACGCCACTAGACCGCCGATGAGAACCACAATCGCTGGATCAACCGTGCCAGTTCTGCGCATGTAAATCAGTGACGCTACTGCCGCTAGGAAAACCAGAAAGCGGACGACCAGAAGCAGCGACCACTTCCAGAAGTCCATCTTGGGGCCGGTGCGGTAGCTTTCGATCTTTGCTTGAAGCAGCGAGTTGAGGGCGGGCGCGTTCTGTTCAAGCATCGCTACAACGCGAAGCATTACTTCGTGCCCTTTTTCCGATCCCATATAACCAACGGCAGTTTCAAACTTCGAAGGGGCTTCGTCGTATTCTTCGCTCTCATCAGTTTGGTTTGAGTCACCGTTGGGGTCTGGTGGTGGGTCTTCGTCGTTCATTACTTCTCCCTGTTTCCTCTGAGCTTACTTTTCTTAATCCAGCTGCCGCAACTCCAAACGTCGGGTCAACGCCAGTTCAAGCTTCAGCTTGTCTCCACTCAGCAGCCTAGAGGCGGAACTCTAACTAAAACCTTCGCAAACTTTGCAAAGCGGGAGATTAGCATCATTTGGTCTTTGGATTAAGAGAATTCTCGTGACATGGAATGGTTGAGGCGGACCGAGTGATTAAGGAATGAGCGACTGCCAAAAATGCGAATCTTACTTCCTCAAATTGATATTGACATCGAAGAGGTCAGGGTCTATACATCTCGCAACAAGCGAGGACTCCATTCCCAACACCCAGGAGTTAGCCGTCATGCCATCTACTACAACAATCAAGTTGATATTAGCCGCGAGGGCTGTCATTGGACTGGTCGTCATAGTCGGAGCCAAGGTTAACTCTGGCACCGCAGCGGCGCCGCCGGCTCCAATCACCCGGCAAATAATGCGACGCAAAGACAGAAGCAAACTGCGCGCTTCGGCAAATGAAATTGCCGAGGTGCGGAGAAAAGCGCAGGACAAGGAGAAGAGAACTCTCACGACGCGAGAATTCAAGGACATGCCCTTGAAGTACCACGTCATCCGCAACGTGGAGTCCGAGACCTGGTACAAGGATTTGCAGATCGAAGTTAAGAACATAGGAACGAAGCCAATCTACGGCATACTAGCCTTTCTTGAATTCCCAGATCACAAACCGTTAGGGCGTGACATCGGATTTCCTCTGAGCTTTGGCGAAGTAAAGTACTGGGACGTTGGGGTTCTGGCTGACCCGCAGGATCCTCACCTTGACCCCGGTCAAACCTATGTCTTCACGATTCCACCGAAAAACGCTAGGACGCTTGGGAGAAAACATGAAAGGGCGCCGGAAGAATTCAAGAAGTTGGACTTCCATATCACGGTTATTAGTTTTGGTGACGGCGCCGGATTTGAAGCTGGAACTCCACTTGACTTGAAAAAGACAAAGCAACCCGATAAGGCAGGCTACTAGAAGCATCATAGCGCAAATTCGCGAGTTCGTTCTCCGCCACAGGACAGTTGCGGCACGTGCGGTCGATATTATCTTGCAGGTGAGTATGTCTGTTTTGACCTCTACTTGAATGAATGGTGCCCGCCGAGTCCGACCCAACACCAAGACCCATCGAGACCTTGCAAACGCTACATAACTCGGTATTGGGACTGCGACGATGATGACTTTGATGAGTGTAATTACGATGAAATTTACAGTTCGGAGTCTTGCCCGGGCTACACGCCACCGCCGAGTCCCACGCCGACACCAACACCAACTCCGTCGCCGACCTGCAATCCTGCCACTAAGCCAAACAATACGAACTGTGAGTGCAAGCCTAGCATCTATGCCGGAGAACCGCCGGACTGGTCCTGCTCCTGTTTATATAGCGATTCGGGAATCTGGCAAGGCCCGGGTGCGAACTATCACACTTTTCCCGGTCCTCCAGGCATTGGGGGTTACGACAGTTTCCATAATAGGATGAACAACGGCGGCGACTGCTGTGTGTGTGCCATTACAACTTGTCCTGAGGGAAGCTCTTTAAACCGGGGAACGTGCGAGTGTGAGTCAGGCGGCGGAAGTAGCGGCGGCAATGGCGGAAACGGTGGGAATGGTGGCAACGGCGGCAACCCCGGGATTTATCGCCGGGACTGCGTCGATTACTACTGGGTGCACTTTGTGTCTTATGACGGCGGAGAGACCTGGGAGTACGCCAACGACGAAACTTACGCTGGCTGCTTCTATGTCTATTGAGAAACCGTATTGGTAAGGTGCTGAGAAACTCCGATGCGCATTTGGCTGTTCCCGATTAACCCACTGTTGGATTCCCATGGAAGAAAGCCTAATCAGTCGGAAACAAACCAGGACAATTCGATTATTCGTGCTTCTCGCGGTTGTGACAGGGGCGAGCCTCGATCTGCAGGCACAGCAGCGGGACAGAGTTATTACCACAATTAGAAGTGGCGTCGTTGAGAATATCCGACAGCCCGGGGGCCCTCTAACTTATACCAACCTCAAGGTGGTTGAAGTTATAGGATTCAGTTTGGGCGGCGTGACGATCACCCCCGGACAGGTCTTTCAAGCCGACGATGATTGGCTTACGAACCTCCGGGTAAAGGTCAGGAACATTTCGGAGAAATCAAATTCCCATTTGCGCATGAGCTTTGCCCTGCCGGAAGCAAAATTCATTCAAGACGGGCGTAAGTACAGCATGGGCCATTCCCTTGAGTACAAAGCGGGCGCCAAAGTGAATGATACCGAGATGAAGGTTATCCTTCCCGGTGAAGAGGTTGAACTGGTTTCCTTTGAGACCGGTCCGCGTTTGAAGCAAGAGATAGCCAATCGAACAGGAGTAACGAGTATCACCATTCTCCAATGCGGCGGTGATGTTACTGCTTTGTTTGTCGATGGAAGCTATTGGATGGGTAGCAATTTGCGTGTGGGCAGAGGAGACAAATGAGGAATCAGGGCGCTCCGTCCGCATGAACTGCGGGACAACAACTTCTGTCGATAAGACAAGAGGCGGGCCAAGCCCGCCTCTTTTGTTTTGATGAAAAACAACCCTTACTGATTGTTCGTAGTCGTTTGGTTGCGACGGCTGCCGCCCAACTGCTTGAGCAATTCCTCAACCGCAGCTTCCAATTGACGATCGCGACCTGCGAGATTGTCTTCCGGCGAATTATCAACGCGAATGTCAGGCTGCACGCCATAGTTTTCCATGTTCGTGCGTTTCTGATCCGCGAGATAGACACCAACGCCGGGCGTGCGCACGGTCGAGCCGTCAATCAAAGAATAGCTGCCCGTGCCAATCACCGCGCCCATGGTCGGCGTGCCGATCACTTTACCCAGTCCCAGCGCGCGGAAGCCCGCGGGGAACATCTCGGCGTTCGACGCTGAGCGCCAGTTTTGCAGCACGACTTTCGGGCCAAAGTATCCGGCGAACGGACGACCCGCGGCTTCGACGCCGCGCGGCACCCACACCTGATACTCGCGTTGGACCAGAATCGCCAGCAACTCCTGTTCGATGTTGCCGCCGCCGTTCCAGCGCTGATCGATGATCATCGCGTCCTTGTTACGGAACTCGCGAATCTCTTTTTCGAATTTGCGCAGGCTCGGCTGGTTCATCGCCTGGATGTGTAAATAGGCGATGCGGCCGTTGGACATCTCATCGACTTTCTGACGCCGCTCTTTCACCCAGCGATCGTAACGAAGGGTGTTGTAGGCGCCGCCGTTGATTGTCTCGAGGCGCGTCTTCCAGGCCCCCTCTTCGCTCGGTTTGTTGTTGAAGGTAACTTCGACCTTGCGATTCAGACGGTTGTTGAGCAGTTCCCAGTATTCATCTCCGGCCTTGACCGGAGTTCCGCCAATCGCGATCAAGTAATCACCGACATTAACTTTCACCCAGTCTTTGTCGGCAGGTCCGCCCTCGTAAACATAACTCACGCGATAACGACCTGCGGCTGCGTCCGGTTGCAGTTCAATGCCGAGATTGCCGGTCGCCACACCACCACCGCCGGCTCCGCGGGGCGGAGGCGCCGCGCCGGTGTGCGATGCATTCAGCTCGCCGATCATCTCGTTGATGATGTTCAGCAGTTCCTGCCGATCGCCGACGTCTTTGACCAGCGGTTCGTACTTGGCTTTGGCCGCGTCCCAATCCATTCCGTGCATGGCTGGATCGTAGAAGCGATACTTCATCGTGCGCCAGGCATCGCCGAACATCTCGGCCCATTCAGCGGGCCGATCGATCTTCACGCGCACCGTAAAGTTAATGCGGCGACGCGCGCCTTCGGCGCCGCCCGTGCGGCCTGCCGTCGCTGCGGCTGCAGCACCACCACCGAGCGCCACTGAATAGATCCCGTCGCGCTCGCTAAAGAACAAGGTGCGGCCGTCGCGCGAAATGCTCAGGTTGCCAATTCCGCCACCGAAGCCGCCGCCGCCGCCGCCTTCACCATCGCCTTGCGGCGGGCCGCCGGAGATGACGCGCGTCAGACGCCGCCCATCATCCTGAATTGAATAGACCACCGGAGTCGCAGCCTGGCCGGCCGGTTCGCTGGTGACGAAAACCAGCGTGCGGCTGTCGGGCGCTACGGTGTAGTTGCCAACCGGAAACGGCATGCGCGTAATCTGTCGCGTGCGATGCTTCATGCCGGCCCAATCCATTTTCGTTTCATGCGGCGGTCGATTCGTCGCAGGACGACGCTGTGGGCCCGCGCCTTCAGCGCCTTCACCTAAGCCCGCGCCCGGCGCGGCTTCGGCGTCAGCTCGTTCTTCAGGATCGTCCGGATCCCGATCGAGACGCTCCAGGCCGACTGAATAAATCTGGATCGAAGCGTTGCCGAAGCCACCGCCGCCACCGCCGGTCTGATCGGATCGAATGAAGAACAGCTTGCGTCCGTCGGGAGCAAAACGCGGTGCGCGTTCATCGTAAGAATCAAACGTCACTTTATGTGCCGTCTTGTCTTCACCTGATGAAGCGAGAACGTAAATGTCGGAAGTGCGGCTGGCGTCAGATTTGGAATAGGCCAGCCACTTGCCGTCCGGCGACCACTCGGGCGTCGAGATATTTCCGAATTTCGAAGCATCGAGTTCGGCGATCTGCTTGCTGGCGACATTGATCTTGCGCAGCTTGGTGTCGGAAGCCGTGAAGGCGATCTCTTTCGAATCCGGCGACCAGTTGTAGCCGAGCTTGAGCGCGTCGATGTCGGTCAGTTTCTGTGCTTCGCCGGCGCCGTCCACCGCGACGATGTAAAGCTCTTCGCGGCCGCTGCGATCGGAAATGAACGAAAGCCACTTGCCGTCAGGCGAGTATGCGACGTTGCGATCGCGCGCGGCGCTATCAGTGATTTGGCGGATGTCGCCTTCATCAACCGGCACTGTGAAAAGTTCGCCGTGCGTCGAGACAACCAGGCGGCGAGAATTAGGCGCCAAATCAAAATCGTCAGCTTCGGAAGTGAACGTGCGAATTTCGCTATCGTTCTCCTGCGTCTCAGCATCGATGTCGAGCCGAATCTGACTGACCTTCTTCGTCGCCGTGTCCAGTTTCCAAATGCCGAAGTCGTGCTCGAACACGATCGTGCGGCCATCGGCGCTCATTGACGGAAAGCGCACGTCGCCGCTGCGGAACGATGTGACTTTGTCCGGCTTGCCGCCATTGTCCGAAACGCGCCAGAGGTTCGTCAGCCCGTTACCGTCGCGGTCGCTGACAAAATAGATCCCGTCGCGACTCCACATGGGCCATGAATCCAAACCATCAAAGTCAGTCAACTGCGTAAATTTTTTCGCCGCGATGTCTTCAATCCAAACGTCCGTCGCGTAAGAGCCGCGATAGTACTTGCGCCAATAAACCTGTCCCTTCGGGTTGTAGGCGATGCGTTTGCCGTCAGGAGAAAAACTGGCCGCGTTGCCCATGTCCGGACCCGCGCGCCAGGGCATGCCGCCGCCGGTGCTCACCACATAAATCATCCCCATGAAATCCTCGCCGCGCTGGCTGCTAAACAAAACGCCGGTCCCATCGGGCGTCCAACCCAAAACGGTGTCTTCAGCCGAATGATGCGTCAATTGCTTCGCTGTGCCGCCGCCCGCCGGAATCAGAAAGACGTCGAGATTGCCGTTGCGATCGCTCGAAAAGGCAATCCACTTACCGTCCGGCGAGAATCGCGGATACGCGTCGCGCGCTTTGTTAACCGTCAGGCGTTGCACGTTCTGGCCCGACTCGTCGGCAGTCCAGATGTCACCGAGATAGGTGAAGGCGATGCGCCCGTTATGATAACTGGGATAACGCACCAGCTTGGCTTCGCGCGCGAAAACAAACGACGTGAACGTGAAAACGAACACAGCGATAGCTAAGGCGTAGAGTCTTTTCATGGTCTTTCTCCTGAGTTGTAACAAGTTAGGTTCGCGGCCGTCTCGAGCCGCAATACTTTGCGATTGGAGCGCCGGCATCCTGCCGGCAGGTCTTTCGGAATTATCCGTTTAGAGGCGGGCTACTGCCCGCCGGCTTGGTCTAATAAAACGACAAACGGAAGTTTGTCGAACATACTCTGCGAATTTTGAAAGAAAACGGACTGATAAGAATGTTATTGACGCCCCGACGACCGGGACGGTTACGCCGAATTAGCTGCCGGGAAGGGCGAATTGTATCACGTTCACTGACTTAGGACGCGAGCCGGGAACTAACTTTCCACCGGCGCGCCTGATTCCTGCCAGGCCTTCCAGCCGCCGGCCATCGACCAGACGTTGGTGTAGCCCATGTTCTGCAAGACATCCGCCGCCAGCGCGGAGCGATAGCCGCCGCCGCAATAGAGAATAAGTTCGGCCGCTTTCTCGGGCACAGTCGCTTCAATGTCGCGTTCGATGATGCCTTTGCCGAGGTGAATCGAGCCCGCCGCGTGCGCCGCGTCCCATTCCTTATCTTCGCGCACGTCGATCAAAAGCGCGTCAGGATTCTTTGCGAGACGATCGCGCGTGTCAGCGACATTCACTTCTTTGATCCGGGTCTTGGCGTCATTGACGATTTTAAGAAAACCTTCGGAGTGTTTCATTTTCCCTCTTCGTGATGGAGTCAGTACCGGGAGCGATAGCGACCGGGTCTAACTCAAAACGACAAACAATCTGAGATCTCTAACCCGGTCGCTATCGCTCCCGGTACTGACCTCAGAGCAAATTGGCTCAATTAAGCGCGAGCGATTATAATGCGAGTCTTTCAAAATGATCTAAAAATGTAGCGCAAGCTGTCAGTGTACGGACTGTTTACGCAATCCCGATGCATCGGGATTGCGCTACATCAGAGAGGAATCTTCCAAATTGGCTAACGAACAATTCGATGTAACGGTTATTGGCAGCGGACCGGGCGGCTATGTCGCCGCGATTCGCGCCGGACAATTAGGCTTGAAGGTCGCTATCGTCGAAAAAGACAAGCGCCTGGGCGGCACTTGCACACTGCGCGGCTGTATTCCTACAAAGCAATTGCTCATGTCGGCGCACGTTTATGAACAGATGCAGCATGCGGCGGACTTTGGCGTGCAGGCGTCCGGCATTCAACTCGCTTTTGCCGACGTGCAAAAACGAAAAGACAAAGTCGTGATGAAGAACTCGAAGGGCATCGAGTTCCTGATGAAGAAGAACAAATGCACGGTCTTCAAAGGAAGCGGAAAGTTGGTACTGCCCGGCAAAGTCGAAGTCACCGGCGAAGATGGATCAAAGCAAACCATTCAAACGAAGAACATAATTATCGCGACGGGCTCAGTCGTGCGCCCAATTCCGGGATTCGATACCGACGGCAAACACGTCGTCAACAGCGATCACATTCTCGAATTAACTGAAATTCCCAAATCGCTCATCGTCATGGGCGCCGGCGCGGTCGGCGTCGAGTTCGCTTCGGTCTATTCACGTTTTGGCGCCGAGACGACCATCGTCGAATTGTTGCCGAGATTAGTTCCGCTGGAAGACGAAGAAATCTCGGCCGAACTTGCGAAGTCGTTTCGCAAGCGCGGAATCAAATCTCAGCTCGATACGAAGCTCGAAAAACTCGAGAAGACTGACAGTGGTGTCGTCGTCACGGGCAAGACTTCAAAAGGCGAAGACGTGAAGCTGGAAGCCGAGATGCTTCTGGTGGCCGTCGGCCGCATGCCTTTCACTGAAGGTCTCGGCCTGGAAAAGACGAAAATCAAAATTGAAAAAGGCTTTATCAAGGTTGATGAATTCCAACAGACGGATGAGAAAGGCGTGTACGCGATCGGCGATGTGGTGCCGACGCCCTTGCTCGCTCACCTGGCGTCGAAGGAAGGCATCGTCGCCGTCGAGCATCTCGCGGGAAAAAATCCGCGGCCAATCAACCTGCGCCTGGTTCCGAATTGCACGTACTGCGATCCCGAAGTTGCCTCAGTTGGTCTGACTGAAGCGAAGGCGAAAGAGTCCGGCTATGACGTGAAGGTTGGCAAGTTTCCGTTTTCGGCTTCCGGCAAGGCGCGCATCATCGGCGAGGAAGAAGGCTTCGTGAAAGTCGTCGCCGAGAAAAAATACGACGAAGTTCTGGGCGTGCACATCATCGGACCGCACGCGACTGAGTTGATCGCTGAAGCCTGCGTCGCGATGCAACTCGAAACCACCGCGGAAGAACTAGGCAACACGATGCACGCGCATCCGACAGTTTCCGAAGCCGTGATGGAAGCCGCCGAAGGCGTGCACGACAAGACGATTCATATTTAGGTTGCGAATGTGTCCTATGTGTCCCATAGGACCTATACGACCCATAAGACCCATGGTTGAAAAGAAACCGCAGCACCGTAAACCGCATCGCCGTCCCGCGTTCCAAATGCGCATCAGCACCAAGTACGCGCCGCGAAAAGTTGCCGAAGGCCAGGAGCGTTCGTGTATCAAAGACACATCGCTTTCACCGGAGCAGATGCTTGAGCTTTATCGTTATCTGAAACTGACGCGGCTGGTCGAAGAACGCATCGTCAATCTCTATCGCCAAACCAAAGTTGTCGGCGGCGTTTATCGCTCGCTCGGACAGGAAGCGACCGCGGTTGGTTCGGCCTATGCCTTAAGAAGCGATGATTTCATCACGCCGATCATTCGCGATTTGGGATCGGTCTTCGTCAAAGGAGTTCGCCCGCGCGAAATCTTTGCGCAGTACATGGCCAAAGCATGGGGACCTTCGGGTGGCAAAGACCTGAACGTGCATTTCGGCTACATGGACCGTGGGTTCATCGGGCCGATCTCGATGCTGGGCGACATGATTCCGGTGATGACGGGCATCCTGCTCGGCGCGCGCATGCAGCAGAAAGACATTGTCGGCCTCGCTTATATTGGCGACGGCGGCGCCAGCACCGGCGCGTTTTATGAAGGAATGAACTTTGCCGCCGTGCAGAAGCTGCCGCTGATCGTGATTGCCGAGTACAACCATTACGCCTACTCGACGCCGACCAGCATGCAGACTGCCGTGCGCAATCTGGCCGAGCGCGCCGCGGCGTTCGGCATTCCCGGACACATCGTCGATGGCAATGACGTGATCGCCTGTTACGAAGTAACCAGGCAGGCCGTCGATTACGCGCGCGCAGGCCACGGCGCGGTTTTGATCGAAGCCAAAACATATCGTCGCAAAGGACATGCGGAGCATGACGATCAGCGTTACGTACCCGACGGCGAAGTCAATTATTGGGAGCAGCACAACGATCCGATTACACGCTTTGAAAAGTTTCTGCTCGATCAGAAAGTCGCGACGAACGAGAAGTTGGAAGAGATAACCGCCGGCGTGATGCGCGAGATCGACGAAGACTCGGAATGGGCCGAGAGCTCGCCGATGCCGGAAGGCGATGGCGCAGCCTACGGTGTGTTTGATAATTCAATCGTGCCGCCGGCGTTCCGGCCAAAGGTCCTGGAGAATTGAGCAAACGCATTGGAGTTGTTGTCGCGGTGATCGCGCAATTGGCGATCTCGATCGGCTGTAATAGCGCGCCGCCACCTCCGCCTCCGGCCGCAAGTCCGACGCCTGCGGCCACGGCTGAGAGTTATCCGAGACTTGCCGTTCAGGCGAGTGAACTGAACGACGCGCTGCTGCGCAAGGATCTTGACAAGTTTTTGGATCTGACTCACCCGAAGGTTGTTGAGTTGGGAGGCGGCCGAGAAAAAATGCGCGCGACGCTGAAAACCCAGTTGGAACAAACTGAAGCAGAAGGCGTGAAGGTGCTCTCGTCGTCAATCGGATCTCCGACTCAGGTTTTGCATGATGCGGGAGCGATTTATGCCGTCATGCCAAACACCCTGAAAGTAAAGGCACAATCAGGTACGTTTCAAACCGAAAGTACGCTGATTGGAGTTTCCGCTGACAACGGCGCCAATTGGACGTTTGTTGATGCCAGCGGCAAGGATGACGGCGAACTGAAAAAGGTTTTGCCGGAGGTTGCTGATAAGATCAAGGTGCCACCGGCAAAGCAACCGGTAAAGCTAGCTAACTAAACACATGTCGACTGCGCTGAAAAAAGAACGCAAGCTGGAACGCCCGCCGCGTGGCGGGATGGCGACCATGGTTGAAGCGATTCGCGCTGGAATCTCGGAAGAGATGGAGCGCGACCCGACTGTCTTTGTGATTGGTGAAGACGTGGGCGTCTATGGCGGCGCGTTCAAAGTCACCGAAGGCCTCATCGATAATTTTGGCAAGGAGCGGGTGATTGATACGCCCATTTCTGAAGCCGCGATTGTGGGCGCCGCATGCGGCGCGGGCTTGATGGGCATGAAGCCGGTCGCGGAATTCCAGTTCATCGATTTCATTTCATGCGGGTTCGATTTGCTGACTAACTACGCGGCGAAATGTCGTTATCGTTGGGGCGCGAACATTCCGGCGGTGTTTCGTGGGCCATGCGGTTCCGGCGTGCGCTCAGGCCCGTTTCATTCGCTGAATGCGGAATCGTTTTTCCTGAACACGGCCGGTTTGAAAATTGTCGAGCCTTCCACCGCATACGACGCAAAGGGATTGATCAAGGCGGCGATTCGCGATCCCGATCCGGTGCTTTATTTTGAACACAAGAAGCTTTATCGCTTGCCGCGTCTGCGTGAAGAACTTCCGGAGGACGACTACATCGTCGAAATCGGTAAGGCGCGAACCGCGCGCGAAGGCCGCGATGTTTCGATCTTTACGTTCGGCGCGATGGTTTTGACGGCGCTCGATGCGTCGGAAGAGTTGGAGAAAGAAGGATTGGATGTTGAGGTGATCGATCTGCGCACGCTGGCGCCACTGGACAAGGAAGCGATCCTCGCGAGCGTGATGAAAACCAGCCGCGCGATGATCCTGCACGAGGCATCCTTAACCGGCGGCATCGGTGGAGAGATCGCCGCGATCATTTCGCAGGAAGCTTTTGAATGGTTGGATGCCCCGGTGCTGCGCGTCGCTTCGATTGATACGCCGGTGCCTTATTCACCGCCGCTCGAAGATTATTATTTGCCGCAAGTGAAAGACGTGGTTGACGCGGCGCGCAAGCTGGCCGCTTATTAGAAGTCAGAACCGGGAGCGGTAGCGACCGGGTAAACCTTAGGTAGACTATTGGCAGTGCCGGCAGACCAACCCGGTCGCTACCGCTCCCGGTTCTGACTACATTAAAAAGGGGAACGCATGCCTAAATATGTTATCGAACGAGAGATTCCCGGCGCGGGCGATCTTTCTCGGCAGGAGCTACAGGCGATATCTCAAAAGTCGTGCAGTGTGCTGCAAAATCTCGGTCCACAGATTCAGTGGGTGGAAAGTTATGTGACGGGAGACAAGGTCTACTGCATCTATATCGCGCCGAGCGAAGACATGATTCGCGCGCACGCGCAACAAGGCGGCTTTCCGGCAAACAAGATTTCCGAAATTAAGACGGTTATCGATCCGACGACGGCAGAATAGAAATCCTATCGTTTAGGCGCGGGCTACGGCCCGCGCGGTCGGGCAGTAGCCCGACTCTAAACGTTATTAGATGGAGTCATCATGGCTACTGAAGTAGTAATGCCGCAGATGGGCGAGTCCATCGCGGAAGGTACGATTACAAAATGGCTGAAGAACGTCGGCGACCACGTCGATCGCGATGAGCCTTTGTTTGAAATCTCGACCGACAAAGTCGATGCAGAGATTCCTTCGCCCGCCGCGGGCACGCTCACCGAAATCAAATTCAAGGAAGGCGAAACCGTTGAGGTCAACACCGTAGTCGCGGTCCTCGACGGCAACGGCGCGCAACCGCCAGCCGAGACGCCGCCCGCGAAAGATGAGGAACCGGTAGCCGAGACCGCGGCCGCAACAGATCAGGAGACGCCTGAGCCGGCCACTTCCGAAAGCTCGTCGCCTGACGCTGCGCCACTTCCGGCGGCCGAACCGCCCGCCGCGATCGAACGACCTAAGCCGGCGATTACCGCCGAGCCGGAGAGCAAACCTCCGCCTCCACCACCGGCCGCGCACAAGACAGCAGTAAAGACGCTGGTCAGAAGAAGCGACGCGCCCGCCACCTCAACGACGGAGAGCGGAAACGGTGGCGCGACTGCGGAAGAACTGCGCCGCACGAAATCGAGTCCGCTGGTCCGCCGGATTGCTGAAGAGCACGGCGTAGATATCAAACAACTCGAAGGCACGGGGATGAGCGGCCGGGTGACCAAGAACGACATCATGAGCTTTATCGAATCAGGCGCGGTTGCGCCCAAGCCCGCTGCGTCACAGCCGGCTGCTGCAGCTCCGCCCGCCGTTCAGCATGGCGCGCCCGGCACGCAACAAGTCGCGGCTCTGAAACCAGCGACCGGCGATCGCGTCGAGCAGATGAGCGTCATGCGCAAGAAGATTGCCGATCACATGGTGCTTTCGCGACGCACTTCCGCGCACGTGACGACAGTTTATGAAATCGACATGAGCAAGGTGGCGAAGCTGCGTGATGAAAACCGCAACGCGTTTCAGGAACGCACCGGAACCAAGCTCACTTTCATGCCTTTCATTTTCAAAGCGGTGACTGATGCCATCCGCAAGTTCCCGGTATTCAATTCACAGGTCAGCGGCGATCAGATCGTTTACAAACGCGATATCAACCTGGGCATGGCCGTGGCTCTCGATTGGGGCTTGATTGTTCCCGTGATCAAACGCGCTGACGATCTGTCGATTTCCGGTTTGGCTCGCGCGGCAAATGACCTTGCCGATCGCGCGCGGACAAAACAATTGAAGCCTGATGAAGTTGCCGGCGGGACGTTTACGATTACCAACCCCGGAGTCTTTGGCGGATTATTCGGAACTCCAATCATTAATCAGCCGCAAGTGGCGATTCTCGGCGTCGGCAAGATCGAGAAACGCGCCAAGGTGCTGACTTCACCGGACGGTGAAGACTACATCGCGGTTCGACAGATGGCGTACTTCGCCTTGAGTTTCGATCATCGCATTATCGATGGCGCAGACGCCGAAAAGTTTCTGGCGTACCTGAAGGAACAACTCGAGTCGGCGCAATTCGCGATTTGAGATCGTGTAAATAGACAGGATTAACATGATTCACATGATTGGATCGTGAATCACTCTTACCTCCGTGTTGTTTTTGTTAATCCTGTTAATCTTGTCAATCCTGTCTAATTCTTCTTCGTCTACCGCGCGCGAAGAATAACGCGAGGAAGAGTCATTCAAATTGGCGCACCCATTAAGGTGTAAGAGTTGACATGATGATCTGCGCAACCTTGTGATGACCTGACGGCTTCCAGTGTCCTTCCGCTAAATAATCCTCGGCGCCAATTTGCAGATAAGTCGGCTTCACGTTCAGCCGTTCACAGATCCGTTTGAATGCTTCTTGCTCACGAACCCCAGTCTGATCATGGGGCGCAATATAGAAAATCTTGAGAGAGGGAATATCGGTCAAAAGCGCGCGGAGGTATTTTTCGGTCAGTTGTGCGTCCACCGGCGCGGACTGGAACTGACTATGATCGGCCGGTGGAGCTTCTTTCTTAATCGCCAACGACTTCAGCAGCCCGGCCACATGAGAATGAGTGATGAGCCAGTCGTAAAGCGCGAACCTGGTTATGAACGGTTTTTGTTGATTCAGGACTTTTGGAGTCAGGTCAGGTGAGTAATACACATTCAATTGATTATCCGTAAAGTCGTTGCCGCAAAAGACCAGAATCACAACGTCAGGCGCGAGCTGCTTGCCCTTTGTGCGGTAAAACTTCAGCGCGTAATCGGTTCCTTTGCCTCCGTTGCCGGCATTTATGATTTCATTTTCCGGCAATAGCGATTGCAGAATCGAGCAAAACGTTTCGTCGTCGTTAACGCCTATTCCGTAAGTAAAACTGTCACCCAAGACCAGAATTCGCGGCTTTGTCTTCGCCTGAATTTCCGGCCCTCGCAGTCCCATCGAATTATTTGAGTATCTATAAGCGTAGACCCCCGGCAGGGTTCTGACGGCACTTTGTTTTGGCACCGGAATAAAACCAAGATCAGGATCGACCGCAAACTGGACTGGACCGAGAGGCTGTGGAAAGAACAGTCGCAACGCAATCTCAATCAGAACGAGAGAGAATCCGATGCTCAACAAAATGAGAGCGAGGCGTTTCACGCGATGAAAGCCTATGCGCGCCGGCTGAGTCTGTCAAAAACAAAACGCGCGTTTTACCGAGTAATCGGGTTTCGACATTTCTGCTTTCAAATCTGCTTCACATCTTAAGAACCAGGCTGGTCTTTGTCTGAATCACTCACGTCGCAGAAGGGTCTTTCTTGCAATCCAGTAGCGAAGAAATAATGAATCCCTAGTAACTGCCCCAGATCGCGAGTTTTGCTTATTTCGCAGTTGACACACTCATTTGGTTCTATACTATTCGTGAGTCTAAGTTGATGGGCGCCAGCCAACGAAGCTCATTAGCCCGACGTTCTTTTAAAAACAGTCTGCGCAAACCCGGCAGACAACGTGATGCAAAAAGGGTTCATCTTGAACTCAAAACTTGCCGACGCGGTCAGGCTGCGCGTCGCTAAATCAATAAGGAGTCGACTAAATATGAAATCAAAGACAATAAGATCATGTGCGCTTGCTTTCGGCTTCGCGCTGGCTCTTTCCCCATTAGCACTCGGACAAAATCAAACACAGGCGCCGACTGATGCGTCAAGAGCCCGCTCGGTTTCGAGCGGACAGAAAATGACAGTTAAAGGCGTGGTAACACGACGCGATGCGGACACGTTTACGGTCCGCGATCTGACTGGCATCGACACAGTTGTGCGTCTGACAGATCAAACCTCGGTCAAGAGCAAAGGCGGATTCCTCCGCAGCGGCACCAACTATGGTACGACCAATATTCTGCGCGGCTTGAACCTGGAAGTTGAAGGTCGCGGTGGATCGAACGGCGAGTTGAATGCAGAAAAGATTCGCTTTAGCGACACTGACCTGCGCACCGCTCGTTCAGTTGAAGCGCGGGCGACACCGCTTGAAGAGCGAGCCACCGCCAGCGAAGGCCGGCTGACCGAAGTTGAACAGAATGCCCAGAAACTTTCGGGGCAATTGGATGAACTGGCAGCGGTTTCCAACGCGGCTCGCGGCGGTGCGAAAGCAGCGCAGGCGACGGCTGATGCCGCAGTGGCCGGTGTAAATGCAACCAACGATCGCATCTCGGCGCTGGATGATTATGTGCCGCAGGAGTCGATTGCCGTGACTTTCCGCACCGGCAGTTCGATTCTCAACCCGGATGCCAAAACCAAGCTCGATGATGTGGCCAGGAAAGCGTTGGCCGCCAAGGGCTATGTGCTCGAAGTTACCGGTTTTGCCGATTCAACCGGCAGCACCGAACGCAATCGCGCCCTTAGCAGCCGGAGAGCTGACGCCGTGATTCGCTACCTGGTCGAGACTCATCAGATTCCGTTGCGTCGCATCGTGACGCCGTACGGTTTCGGCGAATCTAATCCCGTGGCGGATAACAAGTCGCGAGACGGTCGCGCTGAAAATCGTCGCGTGGAAGTCAAAGTGCTCGTCAACAAGGGCCTGACTTCTCCCGCGCCGACGATGAATCCGGGCAGTGGCCAGTAATAGCCCAAGTTGTTAGCTGGCGCCGCGTAGCGGCGAACATCTTGTCAACTTGTCGTACAATGCCAACGATCATGCCGTCAAACGCGTCCTATATTTGATTCGACGGCAAACGCGGCCTGACGGCATGAGAGGTTGGTTGATGAAAGCAAACAGAAGGAAATCTTTCGCGCCGGCGCTGTTGATTGCAGCGCTGGCGCTGGTTTTTTCTACGGCGAGTTTTTTGACCGCGCCGCTTGGCCTCGCGCAAAAGACCAAACAGCTGGGCCCACCGCCGCCGGTACCGCGTTACAAGCCAAAGCCGACGCCGACACCTGAGTATGAAGTGGTGCGCATCACTTCGAACCTGATCGTCGTGCCCGTGTCGGTGACCGACGCGCAGGGAAACCCGGTGTTGGGTTTGAAGCAAACTGATTTTCGCATCGCCGAAGACGGCCGTGTCCAGGAAATTGCGCAGATGGGTGATCCCGAGCAGGTGCCGCTGGATATCGCGCTGCTGATCGATGTTTCCAGCAGTGTTAGTGAGCGATTCGCTTTCGAGGAACAAGCAGCCACGCGTTTTCTTAAGCAGGTGTTGCGACCAGTCGATCGCGCATCGGTTTATGCGATCGATCGAACTCCACGTTTGGAACAAGCGCGTACGACGTCAGAAGTCGCTTCCGCCAAGCTCTTAACGATCAGAGCGGCTACGGGGCCAAGTCCGACTGCGTTCTACGATACCGTGGTAGACGCGGCGCGCTATCTGGCAGCGAACACGCCTGAGCAGCATCGTCGGGTAATCGTTGCGATTACTGACGGAGAAGATAATTTCAGCAACAGCGTTCGCGATTTGTCGGTGTCGGTTTATCGCGCGACCCAATCAGAAGACGATACGACCGCGGCCGGCAGACAGCGTATCCGTAACGCCTCTGAAGCGGCGTTGCTCGCGGCCCACCAAAAAGCGCAAGCCCAAATGCAGCTCGAGGTCCAGAAAGCAAATGCAGTCTTTTATTCGATCAATCCCAGCGGCACCTCAATTCGCTTGAATGCGATCAGCACCCGTGCGCAGAACGCTATGCAGCAGCTAGCTACCGCGACGGGAGGGTCTGCCTTTGTGCCGGAAGCAATTACCGCGCTGGAATCTGTTTTCAGCCGCATCGCGAGCGAACTGCGCGCCCAATACCTGCTGCAATACTATTCGGACAATCAATCATCTGATCGAACCTTCCGCCGCATTGCGGTTTCCTCGCCGGCGCGCTCGGAATTGCGAGTTCGCGCGCGCGAAGGCTATTATCCTAAAACGAAATAAGGTCCGCGTAGTCTCTGGTCTTTGCGGAACTTTGCGTCTTAGCGCCTTTGCGTGAACACTGGTTTCATCGATTGACTCACGCCAAGTCGCAAAGACGCAAAGAAAACCGCAAAGGTAGGACATCTATGAAGCAAGCGCCGGTGTCAAGAATAAACTGAGCATACTTGTACTGTGACGCCGCAGCGCCGGCAT